>Ga0316223_1004120_pt1 | contig 10345 bp, 10 predicted proteins | sample TBH18009metaG_FD_206007 | JGI IMG/M metagenome (GOLD analysis project Ga0316223, IMG submission 206007) | Freshwater microbial communities from Trout Bog Lake, Wisconsin, USA - TBH18009 | ecosystem: Environmental > Aquatic > Freshwater > Lake > Hypolimnion/Profundal zone | place: USA: Wisconsin... | reverse complement strand
AGACATCGCTTCCGCAACCGGTCTGGTGAACTGCACGCCGATTGGCATGGCGAAATATCCTGGCACGTCGGTGCCGGTGGAATTCCTGCATCCTGGGCTGTTCGTCAGCGAGATCATCTATTTCCCGCTGGAGACCGAATTGCTGCGCGCGGCCAAGGCGATTGGCTGCCAGACGCTCAGTGGCGGCGGCATGGCGGTGTTCCAGGCGGTGGACGCCTTCAGCCTGTTCACCGATGCAGCGCCGGATGCCGAGCGCATGCGTCGGCATTTTGCGGAACTGACCGGAGCGGTCTAAGCCGCCTCGGAATACCCCAACAGCCCCAGCACCGCATCCGTCAGCAATTTCTTATGACGGGTGCGGACATCAGGCTCGCCCATATCCTGCCCGAACAGCGTGCCGAAGCTGTGGCGGTTGCCGACGCGATAGAAGCTGATCGCGCTGATGAACATGTGCAGATCGAGCAGATCAATCGGCTTGGTGAACACCCCCATCGCCCGTCCACGCGCCACGATATCGGCCAGCGTGTCGATCACCGTCAGGTTCAGGGTGCGGATGGTCTCCGAGCCCTTCAGATAGCGCGCGTAATGGATGTTCTCGATACATACCAAGCGCACGAAATCCGGGCTTTCATCGTGATGGTCGGCCGTGGCCTCCACCAACTGACGAATCGCTTCCGCCGGATGCAGCGTGCCGAGGGACAAATTCGATTCGCGGTCGCGGATCTCGCAATAGGCCTGTTCCAGCACCGCGAGGTAGAGCCCCTCTTTGCTGCCGAAATAATAATAGATCATCCGCTTGGTGGTCTGCGTGCGGGCGGCAATCGCATCCACCCGGCCACCGGCCAGCCCGTGCTCGGCGAATTCCTCACGCGCAACCCGCATGATATCGGCCTTGGTGCGCTCGGCATCCGGGCGGCGGGTGGTTTTTTCAGCGGGTTCGGACATGCAGCGCGCCTTCGACACCTTCAATGCGGCCGCGAATCCGGCACACCGCCATCAGCATAGCAGAATCGCCAGCGCAACACGCGGCCTTCCAGCACCCGCACCACGGCGTCACTCGCCAAACCCAGCAGCGCATAGACCAGCAGGCCGACCACGATCACATCGGTGCGCAGAAAATCGCGCGCATCGGTGATCAGAAAGCCGATGCCGGATTGCGCATTCACCTGCTCACCCACCACCAAACTCAGCCACGCCATGCCCATCGACTGCCGCAGCCCCACCAAAGCGGCGGGCAAGGCGGCGGGCAGGATGACCAGCCGGATCAGTTGTCCGCGACTGAGCCCCAGCGCGTTGCCCGCATCCACCAGCCCGGTCGCCACCCCACGAATGCCCGCGAACAGATTGAGATAGAGCGGAAACAACGCGCCCATCGCCACGAGTGCGAGCTTGGGCGCCTCGCCGATGCCGAACCACAGGATGAACAGCGGCACCAGCCCCAGGAATGGCAGCGTGCGCAGCGCCTGCAACGGCGGGTCAACCGCATCCTCGCCAGCCCGGCTCAACCCGGCCACCAGCGCCAATGCCGCGCCGAGGGACAGGCCGATGACAGCCCCGGCCAGCACGCGGGCGAGTGAGACCAAAAGGTGATGCGGCAACACACCGGAGATCGACATCTCCCAGGCGGTGGCGAAGATCGCGCTGGGGGCGGCGAGCAGCCGGGGCGGCAGCAGCCCGGACATCGACGCCATCTGCCACGCCGCCAGCAACACCAGCAGCGAGACGGCACGGCGGGGAATGAAGGCGGCGCTATGTCGGCGGCTGATTGTGCGTCTCCTGCCAGCGAACCAACCGCGTCATTTCCAGCTGCCGCGACTCAATGATCGCTTGGGCCGCCGCGCGCAATTCCGGATCTTGGCCGTATTGCAACTCATGGCGCGCAATGTCCACCGCCGCCTGGTCCTGCGCGATGATGGCGGCGATAAATTCGCGATCGGGATCAGAAGCCATCATGCTCGCCGCCACGGCCTGATGGGTGAACAACAGCCCGGCAAGCACAGCCGCATACCGCATCACACGCCTCCGCAGACAATGGGCAGACCGACATGCCACCGGCCTGCTTGGTCATCTCACAGCACCGACAATTTTACATCGACGTTGTTGCGCGTCGCGTTGGAATACGGGCAGACCTGATGGGCGGCGTTGACCAGCGTTGTCGCCTCAGCTTTCGACAGGCCGGGCAGCGAGATTTTCAATTCCGCCGTAATGCCAAAGCCGCCTTGCGAACGCGGGCCGATGCCGATGGTGGCGGCAACCGTGGTGTCGGCAGGCACTTTCGGCCCGCCTTGGCTTGCGACAAATTTCATCGCACCCAGGAAACAGGCGGAATATCCGGCGGCGAAAAGTTGCTCGGGATTATTGCCCGGCCCACCGCCCCCACCCAACTCCTTCGGAGTCGCCAATTTGACCTCAAGCGCCCCATCCATCGTGCGCGCATGGCCGTCTCGCCCGCCGGTGGCAGTGGCGGTGGTATGATACAATGCGTTGACCGACATGATCTCTCCCCTCTTCGCAGCCAATATCCTCATTGAAGAGATGGGATGCGCTAGGCCCGGCACAACAAGGGCACCGCTTATCCGATGAAATCAAATCCCGCCATTTGAAACAAAAGGATCACATTCAACGCCAAAATCACCACCGCACACCCAACGGCCAGCGCATGCACGCGGTTTGAATTGGCGAATTCCCCCATCACATCGCGCCGCCGTGTCAACCAGATCAGCGCGATCATCGGGATGGGCAGCACTAAGCTGAGCACCACCTGGCTGTAGACCAGTGTATCTGTGGGGTTCACGCCCAGCGCCACCACCACCAGCGCAGGCGCCATGGTGATCACCCGGCGCAGCCAGATCGGGATGCGGAAGCCAACAAAGCCCTGCATCACCATCTGCCCGGCCATCGTGCCCACCACCGAGCTAGAGACGCCCGAGGCCAGCAACGACACCAGAAACACCGCTGCTGCCGCTCCACCGAGCAATGGGGCCAGGGAGTGATAGGCGGTTTCAATCTCCGCCACGTCGCTATGGCCCTCGTGAAAGGCGCTGGCGGCCATCACCACCATGGCCATGTTCACCAACCCGGCCAGGGTGAGCGCAATCAACACTTCACGGTTGGAAAAGCGGATCAGCATGCGACGCATCAAATCAGTGGGCGCAGCCACGCGGGATTGGGTGAGCCCGGAATGCAGATACAGCGCATGGGGCATCACAGTCGCCCCCACAATGCCCACCGCAATCGTCACCGCATCGCCATTGGCCAGACGCGGCACAATGGTGCCCAGGGCGACGCCCTTCCAGGAAATCGGCGCGATCACCAATTCGATCAAATAGCACAATGCAATCAGGCAAACGAACGCGCCGATGACCAATTCCAGCGGACGAAACCCGCGCTTGTCGCTGAGCAAAATGGCGTAGGTGATTATCGCTGTGGCCACCATGCCGGTGAACAACGACACGCCGAGCAACAATGACAGCCCGATGGCACCGCCGAGGAATTCGGCCAGATCGGTCGCCATCGCCGCAATTTCACTCACCCCCCACATCGCCCACACCAGCGGACGCGGCAAATGCGTGCGGCTCAGCTCCGCCAAATTATGTCCGGTGACAATTCCAAGCTTGGCCGACAACCCCTGAAACAGCATGGCCAGCACACTCGCCATGGCCACCACCCAAAGCAGCGAATAGCCATAGCGCGCGCCGGCCTGAATGTTGGTGGCGAAATTTCCGGGGTCCATATAGGCAATCGAGGCAATCACCGCAGGCCCGGCGAACAGCGACGCCGTGCGCAACCGCCCCAACCGCGTGCCACGCAGAACCGCGCCCATCTCAAGCGCATTTCGCTCAGATAAATTCGGCTTGGCCTGAAAACCGTCCATTCGCGCCCGATCCTGCATTGGCAACATGATGTAGCATTGGCTACACTTTGAGCAAGCGGATTAAGCGACAATTCGCCGCTGGCGCGACGCACCCTATCGCGTCTGCCGCGCCGGGCTGTATCATGGCCCGCAGCCGCGCGATGTGGTTGGAGAGCAACATGTCTGAATCACCGAAATTCATGCTGCTGACCGGGGCCAGCCGAGGCATTGGCCACGCCACGGTGAAGCTGTTCCAGGAGCGTGGCTGGCGCATGCTCACCGTCTCACGCCAGCCCTTCGACCCGGCCTGTCAGTGGCCCGCCGCCAAACAGGCGCATATTCAGGCCGACCTCGCCGATCTGGACAACATCGAAGCCCTCGCCGCCGAAGTGCGCTCGCGCCTGCCGGAGGGCAAGCTGCACGCCTTGGTCAACAATGCCGGCATTTCGCCGAAAGGTCCGGGCGGCAGCCGGATGGGCGTGCTGGCAACGGATGCGATGGCGTGGACGCAGGTGCTCAACGTCAATCTGGTCTCAACCGCCCTGCTGGTGCGCGCTTTGCTGCCGGAGTTGGAAGCAGCGCATGGCTCGATCGTCAACGTGACCTCAATTGTCGGCTCCCGCGTGCATCCCTTCGCAGGCGTCGCCTACGCCGCCTCGAAAGCGGGGCTGGCTGCCCTCACCCGCGAGATCGCCGCCGAATTGGCACCGCGCAATGTGCGCTGCAACGCCATCGCCCCGGGTGAGATCAAGACCGCCATTCTCTCCCCCGGCACTGACGACCTCGTGGCCCGCAACGTGCCGATGAAGCGGCTGGGCGAGCCACGTGAGGTGGCGGAGACGATCTATTTTCTGTGTTCGGAGGCGTCGAGCTACATCACCGGCGCTGAAATCCACATCAGCGGCGGCCAACACGCCTAAAGCCTACGCCGCCAATTCCTGCGCGCTTCATCAACTTAGCACAGCGCAATGCTCGTGGAACGAATGAGCTGAAATCATTATAACGGTGGCAGCGTGGCGGTGACATTTGGGAGCGGGCGCATGTGGCGGGCAGGATGGTGGATCTTGATGACGTCGCTGCTGCTGGGCTGTGCTGCCCAGAGCGATGCGGGCCCGCCAATATCACCCGAGGCACCGAGGGTGGCGAGCCGCTACCCTGCCGCCGCAGATGGTACCCCCTTCCTGCCTACGCTGCCGCCCCCAGACGACCCCGCAGCTCCGGCTGATATTGCCCTGCGGCACGGCCTGGACCTGCAGAGGCAAGCCGCCGCCTTGCCCCGAAACGGAGACTTTGCCGACATTCGACGTCTGACCGAGCCGGCGGCGCGGTGGTTCAACCTTGCGGCACAAAAGGGCTCGCTGGAGGCGTGGTTACACATGGGCGCCGCCTATCGCAGCACAGAGCTACAGCCGCCGCGTCCGGCCAACCGGAATTCCGAGGCCGATCGGCAGTGGCGGGTCATGGTGAATGCGGCATCGCTTTATTGGCTGCGCAAGGCGGCCACGCAGGGGTCGGCGGAAGCTGCCTATCGGCTTGGCTTTGCCTATGGCCATTATTCAACTCCTTTTTCGGAGAGCTGTCCGGAAGAGTTGGCGGATACCCCCTATGATCTCGCCGGGCTGGCGGCGAGATCTAAGTCACGTGAAGCAATGGAGGCATGGACACAGGTGCGCGCGACCTGCGAGGCTCAGGGCGAGAGTTGGACGCGCCAGGCAGCGCTGATGGGAGATGCGAGAGCCCAACTCGACCTCGGCGAGTTGCTCGATAAGCGGGCCTTTAGTTCGGAGCAGTCGGCGAGGGCAGCAATCTATGCTGAGTCACGGGACTGGTTTCACAAGGCGGCGGCTCAAAACTCGGCCCGTGCCATGACCTGGATCGCCGGCGACTATCACTTTGGCAGGGGCGTTACACGTGATGATGTGCTGGCGGTGGAATGGCAGCGTCGCGCCGTCGCTATCGAGCCCCTCAACCCCGATTTGAAAACGGCTCTGGCTCAATATGAGCAGGCGGCCGCGGCGCGGGCTGAATCAGAAGCGATGATCCGTGCCTTTTCCAATATGCTGAAGTCGGCGGCCGCCGAGCAGGCGCGCGAAGCAGCAGCCTTTGCCGCCCTGCCACCGGCGCAACAGCAAGTTGTCAGGATGAGACAATGTCGGCAATCTTGCGAGACAAATTATAACAATTGCCGCTCGAGCAACAATACCAGCGAGGCCTTGGCTGCAATTAGCACCGGCCCGATGGCGATGGGATTGAATCTGGGCAGTATTCACAATTGCGGAAGTGTAGGGGTGTGTCAGGCCAATTGCGGCGGCTAACGAAGTTGCCGCAACCGCCAGCGTGCCCAGCAATGTCGCGGCTGCGCTGACCCATCATGAGAGAAAAATCGGCACCCAGATCTGCAAGTCCGCGCTCAGGCGGCCAGCTCCTGTGTGCGCACCAGCCGCGCATAGAGGCCATCTCGCGCCAGCAATTCGGCATGCGTGCCAATTTCCGCAGCCCGACCATCGGCCACCGCCACCACCAAATCGGCATCACGCACGGTGGAGAGGCGATGGGCGACGACGATGGTCGTCCGCCCGTGGCGCAATGTGGCCAGCGCCGTTTGCACCAAGGCCTCGCTCTCGGCATCCAACGCCGATGTTGCCTCATCCAGCAGCAGAATGCGCGGATTGCGCAGCAGCGCACGGGCCAGCGACACACGCTGACGCTGACCGCCGGACAATCGCCCGCCACTCGGCCCAACGCGGGTGTTGTAGCCCTCGGGCAGAGCGGCGATGAAATCATGCGCAGCGGCGGCGCGGGCGGCATCCTGCACCTCGGCATCGCTCGCCTCGGGCCGTCCCATGCGGATATTGGCGGCCACACTGTCGTCGAACAGCAGCGTGTCCTGCCCGACATAGGCAATCGCATGACGCAGCGATTCCAACGTGACCGCGCGCAGATCAGCCCCATCAAGGGTGATCGATCCACGCGACACATCATAAAAGCGCGGAATCAACGCCAGTGCCGTCGATTTCCCCGCACCGGAGGGACCAACCAGCGCCACCGTCAGCCCAGGCTCAGCGACGAAAGACAGACCGCGCAGACCGGCGCGGCCATCGGGATAGCTGAAAGCGGCGTCATCGAACACCAGCCGACCATGCCCGGCCGGCAATGCGATTGCATCCGGCGCATCCGCCACACCATTGGGCTCATCGATAATGCCAAACACCCGCTCCAACCCGGCCAAGCCTTCATTCAGCGCGGAGTTCAGATTGCCGAGCGCCCGCAGCGGTTGCGAGGCCAGCAGCAAGGCGGTGACGAAGGCGGTGAAATCCCCCAACGTGCCCCGCCCCTGCGAGGAGCGCCAGCCGACGAAGCCGAGCACGGCGGCCACCGCCGCACCACCGAGCACTTCCAGCAACGGATCAACGCGGGCCCGGCTGCGGATGATGCGCATCATTGAGGTGTAGAGATCGCTGAACGCCAGCTCTGCCCGATATGTCTCGCGCTGCTCCAACCCATAGGCCCGCACAGTGCGCGACTGGCTGAAAGTCTCGGTGAGCATCGAGGCCGTCTCGCCCACCTGCTCCTGCATGCCGCCCGAAGCGCGGCGGATGCGGCGGCCGATGCGCTGAATCGGCAGCCCGGCGATCGGATACAGGGCGGCGGCGATCAGGCAGAGTTGCCAATCGGCGTAAATCATCGCCCCCAACAGGCCGATCACCTTCACCCCGTCGCCCACCGAATTCACCGCGCGCACCAGCGCCTCGCGGATCGACATCGCATCGGTGGTGAAGCGCGCGGCCAGCGACGCCGGAGCTTCGCGTTCCACTTGCGCCAGATCGGCGCGCATCAGCCGGGTGAACATCCGGTTTTGCAGGCCGCGAATGGACAGCAGCACGATCTTCTGCGCCAGCACCGACTGAAAATACTGCGCCGCCGATTTGCCTGCGGTGATCGCCACGACCAAAGCGGGGATTTGATAGAGAATGCGCGAGTCATGGGCGGCGAACATGTCGATCGCCTGTCCGACCACGCGGGGATATAGCGCCTGCAATCCGGCCATAATCGCCGTCAAAAACAGCGTCAGCCCGAGCATTCCGGCGTACATGCGCACATGTTCGCGCCAGAACCGACGGAAATATTCGGAATTCCTGATCTTGGTGCCGCTCATGGCCGCTGTCTAACAGTGCGCCGGGCGAAGTGAAAGCCCACGCCCCGGCACCCCCGTTCGGCTGCGGTCTGGACGCCACACGATACCGCCGGTAAAGCTCAGCCCTATCGCGGGTCCGCAGCAAGGTTGGAAGACATGACGAAGGTTCTGGTCGTCTCCGGTGCGGATGCAGGCTATTTCCCGCTGATGCAGGAAATGTTTGCCTCATTGGCCCCCTGTATCCCGCCAGCCGAGAGCGGGCTTGAAATCTATTTCGGCGCCATCAATGCCGGGCTGACCGAGGCCCAATGCCAAAGCTTGGCCAATGCGGGTGTGGTGGTGCGCGGGCTGCCGGAGAATTCGGGGCTTCCCGCCAAACATCTCAACCGCCGCCCGGCGCTGGCGGTGAATTTCGGCAAGCTCTGGCTGGACCAGATCTTTCCCGAATTCGACGTGATGATCTGGATCGATGCCGATGCCTGGGTGCAGCGCCCCGGCACCATTGAGCACTTTATTGCCGCCGCCTCTGCAGGGGCGCTTGTCATCTGTGCCGAATGCAATCGCTTCATGACCGGGCTGGTGCGGGTGCGCTGGTTACTCGGCGGCCTGCTCGGCCTGACACAGCTGCGCTCGATCAACCTCAACAATGGCCGCCATGCCCGACTGCCCTTGTCGATCCTGCGCAAGATCGGCCTCAAGGCCACACTGAACGCCGGGATCTTTGCCCTCAACCGCGTCTCTCCGTCGTGGGAGGCGATGCGCAGATGGCAAAAACAGGTGCTGCGGCGCGGCAAGCCGTTCTCGTCGGATCAATTGTCGATCTCACTGGCGGTGCATATTGACGGCATCAAACTTGAGTTGATGCCCGACAGTTTCAACTATATCGGCCCCTGGATGCTCGATGCCGATAGCGGCATGCTGGTCGAGCGTTATTACCCGTATGAGCCGGTGCGCATCGTGCATATGGCCAGCGAGAAGGTGCTGCGCTTCGACCCCGAAGCGCGGATCGACGTGCCCTATCGCTCGGGTGAGGTGGCCAAAATCAGTGTGCGCCAGAGTTTCATGCAAGGATCGCCCGCCCGTGCCGACTGATAGCCGCGCCATCACCCGCACACTGCCCACCCATACGTGGCAGGCGAAGATTGCTGTGGTGGCCGTGGTGCTGCTGCCGATGTTCCTCTTCCACGCCCGTGCCTTCGCCGACGCCTGCGTGTCGCTGACGGCTGTGCTGTTCCTGATCGAATCGGCGCGCTGCCAGGTGTGGCATTGGCTGCGCCGACCATGGTTGATAGCGGCCTTGCTGCTCTGGGCGTGTATTGTCATCGGCTCACTGCAAAACGGCCCACAGGCATCGATCAACCAAGCCCTGGTGGTGGGTCGTCTTTTCCTGTTCGCCGCCGCCCTGGAGGAATGGGTGCTGCCGCAGGAGCAGGCGCAGCGATGGCTGACCATCTCGCTGCGGGTGATGGCGGTATGGTTGGTCTCGCAAGTGTGGGAGCAACGGCTGCTCGGCTCCAATATCCTCGGCGACCCGGCCTGGCCGGACGGCATGCTCACCGGCCCCTTCGTCAAGCCGCGCGCCGGTCCGGTGTTTATCGGATTGTTCATCCCCGCCGTGCTGCCGCCGGTGCTCGATCTGCTCAAGCGCGGCGACCGCCGTGGGTTCTTCTATGGCAGTGCTATCCTGGTGATCTCAGTGGCCACGCTGATCATGATCGGCCAGCGCATGCCGACATTGTTGGCGCTGTTCGGCATCTGCATCGCGGCCCTCATCGAACGCCGCCTGCGCCTGCCTGCGCTGATCACCGCAGGCCTCGGTGTGGTCCTGCTGGCCGCTCTGCCAGTGCTGTCTCCGGCGACCTATTTCCGGGTGGTGCAGCTATTCGTTCAGCAGATCACCCATTTCGCCGAAGACCCGTATGGCCAACTCTACACGCGGGCGACCGAGATGATGCTCGCACATCCCTGGTTTGGCGTGGGCTATGATGGCTTCCGTTATCTGTGCAACGACCCGCAATACATGCACGGCCTGCGCGCATATGGCATCCCGACAGCGCTGGTGCAGAACGCCGGTGGCTGCAATCTGCATCCGCATAATTACTATTTCCAAATCCTCGCCGCTGGCGGCTTGATCGGCATGGCGGCGTTCCTGGTGATGGTGGTCGCCGTGCTGCGCCGTCTCGCCCGGTTGACGGGCAGCGATGTGCCCAATCAGCAGCGCATGCTGTTCGTCGCCGTCTGCGTCGCATTCTGGCCGCTGGCCTCCACGCTGAGCATGTTCGTGCTCGATGCGGGTGGATGGATTTTCTTGTTTATGGGCTGGGGGTTGGCGGCAACACGTAAGCCGTAGGGCGAAC
>Ga0316223_1004103_pt1 | contig 10380 bp, 12 predicted proteins | sample TBH18009metaG_FD_206007 | JGI IMG/M metagenome (GOLD analysis project Ga0316223, IMG submission 206007) | Freshwater microbial communities from Trout Bog Lake, Wisconsin, USA - TBH18009 | ecosystem: Environmental > Aquatic > Freshwater > Lake > Hypolimnion/Profundal zone | place: USA: Wisconsin... | reverse complement strand
TGATTCAGCAGCCCCATCCAATGGGATATGTCCGGCCGACGACATTGCCGCCCGTTCCGCCGCTGGAGGTGGCCAGGGGCGCCAGCTGTCGCAACCCCTTGAGGGGGGGGCCGTCTGGGTCCATCCTGCGCGAGCAGGGTGAAAAGGAGGCAAAGGGAATGCATACTGAATACATACGCCCAGGACACGATAGGGTTCAAAAGTACATGCCTTGGGCCCCTCCAGGAGGAAGCGATGAAACTCTTGCGCATTAACCACCTCGGCATCGCCTCGAAGACCCTGGAGGACGCCATGGCCCGCATGGAGCGGCTCTTCGGCATGGAAGTGGAGCACATCGAGGAAGTGCCCGACCAGCGCGTGAAGACGGCCTTCTTCCCCGTGGGCCCCAGCACCCTGGAGTATCTGGAAGCGACCGACCCGGACAGCCCCGTCGGCAAGTTCCTGGAGAAGAAGGGCCCCGGCATCCATCACATGGCCTTCGAAGTGGACGACGTCGACCAGGCCGTGCAGGAGCTCCTCGCCAAGGGCGTCCGGATGATCGATCAGGCTCCCCGCGCCGGAGCGCACGGTTGCCGGATCGCCTTCATCCATCCGGCGGAGACCGGCGGCGTATTGATGGAACTTTGCCAATCTCCTCACTAGGGAAACGGCGATGGAATACACCATTCAGGTCGGCGAGGGCATCTTCCAGGTGAAAACCTCGGGCATTGCGGAGCTTTCGGGGTTCTTGGCTTTCATCGAGGCAATCGTCAACCATCCCCAATGGACGCCAGGATCCCGGATCTTCATTGATCACACGGACCTGAAGGTCGCCCCCCTCACCTTTGGCGACGTTTCCAGGATCGCCGACCACTGCGCCCAACGTGCCGGTGCCATCGGGGAAGCCAGGATCGCCATGCTCGTAGCCGATGATTTAAGCTACGGCATGAATCGCATGTGGACATCCCTGGTCTACAAGAAGCTGGATCACGCCGGGAACATTTTCAAATCGCACAGTGAAGCCTTGCGCTGGTTGACGGGCCCTGGCCCTGATTGAGGCTACCGCTCCTCCTGCTGCGGCCGGTTCTGTGTGCTCTGGACGTACCTGTAGACCCACAGGAAGATCTGCCCGGCAACGAGGATCACGACGAACCACTTGAGCATCTTCATGGCCGTGCGGTGGAGGTCGCTCTCCTCCTCCTTCACGACGGGCCGCTGGACCTGGGCAGGCCGCGGCGGGAGCGGATGATCCTGCAGTTCGATCTTCAGGGTGGCGGGCTGGGGACGGTAGGCGGGGATGGCCTGGCCGGAACTGGAACTGGCGGTGGAGCGGCCAGCTGAACTGCGGACCTGGCCGCCCGAATCCCGGATGGGCCCGGTGTCCCGGCCCTGGCCGCCGCCGGAACCGACGCCGGGGCCGGCGGGCCCGGGACCGGCGGGTCCGTCCTGGCCGGGCCCCAGGGGCCGCGGGCGCCGCATGGGCACGATGTCCCCGGCGTTGTCGTCGTGGCGGAACAGGTCGTTGATCCGCTGCGCGGCCAGCGGCTCCATCGGGTAGGCGTCCACGAGGGCCACGAGGAATTCCATCAGGGAGCTGGGGCGGTCCTCGGGGTCCGGCGCCAGGGCCTGGCGGAACACCCGGGCGACCTCCCCGGGCATGCCGGGGGGGAACACGGGCTGCTCCAGGAGGATGTGGCCGATGACGGCGGCCACGTTGGTACCGGGGTGGGGCAGCTGCCCGGTGAGCAGCTCGAAGGCGGTGACGCCGAAGGCGTAGCGGTCGGAGGAGGGGGTGGGCTCCGAGCCCCGCAGCAGCTCGGGGGCGCTGTAGGCCGGCGAACCCAGGAATTCGCCCGCCCCGGTGAGGCTGGGGGCCATCGTCTTGGCGATGCCGAAATCCATGAGCTTGACCCGCCCGTCCTCGCCCACGAGGATGTTGTCGGGCTTGATGTCCCGGTGGACGACGGCGTGGCGGTGGGCGGTGCGCAGGCCGCGCATGGCCTGGATGAGGATCGCGAACCGGGTCTCCAGGTCCAGCGAGCCGTCCCGCACATACTTGCCCAGGCTGCAGCCCTCGATGAACTCCATGGCCAGGAAGGGCCCCAGGGCGGCCTCCTCGCCCACGTCGAAGATCGTGACGATGTTCGGGTGGTTCAGCATGGCCGAGATCTCGGCCTCCCGCTTGAACCGCTCGAGGGCGGCCACGCGCTCATCCCCGGTGGCGAGCACCACCTTGATGGCCAGCCGGCGCTTGAGGAGGGGATCCTCGGCCAGATAGACCGCGCCCATGGCGCCCTGGCCGATGGCACGGAGGACCTGGTAGCGGCCGATGCTGGTAGGAATTGCTGCCATTCAAAGTTTTCCCAACGATGCATCATAGCGCGGCGGCGTGAAACCCAAGCATTCCCCGGGCGGTCATGGCACTATTTTTCGATGGGAGGTTGCCTTGGCAAGCCTGATTGAAGCGATCAACGTGAAGCGAAAAATGTTCTTCGAATACGAGGAGGCCCCGTTCCATTGTCTGGACGTGGAGATCTCCACGCCCACCGCCCGGGGCGGCCAGACCCTGGTGCGGCTGAAGATGCGCAACCTGCTGACCCGGGCGGTGTTCGACAAGACCTTCAAGGCCAGCGACAAGTTCAAGGAACCCGATCTGATCACCGTGCAGGCCTCGTATCTCTACAGCGACGGGGAGGGCTCCCACTTCATGGACCAGGAGAGCTACGAGACCCTGACCCTGAACGAGGACATGGTGGGCGACGCCCTGGACTTCCTCACCGAGGGGCTGATCATCCAGATCCAGAAGTACAACGGCAACCCCATCGGGCTGGCGCTGCCCACCCACGTGGAGCTGGCGGTCACCTACACGGAACCGGGCGCGCGCGGGGACACGGCCTCCGGCAACGTCACCAAGCCCGCCAAGCTCGAGACCGGGATCGAGATCCGGGTGCCCCTCTTCATCAAGGAGGGCGAGAAGGTGAAGGTGGCCACCGAGACCCGGGAGTTCGCGGGCCGCGCATGACGCGCAAATTCCGCCTGGGCCAGAGCCGGGACGCGCACGATCTGGACAGCCCGGACGCGTACGCCCGTGAGGGCCGGGCCCAGAGCAAGCGCCGCCAGCAGTCCGCGGAGCGCCTGTCCACCGACAACGAGGAACACGACCCGGGCTCGCTGCTGCTGCTGCCGGACCCCGCGCCCTGGCTGCACCTGCCCGAGGCCACCCTGGTCTGGCGCCACAGCCAGATCGTGGATCTGGAACTGGAGGACCGGGTGCCCCTGCGGGCCTCCCTGGCCGGCAAGCTCAAGGGCGTGAAGCTGGTGGTGGGGGACCGGGTGAGGTACGCCACCACGCCGATCGAGCCGGGGGATCCCGGGCTGCCCCAGGCCCAGGTGGTGGCCGTGATGCCCCGGCGCACGCTGCTCAAGCGCGGCGGCATCGACGACCGCGAGCCCTGGCAGCTGCTCTGCGCCAACGCCGAGGAGCTGTGGGTGTGCGCCGCGGTGGTGGATCCGCCCCTGCGGCCCGGCCTGCTGGAGCGGGCCCAGGTGCTGGCCCTGGCCGCGGGCATGGGCTTCCGGATCATCGTCACCAAGCGCGACCGGGCCAGCCGGAAGGACACCCTGCCCGAGCTGGACCCCCTGCGCGACCAGGGCGTGCCCATCACGGAGACCAGCGCCACCAGCGGCCTGGGCCTGGACGAGCTGCGGACCCTGATGGCCGGGCGCGCCGTGGTGCTCGTGGGCCACAGCGGCGTCGGCAAGAGCACCCTCATCAACGCCCTGGCCCCCGAGCTGAACCAGCGCATCGGCGACATCAGCCGCTACGGCACCGGCCGCCAGACCACCACCGGGGCCCGCTGGCTGCCCGCGGCCGGCGGCGCCACCCTGATCGATACCCCGGGCATCCGCAACCTCAGCGTGCGGGGCTTCCCCCGCGCCCTGCTCCCGGCCATCTTCCCCGAGTTCCCCTCGGCGTGGCTGGAGGACCCCATGGCCCTGGATCCCGAGGACGAGGCCCTGGGCCTGGACTACCCCGAGCGCCTGGGCAGCCTCCAGCGCCTCTGGCTCGAGATGGACGAGCGCAACCCCAACCAGAACATCCACCGCTGAAACCGATGACCGGCGCCCACCCCCCCGCCCTTCCAGGAAGCCTCCGGGGGATGGGTCCTGATCGCGCGGCGGGAAAGTCGGGGCGCTTGATCCGTGTCAAGGAAGGCGGACCTGATCGGCCGGATCCTTGGGGGTGGGCTGGGCCCAGGGAAGGAACCGATGCGCGAGCTGATCCCCAACCAGGGACTCCGGAGGCCGGAGGATGATGCACTCCCACCGGCAGGCGTCCCCATGACCCGGACCCTTCGCCGGGAACCTGAACCGCGGCCCGGAGCCTGAGCCATGTCCAGCCGTCCCCCGCCCTCCCTCTGGCCCCGTGAGCACGGCGCCTACGCCCAGCTGGGCGTGGCGCTGGCCTCGGCCCTGGCGCTGGCGCCCGGGTGGCGCAGCCTGGCGCAGGGCCTCCTCACCGCGGCCCTGTTCCTGGCCAGCGAACCGCTGCTGGTGCTGCTCGGGCGCCGGGGGGAGGCGGCGCCGGGGGGCGGGAGGCAGGCCTGGGCCCGGCTGGGGCCGCTGGCCGCCCTGGCGGGCCTCGCCGCGGCCGGCGCCTGGCGGGGCAGGCCGGATGTCGTGGCCTCCCTGGGGCCCGCCGCCGTGCTGGGGGCCGGGCTGTTCGGCCTGTTCCTGGCCGGACGGGAGCGGACGCCCGCGGGCGAGGTCGTGGCGGCCTGGGCCTTCGCGGCCGCCGCCCTGCCCATGGGGGTCGCCGGGGGCGCAGGTGGCCGGCGGGCCGGGACCCTGGCGCTCCTCCTGGCCGCCGTCTTCACCCTCGGCACGGCCCTGGTCCACGGCCACCTGATCGCCCTGCGCCGGCGGGGCGAGCCGGGGCCGCGCCTGGCGGCGGCCCTGTTCGGGCTCGCGCTCAGCGCCGGCGTCTACGCCCTGGCGGAACGGGCTCGCCTGCCCCGGCTCGCCGGCCTGATCACCCTGCCCATGGCCCTCGCGGGCGTGGGCCTCTGGCTCCGGCCCCCCGCCCCCCGGCGGCTGAAGGCGGTGGGCTGGGTCGCGGCCGGCTGCGCCCTGCTGGGCGGAAGCCTGGCCGTGGCGAGCCTGCGCTGAAGGCCTACCGGACCTTCAGGATCTCGAAGTTGGCCGACAGGTCGAAATCCCGGGGCATGATGTAGCTCGGGTGGCGGACCTGGCCGTAGCGGGAGGCCACGCCCGCGCGGGCCACCAGGGGCTGGATGCTGATGCCGGCGCGGTAGAAGGCCTTGGCGATGAGGGCCGAGCAGATCACCTCGCGGCTGTTGGAACTGCCCAGGTACAGGCTGCGCCGGCGGAAGCGCCGGGGCAGCAGCGGGAAGGGCAGCAGGTAGCGCATCAGGTCGAAGACGTTGCGCTGGTCGTAGCGCACGCCCAGGTGCAGGAGCATCTCGGCCAGGATCCGGTCCTGGTGGTCGGGGGTCAGGCCCGTGGGCCGGCAGATGCGCAGGTTCTGGTCCAGGTAGGTGGACAGGGGCACGACGCTGACGCCCTCCTTCAGGTCGCTCTCGATGAGCAGCTGGGAGGCCTCGGCGCCGAAGCGGTCCAGGGCCCGGTCCGCCTCCGGGCCGCCCCAGCGCAGCAGGGCGTCGCCGAGGTACATGGCCGCGTGGCTCCAGGAGCTCTGGGTGAGGTACATGATGAACTGGCTGATCCGGGCGTTGCCCTCGACCAGCACGACGTCCCCGGGCCTCAGGACCGCCGTGAGGCTGGCGAGGTCGTTGGGGACGCGCCGCTGGTAGTTGGAGACCGTGGCGGTGAGGTAGTCCACCATGAACCGGGAGAGGGCCTCCTGGAAGATCATCTCAGACCTCCACCGTGTCCAGCAGGTCCAGGGGGCCGCCCAGGAAGCGCTCCCCCGCGGCCTTGCCGCGCGCCGTGACCTCCGTGAGCAGGACGCGCAGCTGCCCGCGGGCGCTCTCGGTGCGGAAGCCCAGCCCCCCCCGGAGCAGGGCCTCCGCCGCCAGGGCGGTGAGCTCGCCGCTGTCCAGCCAGCGGGTGTTGGCCCGGACCCGGCCGAGGGAAGGCAGCAGGGTGCCGTACGTGGCGCAGCCCAGCAGCACCGTGCGGGCCTCGGAGGGGATCGGGTTGAGGTAGCGGCGGCAGATGGCGTCCGTGATGGGATCGTCCCGCCAGCCTTCCTCCGCGAGCGGTTCGAGCAGGGGGCAGGCCATGGCGTGGAGGACCGTCCCCGGGTTGTGCTGCCGGACCGCGGCCTCGAAGGCGCCTCCGAGCAGGGCCGCCGGCGGGGCGATGAGGCCCACGGGGCCGGTCCCTTCCGCCGCCGCCCGGGCCGCGGGCTCGATGCAGCCCAGGACGGGGCAGGGGGTCGCCGCCTGGAGCGCGCCCAGGGCGTGGGCCGTGGCCGCGGCGTCGGCGAGCACCAGGAGCTTGGGCTGGCTGCGGGCCAGGGCCGCGCCGGCCCGCAGCGTGTGCCGCCGGATGGTGTCCGGGGCCTTGTCCCCGTGGGGGCCGTGGGCCGTGTCGCCCAGGTAGAGGATGGCCTCGAAGGGGAGGATCCGCCGCAGGGCCCGCACCAGGGAGAGCCCGCCCAGGCCTGAGCCCAGGACTCCGATGGGCTGCTCCCCGGAGGGCCGGTTCACGGGAGCCTGGCCGCGAGGATGGCCACCCAGGCGCCCTCCTGGACGACCTGCAGGGGCCGGAAGCCGTAGGCCGCCAGGCTCACCAGGGCCTCGTCCTGGCGCTCGGCGAGGATGCCCGAGGCCACCAGGAGCCCGCCCGGCGCGGTGATCGCGGCCATGCGCGGCAGCAGGGCCTGGATGGTCTCCAGGAGGATGTTCGCCAGCACCGTGCGGTAGGGGCCGTCCACCCGCGGGTCGTCCAGGACGCCCACGAAGTGCCCGAAGGGCTCGGCCCCGCCCAGCACGCCGGCGTTGAGCTCCATGAACTCGGCCATGGCCGGCCCGCAGTCGGGATCGTTGTCGAAGGCGGTGACGGCCCGCGCCCCGCAGAGCCAGGCCGTGAGCGCCAGGATGCCGGTGCCCGCGCCGATGTCCAGCACCGGGTCCAGGAGTTCCCCGCGGTCCCTCAGGTCCTCCAGCAGCCCCATGCAGAGCCGCGTGGTCTCGTGGCCGCCGGTGCCGAAGGCGAGTCCGGGGTTCACCACGATCGGGGTGCGCCCCTCGGGCGCGCCGCCCTGCTCCCACAGGGGCTGGATGTGGAAGCCGCGCCCCACCTCGATGGGGCCGAAGCCCTCCCGGCTCTTGGCCAGCCAGTCCTCGTCCTCGAAGGTCTCCGCGTGCAGCAGCCGCACGCCGGCGAAGGCCTCCAGGCCCGCGGCCGCGGGGGGCTGCAGGCCGGGCGGGAAGTAGGCGAAGAACGTGAAGGGCGGATCGGCCTCGCGGTAGGTGGCCGTGCAGCCCTCGGAGGCGAGCCAATCGGACAGGGCCTCCTCGGAGGCTTCGGGGACCTCGAGGAGCCAGCGCTGGTGCAGGATGCGGTTTTCCATCCTCCCAGCCTACCAGGGTGGAAGGGGATTGCCCTGCCGGGCCTCCTGGAGCCTGCGCCGGAGGGTACCCAGGCCCTGGCCGGGGTCGGCGATGGACCGCTCGATCATGCCGCCGGGACCTCCCTCAGGACCACCGGCGGCCTGGGAGGGAGGCTGGTCAAGGGGGCACGCGCCGGCCCGGGCATGGCTTCAGTCCGAATCCGGCCCTTCGGCCACCGCGTCCTCGAGGTCCAGGCGCTTCATCTTCTCCAGGAAGGTGGTGCGCTTCAGGCCCAGGAGCTCGGCGGCCCGTTTCTTGTTGCCGCGGGTGGCGGCCAGGCTCTGGAGCATGAGCTTCTTCTCCACGTCGGACACGACCTGGTTCAGGTCCAGCCCCTCGGGCGGCAGGTCCGCGGTGGCCGGCACCGACTGCTGGTTGAAGGAGGGGTACTCGCTCATGGGGGGCAGGGCCTCCACCAGCTCCCGGCCGTTCAGCAGCCGGTCGGCGAGGAAGGTGAAGTCCTCGCGGGTCAGCACGGGCCGGCCGGCGGAAAGCACGATGGCCCGCTCGATGGCGTTCTCCAGCTGGCGGACATTGCCGGACCACGGTAGGGCCATGAGGAGCGAATCCACGGACGGGTGCAGGGCCTTGGGGTAGAGCCCGTGCTCACGCGCCTTGCGGTTGAGGAAGTGCTGGGCCAGGAACGGGATCTCCTCGCGGCGCGCGCGCAGGGGCGGCAGGGTGATGGGCACCACCTCCAGCCGGTAGAAGAGGTCCTCCCGGAAGGCGCCCTCCTGCACCCGCTGCCACAGGTCGAGGTTGGTGGCGGCGATGACCCGCACATCGATCTTGATGGGACCGCCGCCGCCCAGGGGCTGCACCTCCCGCTCCTGCAGCACCCGCAGCAGGCGCACCTGGGCGCTCAGGGGCATGGTGCTCACCTCGTCCAGGAAGATGGTGCCGCCGTGGGCTTCCCGGAACTTGCCCGGCGCGTCCTTGCGGGCGTCGGTGAAGGCCCCCTTGGTGAAGCCGAACAACTCGGACTCGATCAGGTTGTCGGGGATCGCGCCGCAGTGCACCGGCACGAAGGCCTGGTCCTTCTGCGCGCTCATGTGGTGGATGGCCTGGGCGATGATCTCCTTGCCGGTGCCGCTCTCCCCGAGCAGCAGCACCGTGGCCCGCGTGGCCGACGCCGCCTGGGCCTTGGCCAGGACCGCCTGCATGGCGTTGCCGACGCCCACCAGGCCCAGGCCCAGGGCCTGGGACACCGACAGGGGGATCGGGCCCGTATGGGTGGGGCGCAGGCCGGGGAGGGGTGGGGCCTCCCCCAGGACGCCCCAGCGCACGGACCCCAGCGCGCTCCAGCTGGCCAGCACGCCCGGTGCCCGGGGCGCCGCATCCAGGGGCAGCACCAGCAGGATGGGCAGCGTGCCCACCTCCGCGATCGCCCGCAGCAGGGGCGGGGGCGGCTCGACGGCGCCGGCCGAGATCACCCAGAGCTCCGTGTCCCGGGGCGGCAGGGCGGGCACGGCGTTGCGGTCCGTCGTGATTTCCCAGGCGCCCGCCCAGCGATGCTCCATCCCCTGGGTCGGTTCGCCCAGGGTGGACCAGTGGAGGCGTGGCACAGGCGTCATGGCGGAATTCCAGGTTGCAAACAGAGGAGATGGGTGACAGTCAAAAACATGACACACCCCTCGCGGATTGGCTAGTGGCTGTACACTGAACCAGTTGCTCTTTACAAGGGGGTCCCCGCCATGAAGTTCCTTCTCGCCTTGCCGCTCGCCTTCCTCGCCCTCCCCCTGAGTGCCCAGGCCTGGGACCTGCGCGGGGAAGTGCCCTATCCGTCAGGGCAGAACCTCCCCCAGACCTTCCTTTCCGGCACCGGCGATCTCGTCCACGGGACCCTCAACACCGGCACCGGGAGCATCGTCACCCTCAGCAGCCGCATCCTGAGGATCGGCCCCATCCTCAAGTTCGAGTGGCTGGGCGAGGTGGCCCAGTGGCAGGCCAACGGCCAGATCCAGACCACCAGCAACGGCACCACCACGTCGCAGAGCAGCACCCTGACCCAGAAGGGCATCGGGGTCGGGATCAACGCCCAGCTCTGGATCCCCTTCACCGGCTTCGCGGCCGAGGTGGGCGTCATCGAGCGCTTCAACGCCTACCAGTACAGCGGCACGGGCGACGGCACCAGCGCCAGCCAGAGCCAGAACCTGACCCAGCCCTGGATGCGCATCGGCGCCCGCTTCGCGCTGATGATCCCGGATTTCACCCCCTACATCTGCGCCAGCTACCAGCAGCCGATCACCAGCACCAGCCCCCTGCAGGTGAACTCCTCCCAGGACCTCAAGACCCTCTTCTCCGCCCAGGGCTCCGGCCAGCAGTTCAACCGGGTGTGGACGTTCGGGGTGGGGATCATGTTCTGACCTCCCCAGCCTGTTCCGCCCCACCGCCCCACCATTCCTGCGGGGTCGTTCACTGCGCGGGGCGCGGTTCACGGTGGGGCGGCGGGATCAGGCAGGCCGGGTGCGGGACATGAGCCGGAAGGCCAGGCTCGCCAGGGCGGGCAGGGCGAAGAGGGGGGAGAGCCAGGCCCAGCCGGGGAGACGGTGGAAGACGGCGGGGACGAGGGTGGGGCCGCGCAGGACGGCCCGGGTGCGGGTGTCGAGGGCGTGGACGCTGTTCAGCAGGGGCAGGCCGGCCACTTCGGGGGCAAGCTGCACCAGCTCGGGGTTCTGCATGGGGAAGGCGATGATGAGGCAGGCCCGGTCCCGCTTCCGGATCCAGTCCACCACGCCCCGGCACCCGGCGTGCTCGGCGTCATAGACCAGCAGGAGCGGGGCTGGATGGGACATCAAAC
>Ga0316223_1004100_pt1 | contig 10392 bp, 15 predicted proteins | sample TBH18009metaG_FD_206007 | JGI IMG/M metagenome (GOLD analysis project Ga0316223, IMG submission 206007) | Freshwater microbial communities from Trout Bog Lake, Wisconsin, USA - TBH18009 | ecosystem: Environmental > Aquatic > Freshwater > Lake > Hypolimnion/Profundal zone | place: USA: Wisconsin... | reverse complement strand
TCCAGGTGGTCAGCACTTCCATTCACTTGAACCCCGCGCGTGCCCGGTTGATTTAGCCCGGGGATCAACGGCTGCGGCGGCAGACGAGGCTGACGCTGCGCTGGGTGGGGGAGCGGCTGGACATGGGCCGCTATGCGCGGGTGACCCAGGCGGCGAGCCGGGTCGAGCGCCGCCCGTCACGGCGGGTGGCTCAGCTTCCCGACTGATTACAGCGACCTCTCGACCAGGAGGCGCCATGAGCACAGAGCAGTGTCACTATTCTGGGGCGACCCCTTCAGAACGAACCGAAGCCTGGATCTTGGTCGGAACCGCTGGCGAGAGCCTGGCTGGAAAGCTCGTGCCCCTGCGCCACCCCATGACGCTGCGACAGGCGCTCCGGGTTAAGAGCGCCGAATACTGGTTGGAGCATGGGCAACCCGATGAGGCGACACGAACCCTGACAGCCCACGGGTGATCCCAAGCGTAAGCGGTAGGGGGAGTGCGGTCTATTCGGAGCGGTGCCAACTGATAGACTCGGGGGATGAAGAGTCATCGTGTTCCCAGTTTCAATGCGAGTTCCAACGAGATTACGACCATCATCGCGCGGTACCGGGCGAGTGGGCTCGGACTGAAAGCCTTTGCGCTGGAAGAGGGTTTGCCGCCGGGGCGGCTGCACTACTGGGTTTACCAGAAGCAACTCGTGGCCTCTAGCCAGCGGCGAGGGAAGCCACCACGGGCGGCTGTGGCTCCGGTGTTCCAGGAGATCAAACTCTCATCCCGGTCGGAATGGGGTTCCAACTGGGCCACCGAGGTCGGTTTGCCCGGGGGCATCGCGATCCGCTTTAGCGCGAGTGCTTCCGCCGCGTGGATCGGTTCGGTCGTCCAAGCCCTGCACCGGCCATGCTGAGCCTCTCGCCCGCTACGCGGATCTTCCTGGCGCTGGCACCCATTGACGGACGGAGGAGTTTCAATGGTCTTTGCACGCTGGTGAAGGAGAGCTTGGGGCAAGAGCCTACTTCCGGATTCTTGTTCGTCTTTATTAACAAAGCCCGCAATCGGCTCAAGGTGCTCTTTTGGGACGGTTCCGGGTTGATCCTCTGCACCAAAAGGTTGGAGCGTGGAACCTACGCGGCCCCGACTGGCGAGGGCCAAAGCCTCAACTTGCGTCCGGAAGAGCTGACCCTGCTTATCCACGGCATCGAGAGCACCTCGCGACGGCAGTGGCATCGGGTATGAAGAGTTTTCTATTTGGCACTGGACTCCGGTTTTTCCCCGCGTATCTTGTGGGCCGTGACCGAGAGTCTGACCATTCAGGGTCGGTGTTTGAACCCGGCCCAACTGCACGAGTTGCGCCAGTGGGTGAGAGCCAACCCGTACTGGAGCCGGTGGCGGCTGTCCCGGGAGTTAGCCACCCGTTGGGAATGGCGCAACGGCGCCGGCGTGCTCAAGGACATGGCCGCCCGCAGCTTGTTGGTGAAGTTGGCGCAGCGCGGGTTGCTGGCCTTGCCGGAGCGGCGACAAGTGCCGACCAATCGAATGCGCTGTGGGGCGGTGCCGACCATGGAGTCGCCGGAGCTCAGCGAACCGATCACTGGCGCGCTGGCCCAACTGGAACCGCTGAGTTTGCAGGAGGTCAGTGCCGAGACTGCCGCGCGGAGTTGGGTCAGAGAGGCGCTGGCCCGCTTTCATTATCTGGGTTTTGGCGGGGCGGTGGGAGAGAACCTGCAATACGTTGTCCGCGATGGTCGGAATCGCCCTTTGGCTTGCCTGGTGTTCGGGGCGGCGGCCTGGAAGTGCCAGGACCGGGACCGGTTCATCGGTTGGACGGCCGAGCAACGGCAAAACCACCTGGGGTGGGTGGCCAACAACACGCGGTTTCTGGTGTTGCCTTGGGTAAAGGCGCCGGATTTAGGCAGTTGGATCCTGGGGCAGGTCACGGGTCGGATCGGCCGGGACTGGCAGACCAAATACGGACATCCGGTGGTACTGTTGGAGACCTTTGTCGAGCGGCAACGTTTTCGCGGCACGGTGTATCGAGCAGCCAACTGGCAGCGGGTGGGAGTCACCGCCGGACGAACCCGCCAGGATCGGCACACCTGCCTGCAGGTGCCGGTCAAAGACATTTACCTGTATCCGCTACGGCGGAGCTTTCGAGCCGTCCTCTGCGGATGAAGACCCTCGAAGAACTCCTGCGGGAAGCGGCGAACCATCCGGAGAGGTTGGTGGCCTATATCTCGGCACTACAGGAGCAACTGAGCACCACGCAACGGGGACTGCAAGAGAAGGAGCAGCATCTGGCCGTGGCCAAAGAGGAATTGCGGCAGAAGGCTCAGCATCTCACGCAGGCCAAAGAGGAGATCCAACAGACCAGGGACGAACTTCGCCAGAAGGCGGAGCAGTTGGCTCAGGCGCAAGCGCTCATCGCCGAGCTTAAACGGGAACTCTTTGGCGCCAAGGCTGACAAGCTCAACGCCGAGCAGGAGGAGCAACTCCAGCAGTTGATCGCGGATGTCCAAGAGCAAAATCAGCGGCCCCCGCCCCTGAGCCGGGAACTGCTCGAAGAGGCCGTAGCCCGGGAACGTGCCGAACAACGCCAACGGGCCAAGGAACGTCGTCGCCGCCACCTTCCCCCGGTCGAGCTGGAAAAACAGCAGGTAATCCTGGAACCCTCCGACCGACTCTGCCCGCAGAGCGGCCAACCCAGGACCGAAATCGGTCGGGAAGTGACCACCGAGTATGATTACATTCCGGCCAAGCTGATCATCCGTGAGCTGGTGCGCCCCAAGTATGGCCGCTGCGGCAAACCTTGCTGCCAGGGGGTGAGCATTGCCCCGCTGCCTCCACGACTGGTGCCGCAAAGCAAGTTGGGGCTGGGTCTGGCCGTCCACCTGCTGTTGAGTCGCTTTGACGACCACCTGAGCTACTATAATCTGGAACGGAACTTCCTGGAGCGCTTCGGCGCGGTCATTCCTCGGCAGCAAATGGTGCAGTGGGTGGAGAAGGTGGCGCATTTGCTCCTGGCCATCTACTGGCTGATCGGGGAGGAACTGACCGCCGGGGATTATCTGCAAATCGACGAGTCCCCCGTCAAGGTGCTCGACCCGGAAGTCAAAGGCAAAGCCGCTCAAGGCTACCTTTGGTTCTACTCGCAGCCGGGGGGATACGTTTTCCTGGAGTTTAATCAAAGCCGCGGTCGAGACGGTCCGCGAGAACGACTGCGAAGTTTTCGCGGCACGATGCAGACCGATGGCTATGAGCTCTATGACGCCCTGCGACGGGAGCAACCCGGCAAGCTGCGGCGGATCGGCTGTGTCGCCCATAGCCGGCGCCGGTTTTATAAAGCGCTCCTGGAATCCTGCTCCGAAAGCCTGTGGTTCATCGGGCAGATGCGCCAGCTTTACCAACTGGAACGGGAACTCAAGAACGGTTCCCCGCAAGAACGGCACCGAGCCCGGTTGGCCAAGGCTCCGGCTATCTGGCTGGCCATGAAAAGGCGAGCCCAGGCTCTCCGTGCCGACCCACGGGTACTGCCCCAGGGCAGCCTGGGCAAAGCGGTGAACTACTTCCTCAACGAGTATACGGCCTTGGTGGGTTATCTGCGGGACGGCCGCTTCGAGATCGACTCCAACCTCATTGAAAACGTAACCCCGAGCTTGGGGTTACGTTTTTTATGCCGAGGTGCCGATAATGCCGAGTACCCGCGACCAGAGCGTATCTGCCTACGCGTATCGCGATTGTTCCTCGGCATAATCAAATCGCTTCGAGAAAGGCCAATAATCGCGAAGACTCCTGCACGGGCCGACGTCGAGGCGGCGTGGGTTCTGTCAGACGCTTGAGGCAGGCCGCCTTCATTTTGAGATCGGCTTCCACGTAGCCGTGGGTGGTAAGGGGTTTGGCATGGCCGAGCCAAAGGGCGATGACCTCAAGCGCAACGCCAGCCTGAAGCAAGCTCATCGCGCAGGCATGGCGAAAGGTGTGGCAGGTAATCCGACGCTTGTCGAGCGAGGGGCAATGCAGGGCGGCCTTGCGAACGGCTAAAGCGAGACGGAAAGCAACGCCATCCCGGCTCAACGGCTCCCGGTTTCTATTGGTGAAGATCGCCTGCTCAAGCGTGAGGCGATTCGTTTTGCACCATTGCCGCAGGAGCCGTTCGGTCCCAGCCCATACCGGCACTGTCCGCTCCTTGCGGCCTTTACCGTGGAGGTGGACCGCACGGTCGAGCAAATCCTGAGGCCGGAGCTGGAGGGCTTCAGAAATGCGTGCACCGGTGTTGTAAAGAAAGGTGAACAGTAACCGATCGCGCTGGCCAGAACGAGTCGTGGGATCCGTGGCGGCGAGCACGGCGTCGATCTCCTCCCGGGTCATGAAGCCCAGCACCCGCTTGGGGAATTTCTTTTGTGGTATCGCCAAAATGCGATGGCCGATCCCGATGAAGTTGACGCCGATGGCCTCCCCGAGCACGAACCGGATGAAGGTTCGGATCGCCGCCAGCCGCACATTGCGCGTTCTGGCGGTGTTACCGCGAGTGCTCTCCAGGTAATCGAGAAAGGCCAGCACCGTCTCGGGGTTTAAGGCGTCGAGGGTCAGTTGATCAATGGGCCGGCGAGAGCGCTGCGAGAGAAAGGAAAGCAGCAATCGGAACGTGTCGCGGTAGCCGTTCCGGGTGTGCGGGCTGAGGTTGCGCTGGGAAACCAGATGCTGAGCGAAAAAGCGCTGCACCAACTCGGGTAGTTCGTCAGGATGCATGGCGGTCCTTGTGAAAGTGGCGGAAACGCTCGCTGGCAACCTGCAGGGCATTCGGTTCGCTGGAGACATACCACCAGGTCGAGTTGAAGGTGCGGTGGCCGAGATAACGAGCCAGTAGCAACAGATGATGGGCGAGGGGCTGCGATTGACGGCTCCATCGCGAAATCCGCTGCGAGGCGAACGTGTGGCGAAAGTCCATCAGTCGCACCGGGCGGTGTCCGCTGGCGGGGACCAGATCATGGGCGAGACGCCGAAAGACCTTTTCCGTTCGGCGTGCGCTGAGCGGTTGACCGGTCGCGCCCACAAACAAGGTCTCCCCCCAGGGGAAAAGCGTCTGGCGCTTCCGGCGGTAATATTGCAGGGCGTTGGCTGTCGTGGGATGGAGCGGGAGCACCCGCTCGGGGCTGAACTTGCATGGCCGGATGCGTAGCGTGCCCTCATCCACGTCGAGATCCCGCCAACGCAGGCGCAGTGCTTCGCCCGGCCGGATGCCCGTGCATGCCAGCAGCCCAATCAATGTTTGGTAGGTCAACGGATGCAAGGGGGAGCGACCGGTTTCGAGCAGTCGGGCGCGGCGAAGAATGAGTCTGACTTCCGTGGAAGTGAACAGGTGGGGGCTAACGCGCTGAAAACCTGGCCCAAGCAGATACGGGTCTGGAATCTGCGTCCGGGAATCGAGTGACGCGCAATAGCGGGCAAATCCACGCACCATCCCCAGCCGTCCCGCGCGCGTGTTGGGACGGGCCGATGGCACAGCGGTGGCCCATTGGATCGCCAGCGCACTGGTTAACGGCTTTCCTGGAGCCTCTCGATCGGCGAAACGCCCAAAATCGAGGAGCAGCTCGGCCGCCCGCATGCGATAGCCGAGTTTGCGCCGAAATGCCAGGTAGCGGCGCACCAAAATTAGCTTCGACGGTGAATGGTGATCGGCCATGGCTGCGCAAGCGCCCGAAGGTCTTTGGTTTGGGTGTAATGATCCGTGGTGGCAACGAGACGATGGCCGAGCAAATCGGCGATCTCCTTAGTGGTTGCCCCGTGGGCAAAGAGCCTGGTAGCAAACGAATGACGCAAGCGGTGCGTGCCGAACCAGCCAACAAACCCGCAGCGACGATAGGCTCGATCCATAGCGGCGGCTATCGCCCAGGAGGACAGGGGCCGTCCTCGCAACAGGGTTTGCCCGACGAACAACTGCTCGGCATCCGTGCGCGGTCGATGCCGAAGATAGTTGCGCAAGGCGCTCGCCACGTGGGCTGGTAATGGCAGTTGGCGCCCGGGGCTCGCTTTCGCGGCCGGGACGGCAAGCGTTTGCAGCTCCCAGTTAATGTCCTGGAGGCGGAGCCTGGACACCTCGACCGCGCGCAGCCCCAGGTCGATAAGACAAACCGCCATCGTGTAGTCGCGCTGGCCCTGGCTGGAACTGCGGTCGAAAGCCGCGAGGAACTTCTGCCTTTGGTCTTCGTTGAGGACCTCGGGAAATCTCTGTCGGCCGAAATCAGCCACCTTCGGCACGGCCAGCACCAGCACCGGCGAGCATTCGCCTTGCAGATGCATGAAGCGAAGAAACTGCCGCAGAATCGAGAGGGCGTCGTTGACGCTCTTGGGACTGAGGCTGCGGCAGCGCGACGCCGCATACCGCCGCAGGTCTTCTGCCTGCACGAAATCCCAGCGCAACGGTCGGCCGCGAAACTGCCAGGCCAAGTAGTGGTTGAGGGCACGGAGGGCGGCTACTCGGGTGCAGTCAACAAGTGCTCGATCAACTCGTAGAAAATGCTCATAGGCATCCAGCCATTCCTGCCAGCGCGGGCGGGGAACCGGTTCGCGAAAGTGGCCGGTGAATCGGAGCCATTGAAGGAGTCCTGACTGTCGCGGTCTTCGCGACGTGGCCTTACAGCGCGGCAGGCAGCCACGCATAATCCAGGGCACATCTCGCCGCCGCAGCATTGCCGCACATCGCCTTCGACCAGCCAAGTAGCGCGCTACTTTCCGGAGAAATCGGCAGTAAACTGCGATGGTGAACTCCGCCGTGTGACGCTGCCGGAGGTAGTCTGTGAAGCCTCCCTGAATGAGATCGAGGTCGGCCTTCAGTCGCCTCGCAGGGTCCTTGGCGTTACGCTGGCACAACATACGTCAGACTGGATACCTCGGTTGCACAACGACCAACACTTCAGAAACACCGCGGCGCAGGAAAGGTCGCGCTCCTTCCGTCCGGTCGCTGATGCCCCGCAGCCGGGCTACGATAATGCCGAGGAGCCGATCCTACGCTCAAAGCAGGGCTTGGTCGCAAGCGTTCCTCGTCGTGGGTACTCGGCATTATCGGCACCTCGGCATAAAGAATGACGTGCGACCCTCGGCCGTGGGAAAACGCCGCTGGCTCTTCATCGGGCATCCGGATGCCGGTTGGCGTAGCGCCGTCATTTATACCCTTATCCAAAGCTGCCGCCGTTATGGTATCAACCCGCAGGATTACCTCACCGATGTGCTCCAGCGCCTACCCTCGATGACCAGCAGCCAGGTGCGCGAGCTTCTCCCCGCCAGCTGGAAGCCCCGTCAGCCATAGGCGCTGAGCCGGTCTGATCGGCCGGGTTCGCGCGACCTAGCCCCGTACCCCTACTACCGCTTACTCCCAAGCCTTCCGGGGCAGTTTCTCCAATTCCCTCAACGCTGCCGTTGAAGCCCTCCGGGAGATGAACGGGCAAGCCCATGCGGAGTGAAGTTGAGACGACCCGGACGACCGCCAACCCATGCCCGCAAGCCTTCAGTTCCAGGAAATCCCCATCGGCGGCCATTTCGAGTTCCGAGGCCGCCGTTACAAGAAGTTGGCCCTGAGCATGGCCAGCGACGAGGACAGGAACGGAACGATTTTCCTGGCCCAAACCGAGGTGGGGCCGGACCCCATACCTCGAATTGATCCAATCGCTCCATCAGCACGGCCACCAGCGAGCAACGGCAAATCCCAGCCAACGGGGTGAACTGGCTCGGGGATCTGAACAAAGACACTGACAACGCGGTCCCCGCCGAGGAAAAGATGGTGCTCTGATTTCCATGAAGTGCGAACGAAGCTAAACTCCCGAGCTGCCGAACGGCGTTCACGCGCCTCCATTTGGTGAAGCCTCTGGTGGGGTGTATTCAAAGGGCACCACGTTCGACACGCCTTTGCCAGTCCAGGCACGGGCTGAGAGTTTCCGAGCCTCGCTCTCGACATCGGAAAAGCGATAGTGCGAATCTCCGTCGAAGTAATTGGCGTCCACGAGGATCGAATACCGCACCTCGTAGCGTCCTGCCGTTATACCGAGTGACCACCGATGATAGTGCGAATTGTTGTCACGCTGGGGACGTGCCAATGAGGTCGGCCTCACCGAAAAGGTGGTAGCTCTAGATTCTCCGGGATTGAGCACGAGCCCGGCCCAGTTGGAGGAGACCAGCAGAGAGGTATACCATTGGGCAGTGGATCCAGTGGGGTCAGCAAACTCCAATCCGGTGATCTCGGGGTGGGGAATCAGGATGCGGTCGGGGTCCTGGTTTGTGACCAGCAGCCTGAGCTGAATGTCGGAGGCTGTCTGCCCGATATACTCTAATCTGAGCTCCAGGCTCATGCGCACCCCACCGTACACCGAGCGTGAGCCTGAACCAGCCAAAAACTCAAGACCAAGACAGACGGCGCGAACGGCGGTTGGCTCAACCCTCTGGCTGGATTTCTCATACTAAGTCCTTGAGTGGCGGTGGCTCGTGCAGCTGCAGTTCCCAGTCCTCATACGCCGGATCGACTCTGAAGCTGCGATCACAATATGCGCGAAGGTAGTCGGTCGCTCTCTTCTGCGCGTAGGTGGTGTTTAGCACCTGGCCGTTTTCGTCGAGCTCTAGAACATTCGCGAAAATAGCATAGACTTGCTCGATCGCGCTCGGCTCCGATCCATACAAGGGAAGGTAATTGATGCCCTCCAGCATGTAGTGCGACCCACTCGACATGAAGTAGGCAAAAGTTCTTAACGCCCCACTGACGCTATGACTTAGTTTCACGGCGCTTTCTCTGGATGAATCCCTCGGTTCCGGTTTGCGGTATTGCCCGGTTCCGAGGTTTGACGCGTGATAGGCCGCGTCTTGGAATCCCGAGTCAGGAAGAGCGTGCCGTCCTTGTAAGCGAGCGCATGCTCTGAGGATTCCTTGTCCGAAAACGCCCCCACCGCGATCTCCATGAAGCCCGGCTCATAGCGCCCCGTCGAGGCCGTAATCTTCTTCTCAAAGTCAATAACCACCGTTTCCTCGGTGAGGTTGGTTCCGAAGAGAGCCCATTGTTTGTAGGCCAGGGCTTTTTCGTCGTAGCTCAAAATGCCGTGCATCGGTTGCCGGTAGTACTGGCTATCCATCGTGAACACAATATATTTGCCCTGGATGGTCTTGGCGGTGACCGAACATTCCTCCGTAACAACCCTACCATCCTGGTACTTCATGTAGTTGCTGCACACAGCCTCCTTCCAGAAGGGCACGCCTACCAGTTTCTGGACCAGAGGCCTGCTGTCGCCGGGGTTGTTCGCAATCCTGCTAAAGAGCTCATAGGTCATGGTTTCTTGGCCTTGTGCAGATCCGCAGACCATGAGCACGGAGCAGAGTAAAATTGGGATGCGCAGTTTCATTGTCCAGTATGATGTGTTCCGCCGCTGCGCTGAACACATGCTCAACGGAATCCATCGTTTATCGGCTCGTATACTGCCGTGCGTTACTTTCATACGCATTTATTCACGTTCAGGCAGCCTACGGTTAAAGCCGCATACAAGTCAACCCAGCACGGCGAGCGGCCCTTTGTAGCCCGGAACCGTGATGCTCTTGGGTGGCCTATTTGAAATGGGGGTGGTATTCCGGCGTCGCCGCGACCGGAAGACCGGCAGAAAAACGTGCCGAGAGGTCAGGTGCCGGCGCGATGTCGGCAGCAATTCCCTCAACGTGGCGGAGCAGGACCGAAATGAAAAGCACACGGGGAGGTTTTACTCCCCCCCTATAGCGCACAAGGAGTCGGGTGTATAACGGGACCGTTGTTAAGAAATATTTTTGAGACGCGATATGAAAAACGCACCGATTGACCCGAAGGACCTGAACACAATCAAGGAAGTCCTGACCAGTTTCCGAACCCAGATTTGCGGCGCGGCCGATACCCTGGGCGAGCCGTGGAAGGGCCAATTCCTGGCCCTGAAGGGGGACTACGACAAGATGCTTTCGGGCTTGCCCCCGACGGATCAAGTGTCGGCCTCCGCTGGGAAGCTACGGCCCGACGAGCCGGCGGCGTTGGAGGCGAACAGCCAACTGAGCTGCCTGCACGCGGCCTTGTCGAGCGCGACCGCGCTGTCGGTCATGATGGGGTCCGCCATGGCCAGCCAGGCGGGCAAGGGTGCGGAGGCGTCTGCGGCGCAGTTGGCGAGCGCGGTGGGGGCGGAGATCGAGAAGCAGATCGCGGAGGGCACGTTGTTCAAGGCGGAAGGGGTCGAGGTGAAGATCGCCGAGCGGATTAAGACGGGGGACCTCGTGGCCAAGGAAACCTGCACGCAGTTTTGCAGCGCGGCCAAGGACCTGGGCCTGGCGGAAGGGGAGAAGAAAGTGCGGGAGGAGATGGCGGCGAGCGCAGCGCGCTAGTCGCTCATCACCACTCGCAAGGCGGAATTGCAGACCTGCGGGCTG
>Ga0316223_1004091_pt1 | contig 10405 bp, 9 predicted proteins | sample TBH18009metaG_FD_206007 | JGI IMG/M metagenome (GOLD analysis project Ga0316223, IMG submission 206007) | Freshwater microbial communities from Trout Bog Lake, Wisconsin, USA - TBH18009 | ecosystem: Environmental > Aquatic > Freshwater > Lake > Hypolimnion/Profundal zone | place: USA: Wisconsin... | reverse complement strand
GATGAAAGCGATGCCGACATCGACAACCAGCGGATGGGCGGCATGATCACCCTGACCTTTGTCAACCGCAGCCAGATTGTCATCAACCTGCAAAAGCCGCTGCAGGAAGTCTGGCTGGCGGCCAAGGCTGGTGGCTTCCATTACCACCTGGTCGACGGCCAGTGGCAGGACACCAAGGGGCAGGGCGAATTCTTTGCGCAGCTTTCGCAGCAGGCCAGCAACCAGGCATCCATGACACTGCAGTTTGCGCCCTGATCAGTATTGGGACGCCACAGCTAGTTACAAAAAACTAATCCAAATGCTCTGGCCGACCCATCCATCTACGAAATGTATTTTTGATCGTCACCAGCGTGGAGTGAGTTTTGAGCGGTTGCCGCTCTAACTTCGCATCGGTACTGCTGAAATGTTCCAACTGGGGGTGACTGGACCTTCTCCAGTCACCGAAATGTTGGTCGTGCACGCTAATATGCCCGATCAGCCATTCGTTTAGAAATCGCTTCAGATCCATAACCCGTTGTTCGGTCCACGGCGCGTTGCCGGACAAAAAGCGGTCAACGGTTTTCTTGAAAGCGTCATGCAAATGGATATGAGCCATTAGCTGAGGATAATTGTTGCTCTGCATCAGATCCTGCTCATTCATGAAATGGGTGAGCACATAGTCCTTCAGCTCATGCACAGACTGATCAAGGTTATCCAAGTTCAACTCTTTTACCAGAAAAAAAAGTCGCCGGTGTTCCGCATCGATCTGCATGTCGGCAACTGACAGCGAGTCACGCCATTCCGAAACAAATATTTTGCGTTTCAAAGCATTACAGTCTGTCATTGATTGTTAGTCGTAATCCAGAAAATTAAACCTGCGGGACAATATACGGATCTTCAAGCAGCTGCGCTGCGACATCCGCCGCAACGGGACGACTCAGCAGATAGCCCTGAACCTCGTCGCAACCTACCGTCTTCAGATGGACGACTTGTTCAATCATCTCAACACCTTCAGCCACAACCTTCTTATTGAGGTTGTGAGCCAAGGTGACAATGGATGCAACAATGACCGCGTCGGATGGACTGTTGCGGATTTCGCTGATAAACGACCGATCGATCTTTATGACGTGGATAGGCAGAGACCTGATATATCCGAAACTGGAGTAGCCATTGCCAAAATCGTCAAGCGCGATGCTGACCCCGAGCCTTTCCATTTCCAGTAAGACCTTGGCGGCGACCTCGATCGAGTCAACCAGGCTGCCTTCTGTGATTTCAACTTGAAGCAAGCCCGGCTTGACATCGAAGCTTTCAAGGTAGGACTTCACACGCCCTGGCAAGTTTTCATCGTGCAATTGCCTGGCGCTGACGTTTACAGCAATAGGGACCACAGGAATACCGGACGCTTGCCACATTGAAATCTGACGGCAGCATTCGTGAAGCACCCAGTCTCCCAATGGAACATCCAGGCCGGTGCTTTCAGCCATCGGGATAAATTCGCCCGGATAGATCATTCCATGCTCAGGGTGCATCCACCTTACCAGCGCTTCAAAGCCGACTATTCTGAAGTCCTCCAGCCGTACCTTTGGCTGGAAATACATCACGAGCTCATCGTAAGCAATGGCGTGGGGAAGTTGCTGCTCCAGATCGAATGTGCGGGCATTTGTGGCATTCAGACTTGGCTCATAAAAGGTAAATAGGCCGCGCCCGCTGCGCTTGGATTGGTACATTGCCGCATCCGCGTTTCTGGCCATGGTTTCAACGTTGTGCCCATCGCGAGGGAACACCGATATTCCAACGCTTGGACTTACCTGAATATCGTTGCCATCCAGGTTGGTGCACAAGCGGCTGACCAAATCGATGATCTTTTGAGCAATGACTGAGATATCTGTCACGCCGTTCACATCGGGCAAAAGTATGGCGAATTCATCACCACCAAGTCTTGCTACGACGTCGGATTCTCGCAACGCAGACGTGAGCCTTGCGGCTACTGTTTGCAACAGGAGATCTCCCACATGGTGCCCGAGAGTGTCATTGACCACTTTGAATCGGTCAAGATCGACGTACAAAAGTGCAAAATTGCTATGGCTTCGCTTTGCACGCGCGACATAGGTGGCGCCAATCTCATAAAACATGCGCCTATTGGGCAGTGAAGTCAGGTGATCCTGGGATGCCTGAACCGATGCCCTGTGTTTTTCAGATTCCAATTGCAATATCAGTCTTTGCTTTTCATTGTCGGAGGCCTTGAGCATTGACAGAAGTTTTCTTTGCCTTTGGATAACGTTGGAGGCGACAAAGGACATAATGATTACCAGTGCGACCAGAACCCACTGCAACCACGAGATGGTCGGGCTTGGAAAGTCGACTTGCGGCACCTTTCCGATTGGCGTGTTGGTTCTGATACCCCTGTTTTCGAAATACTCTGCTGCACTTGAAGCCGGCCTCGAACGTTGGTCGCTAGCCCATTTTGGTTCTTCCGGTGTTATGTCATATAGACCTTCGGCAATGGGTCTGGAGTATGGCGTGTTGGGCAAATGCTGAGGGGCAAGGTGTTTACCTATTGCGACATACAAGGTGACAGTCAAGGTCAAAAGAAGTGCCGCTAGACCAATCCAATACAAATCGGATTGTCCTTCGTCTATTGGTGCCCGACGGACTTCTTGGATCTTCATATCAAAAAGTTCAGGCTTACCAAGCCCCGACCCCATCAGCAGTGTAGACGGATTGAGCAAAGTGCCCATCAAATGGGCTTTGCAGTAGGGCATGCATGGCCCGCAGACCACTTGCTGCTAAAACTTCAATGCGATGAAGGGTATTCATTGGGAATCCAGAGAATTGAGGTGGATAGTTACAACTTCTCATTTCCGTGCCATGGCATTTTCGTGAATTTTTCGTGAACACCGCTATAAAAGTGATCTATGCCAATAATGGCGCGGCATTTCCAATGTACTTCATATGCATGTCACAAAGGAATTGCCAAATGCAAGCATCTTTTGCAAACCGCCTGAGCACAAATATGTACGTTGAAAATTCTGAAAAACGCGTGAACGCGCGTTCCCAATTCTTCCTCCTTCAATCTGATGGTAATCCCATTTCGTTCTATTCATTCAGGCCTGAGGACGTCGTGGATGCGGTGCCCGCCCTGATCGTCGACCTCAGTAGTGATGGCCTGCAAATATTGACTGCAAATGCCGAGGCATTGGCACAAAAGAACTACAAACTGGAATTGGTCACAGTGGGGCAGGTTGGAAGCGGGAAGCAATACGACGTACATGCGGTCTGGTCCCGATCGGACGGCGTCAACATGCGCACCGGTTTTGCGACAGAAGAAAGTTCCGAACTGGTGAAGGATGTTGAAGCACTGCTTTCAAGGAGCGGGGACAGGGTGCTTCGCTGCGTCCTCTACCCAAACTGAAACTCTGGCGCCAGAGGCAACCGTGTGAAGGCGCGGCACCCTGTCAACGCGACGGCTGGCCGACCGGCCTGAATATTGCGTCCTGAGTTTCCCGTTTGTTGAGGTATTTTCCAATCAGGCGCTTCATGGTCCCGTCACGGCACATGGCGTCGACCACCAAACCCCAGTCCTTCGCAGATTGCTCAGAAAATATTTTTTTGGAGAATGCCAAGCCACGCGGACTGGCACCGTTGGCGTTGTCCCAGTCCACAATAGCAACCTTGTCTTCCAGGCCTTCATCAGCGAGTATTTTTCGATAGGCCATAGGCGAGGCCAGTATGACGGGCATGCGGTCCGCAGCCAGCATCTTGAACAGCAGTTCAATCGATGAAACTTCTTCCACGCGCTTTTCGGCGGCTAAGCGCGCCACCAGTGCATTCAGAACCGGCCCGTAGGAGAAGCCGCGTACAACCCCTAACTTGGGCGCCTCAGGATTTGAAATGAATTCCTCCCCGGTCCGAAAAACCTTGGCGCTTTTCTGCAAACCGACTGCATAAAACTCGGTTTGAAAGTAGTTGAATATCCAGAGGTAATTGAGCCGCTCCGGGGTGCCCATGACCGAGGTGGTCATATCGATGCGGCCAGCCTCCAATTCAGCGAATATGCGTGCACGCGGCATGCTCACCAAGGTGAATTTGCATTTGCTGCGGCTCTGCAGTTCGTCGATGACGTCTTTGTCCAAGCCGACTCCGGCCTGATAGAGAACGCCGACCTCCTGTATGCCCACCACCATCGGAACAGGTGGGCAAGCCGGGGCAGCAATGGCGCCTAAACCGGAACCGCAGAAAACAAGGTTTGCAATGCCCTTGAAAACTGACTGCATCACTGGCTCCAAAGCGGCTCGGGGTAATTTATTTTTTGGAGCCAGCACGGCGATCACTTGATCTTGTACTTGGCCTTGATCTTCTCCACAGTGGCCTTTTCCTTGCTCAGGAATTCGTCGAGTTGCCTGAGCACTTCGGGGTGGGTCAGGCTGGAGAGCACAAAGTCGTTGCTGGAGCTGGGCAGCTTGTCGTCATAGACCAAGGCGCCGGGGCTTTTCAACTTGCCTTCCATGATGTGCTCGGCCGCCATCACGCCCAGGTAGGCCGCCTCAGTCTGGCCGGACTGCACCATCTTGATGGCCTGCTCGGGCGAGGTGACTTCAGACACCTTGGTCTTGCCCGATTTGATGGCGTCCAGATAGGGGTAGGGGGTGAAACCACGCACCGTCACCATGCTGGCCACTGCGGTTTTCTTGCCCTTGTTGGCGCTTAGCACCATGGCGCCGTCAATCACGCTGACCAGTCCCTTGGAGTAGCTGACGCTCAGGCCCTTCTTGGCGTCACCGGCCCAGAAGCCGTTGTCGGGGAACTTGAAATCGACGGATTTTTTTACCAGAAACTCGTCGTACAGGCGCGCCACGGGCACGGCAACATAGCTGAATTTGTGCCCATACTTTTCGCCAAAGGCATCCAGCATGTCGCGGGCATAGCCGGAATATTCGCCCGCATCGCCCTTGGAAATAGGCAGGTAGTCGGTGGCTTCCACGCCGATCTTGAAATCGCCGGCCAGCGCAGTGGCGCCCAGGCCCAGCAGGGTGACGAAAATCCGTTTGACGAAGCGTTGGTTCATGGTGAAGGTCCTGGTGAATGGATGGAAGCAGAGGATTGGAATTCAGGCCGGATGGCCTTCGCCCGCCAGCGCCACTGAGGGCGGCAGGATGATGTGCAGGCGAAACGGGCGGTAGCCCTTGCTGGCCGGGCCGGTGAAGGCGATTTGCACGTCGCCGTAATGCTTGTTCAAAAACTTGCGTACCGCGTCCATGCCGACACCGCGCCCGGAGACATCGCTCAAGGACTCGGCGGTGGAGACGCCGGAGAGAAAAATCATTTCTGCCACGGCTTCGTCGTCAATCGCGGCGCCGGGCCGCAGCCGGCCTTCCTGGATGGCTTTGGCCTTGATCCTGTCTATGGCCAGGCCGCGTCCATCGTCGTAAAAGTCAAACACCAGGCCTTCGTCGGCCTCGCTGTGGCTCAGGCTGACATCCAGACTGATGCGGCCGCGTTCCCGCTTGCCAACCGCCAGGTGCTCTGTGGCGCTCTCCAACCCATGGTCCATGCTGTTTCTGAACAGGTGCATGAAGACGTTGCGCAATACCGGCGAGAAGTCGCGCTTGATCAACACACCGTGGTCGCGTATGGCCAGCTCCGGCACCTCCTTGCCAAGCTGCTTGGCCATGGAAGGCAGAGCTGCGACGATGCCTTGCACAATGTCGTCCACGGCGTCGTGGCGCAGGCCCAGCATGGTGGAGCGCACCACCTGCATGGCCTCCTGATAATCAATCAGCTCGGAGCTCGCATTGAGCTGCTCCATGGCCAGGGAAATCCTGTCGAGCACGGCGCCGTCCACCGCGGCGCCCGCGTCGCCGATAAAACCCATGAGTTTGTTTTTGTAGGTGTTTTCGTAAAGCGCAACGCCGTCGCGCGCCAGGCCCAATTGCGCCAGCAAGGCCTGCGGATCCCAGGGGTAGCTGCCGTGGGCGCGCAGCAGGTTGTAGGCCGACTCCGCCTCGTGCAGGCGGTCGGTCGCATGGCTAAAGCCGTAGGTGCGGGCATTGCCCTTGACCGTGTGCATATTGCGAAACAGCGTGGCCACCACCTCCGCATCACGTACGGTGGTCCGCTCAATGAGCTGCCGGTTTTCATCCAGGAATTCATACGAGGTTTTGAAGAACTCCTGCAGCTTGTCCTTGGAAACGGCCAGCAACTGGCCGATCACCTCCAGGTCGGTCTTCTGGCCCTCTGCTTCGGACTGCAAGGCCTTGAATTCGGTGACATCGCGCACCGTGGTCATCAGCTTGGCAATCATGCCCTGGGCATCGAGCACCGGGTTCCAGTCCAGCGCCAAAATCTTCTGCCGGCCGTCCGGCAGGGTCTTGGTGTATTCCGTGCACAGCAGGTGCGAGTTGAACTCAAAGTTCATGGCCTCTTCCCCGACGATGGAGCCCAGCGTGGCGCCTACCGTGTCCAGCGCGTCGGATTGCAGCGAGCTGTGGTCAAACAAAAAGGCAGCAGCCGGTGCACCGGCGATGTCCTGGCGCTCAAAGATGTCCTGCAAATAGGCCGAATATTCGGAGTGGATCGCGCCGCCGGCGACGATGGTGAAAATGCCTTGGCGCATGTTTTGCAGCATGGCGTTTATGTCATTGGTCTTGTGCTGCAGCTCGGCGGTGCGCTCGGTGATCTTTTCTTCCAGGTCGCGGTTGTGGGCCTCGATGACCCCCAGCATTTTTTTGATGGACTGGCGCATCTGGTCAAAGCTCAGGGCCAGGCTGCCCAACTCGTCTTCGCGGCTGGTGTTGATGGCCAGGTCCAGCTGGCCGGCCGCCAATGCTTCGGCGCTGTGTTTGAGTTCGTCAATCGGCCGCTTGACCAATTTGCGCGCCGTCAGATAGATGAAGCCGGCCAAGAGCGTGACGAACACCAGCGAAAACACGGCAATCAGGATGCTGGACTGCTTGATGAGTGCTTCCACCTTGCCGGTGGAGGTCAGGATTTCAATCGACGCAATCGGCTTGCCGTCTCGGATGATGGGCTCGTTGCTGAGCAGGTAGTTGCCACTGGCCTTCATGGACTCGAAGCTGCCGAGCTTGTCGCGAATCTTCTCAATCTCCGGGGCCGGGGCATCCGGCTTGGCCAGGCGGATGGCGGCCACGTCGGCATCCAGCCAGATGGCGCCAATCACGCCGTCCATGGTGTTGGTGTCAAAGGTCCAGACCGGTTCGGCCAGGCTTTTGCTGGCCAGCACCGCCGTATTGGAGGCCTTGGATTGCAGGTCTTCCATGGCGCGCGCCTTATTGGACATACCAATCAGCACGGCAAATGCTGTCATTCCCAATACCCGCGCCACCGTGACAATCACACTAAAAAGCAATACCAGACTTTTCTTAAGATGCGCCATAGGGTGACCAACAAAATATTTATTTATATAAACTGAGGCCAGCTTCTGGGAGTAACAGCCGCAAATTGAGTTTATCTCCGCTATATGTCTAAGTTGCGTCAGACGCGTGACCAATCATCGTATGGATACACGGCGATTGACGGGTTCTGGTCCCTTGCGCCTGTATATCGAAACGATGTCTGTGAAGCGCACATGATTCTGAGAAATAGCTTTCAGACATCAAATGGTCATCTTTTTGACATGCCGACTGCCTACCATGAACCAACAATCTGCATTTTTGAACGGCCCTGGTAAAGCACCATCTATAGGTGGCTACGTGGTTTGGCTCAATGAGATTGAAAATATATGATCGTTGGAGGGGTAAATGCTCAGTACAGATGATTTTTCGACGGATGCGTACCGGCCCCACGGGCGGGTCGAATCCCGTGTCATGGGACGCATATTTGTGCAGTACGCCAAAGGACCTTTCAATGAAGAGATCATTGATGCCATGAGGACCGTCCACGAGAATGTGTTGTCCGAATTGAAGTGCTCGGGCCCATGGGGCGCCATATTTCTGATCGAAGAAAATGCCATGTCCAGCTTTCCCATGCTGAAGCAGTTGACTGCTTACCTCAGCGATCAAAAAAATACCGGCCGCGCATCGGTTGGGACTGCCATCGTCATTGGCAATACGGTGGAAGGGGGAGCAATGATGGCGCCCTTATATGTAAAAGCCTGGATCGACGCTGGCATTCCGTGCAAACTCTTCAAAAGCCTTCAGGAAGGTAGTCAATGGATTGATGATCTGCTCCTGCAAGTGCACTGATATTGCCCACGTGATCTGAAATGTTTACTATTCTCGTTGTCGACGACTCACGTACGACGCGTCGCATGTTTGTTCAGGAATTGGGATATGAGAAGTCCTTCAAAATTCTTGAGGCGAGCAATGGCAACGAATGCATCGAAATATTCACGTTGCATAGGCCGGATCTGGTACTTCTGGATATTGATATGCCCATAATGAATGGCTATCAGGTAGCCCAAAAAATCAGAGAAATAGATGCCGGCGGTTGGACACCCATTATATTTTTGTCCGCCTTGAGTCGTGACCTGGATATTCTCAAGGGAATCGAGTCGGGCGGCGATGACTATTTTATCAAGCCGGTTCGCAGCGCCATACTGCTGGCCAAAATACGGGTCATGCAGCGCCTGCTGGATGCGCAGACCCGACTGGTAAAGCTCACCCGGGAGTTAAATGCGGCGAATGAAAAATTGAACCGTGCAGTGGAAATTGATGGCTTGACACAGTTGGTGAATCGACGCGGGCTGGATCGTCTGCTCTATGCGGCAATCGATGCCGCCAGAATAGATATGGAGCCGCTGACCATTGTGCTCATGGATATTGATCACTTCAAGCTTTTTAATGATCACTACGGCCATGTGGACGGGGATGAGTGCCTGAAGAAATTCAGCCAAATTCTCAAAGAGGTGTGCATTCATGACTACTACGTTGCTGCCCGCTACGGGGGCGAGGAGTTTGCTCTGGTCATGCCAAAAACATCACGAACCGGTGCCATGACCTTTGCCCGGGCACTGATGCACACCCTCGCCCTTAAAAACATAAGGCATGAGAACTCACCGGTCAAACCGCACCTGACGGTGTCGGGCGGAATCACCACAGTGATACCCACCACTTCGGCGGAGGGCCTGTTGCGTAGAGCGGATGAGGCGCTGTATACAGCCAAATCACAGGGCAGGAATCGTTTTTTCAGTTATGAACTGCAGCTAAACACGATTGACCAATCGCTGATGAGTCAGCTTGCGACACGCGCAATGTAATCTTTTATCAAAATGGAGCTTTGTATATGGGATATATGATTGGCATTTTTCGCACTACCTTGATTGCATCTTGTTTTTGCATTCCTGTGGTAATCCACGCGCAGGACAGTGAACCTTCCAAATTAAAGCTGTCCGGTTTTTTTTCCCTAGTGGACGGCAAGATATTGAATAGCAATTTCGACCCAGCAAGCAATACCATTCCCAATCCATTGAACGGGATTGCCTGTCCGTGTTTCATTGCAGACTGGGGTAACGCCGGTGTCTACGGGTCTGGCTATTCGTTTGCACCCGAATCCCGTGGCGGCATTCAAGCCAATTACACGATCAATGACCGCGCTTCACTGGTGGGGCAACTGGTTGTGCGCGGAACCGATGGAACGCCGGACCTGACCTGGGCCTATGGCAGCTACAAAATCGACAGGAATTGGGAGGTGCAGGTCGGCCGCAAGCGCATCCCGCTTTATTACTACTCTGACTTTCAGGATATTGGTATTTCCTATCCCTGGATCAGCCCTCCGCCCGAACTCTACGGATGGGAAGTGACTAATTACAACGGTGGCAGCCTGCGTTTTCGCACCGATTTGGGCGACACGAGTATAGCTGCCAGCGTTTTTGCTGGCCGCGAGAGTTTGAATACCTCCAAATATAATTCCCTGGTTTACAGCGGAACGACCAGTGTCGCATGGAATAATATGGGTGGCGCCGATCTGGAGATCAATAATGGGCCTGCGACGGTTAGAGTAGTTTACGTTACCGCCAATACAAGTGCGTCCAATCCCTCTGCCGGGCTTGACCAGACTGCTGGCCTGAAGGCTTACGGCATTGCTGCCAACTTTGACTTTGATTCCTGGTTTGTGCTTTCTGAGATTACCAGAACGCAAAGGTCTTACACCACTGGTCCCTATGCCAACAGCGTAGAAACATCCCCTGCGGTCACGATCGGTGCCGGCGTGCGCTTGGGTAAATGGACTCCGTTCATCAATTACGCGGAATTCATGGACCAAACCGACAATCTGGCCATTTACCAGCCGCAATCCTACAAGCGCACATCCTTGACCCTGCGTTACGACCTGGATTCCAGCAGTGCCATGAAAACACAACTCGACAGGAATACCGACATAACCAATAACAATGGTGGAGATGCAACCGTGTTTCGTGTCAGTTACGACCGTATATTTTGAGAATCCGGGATCCATCATGAAAAAACTCCAC
>Ga0316223_1004088_pt1 | contig 10412 bp, 9 predicted proteins | sample TBH18009metaG_FD_206007 | JGI IMG/M metagenome (GOLD analysis project Ga0316223, IMG submission 206007) | Freshwater microbial communities from Trout Bog Lake, Wisconsin, USA - TBH18009 | ecosystem: Environmental > Aquatic > Freshwater > Lake > Hypolimnion/Profundal zone | place: USA: Wisconsin... | reverse complement strand
GAAATGTGCAATCAGGGCGCTGCGATGCAGGTTGCGTTCCTGCGGCTGGCCCAGGCTGTTGATCTGCAATTCGACATCCTGCAGACCGATTTCCTGCCACAGCGCATGCGCCATCAGAATCAGTTCAGCGTCAACTTCCGGACCACCAAAACCAAGTGCTTCGGCACCGATCTGATGGAACTGGCGGTAGCGGCCCCGTTGCGGGCGTTCATGGCGGAACATCGGGCCCATGTAGTAGATGCGCTTGCCGCCGTTGTACAACAAGGCATGCTCCACCACGGCGCGCACCACACCAGCGGTGTTTTCCGGGCGCAGCGTGAGCGCTTCACCGTTCAGACGGTCTTCAAAGGAATACATTTCCTTCTCGACAATGTCTGTGACCTCGCCCAGACCGCGCACAAACAGCGCCGTCGGCTCCACGATCGGGGTGCGCAAATTCTCATAACCAAAACGCCGCATCAACTGGCGCACCCGGTGTTCCAATGCTTCCCAACGCGCCGATTCAGGCGGCAGGATGTCATTCATGCCCTTTACGGCCACCAGCTTTTCCGACTTTCCCGTCTTGCTTTTATCGTTCATTCCATCCCACTTCAAACCGTGGCCGCGCCATTACCAAAGCGCTGCCGAATATAGGTTTCCACGACTTCCTGGAATTCGGCCGCAATGTGCTCGCCGCGCAGGGTCATGCGTTTTTCTCCATCGATGAACACCGGCGCTGCCGGTGCTTCACCGGTGCCGGGCAGGCTGATGCCGATGTCAGCGTGCTTGCTTTCACCCGGTCCGTTCACAATGCAGCCCATCACCGCGACCTTGAGCTGCTCCACGCCCGGATAGCTCTCGCGCCACTGCGGCATGCGTGCACGAAGGAAGTCGTCGATCTGCTGCGTCAGTTCCTGAAACGTGGTGCTGGTGGTGCGGCCGCACCCCGGACAAGCGGTCACGCTCGGCACAAACGTGCGCAAACCCAGCGCCTGCAAAATTTCCAGCGACACCAACACTTCCTGCGTGCGCGACTCGCCCGGGGCTGGCGTGAGCGAGACACGGATGGTGTCTCCAATGCCTTCCTGCAACAGCACGGCCAGTGCTGCAGTGGAAGCCACGGTGCCCTTGGTACCCATGCCAGCCTCGGTCAGGCCCAGGTGCAACGGATAGTCACAGCGTCGCGCCAGTTCACGGTACACCGCTACCAGATCGCGCACGCCACTGACCTTGCACGACAGCAGAATCTGGTGTGCGGGCAATCCCATTTCCTGCGCCCGCTGCGCCGATGCCGTGGCCGACGTGATGAGCGCCTCATACATCACTTGGCGCGCATCCCAAGGCTGGGCACGACGCTGGTTTTCATCCATCAGGCTGGCCAGCAGCTCCTGATCGAGGCTGCCCCAATTGACGCCGATGCGCACCGGCTTGTTCCAGCGCACCGCCGCTTCAATCATTTGGCCAAACTGCCGGTCGCGTTTATCGCCCTTTCCCACATTGCCTGGATTGATCCGGTATTTGGACAGTGCCTCAGCACACGCCGGGAAGTCGGTCAGCAGGCGATGTCCGTTGAAATGGAAATCGCCAATCAGGGGAACCGAAATGCCCATGCGATCGAGTTGCTCACGGATATACGGCACTGCCTGGGCCGCCTCCGGTGTATTCACCGTAATGCGCACCATCTCCGACCCGGCCAACGCCAGTTCCTTGACCTGTATGGCCGTGCCCACGGCGTCTTCGGTATCGGTGTTGGTCATGGACTGCACGCGCACCGGCGCACCGCCGCCGACCGTGACCACGGTGTCACCCCACTGCACCAGCGACTGCAGTGACTTTCGTTGGGCTGGCAATGCCAGCTCGATTGCCTCAGGAGTCGCCATTACTTCACCTCAAACCGGGCTACGTTGGTACCCGCAACCGGCTCCATCGCAAACGGCTTGCCGCGCACTTCAACCGCAACACCTTCGACACGACCAATCACCACGGACAGTGGCAACGCACCGCCCAGTGCAATCACTTCGCCTGACGCCGCAGTACGGGCAATGAGCACCTTTTGCTTTGCATCAGCCACGGAAATCCAGGTCTCGCTCTTGACCCGCAGCGTCAGCACGCCACCCGCACTGCCACCGCCGCCTGCGCTTGACGCTGCGACCGCAGGCACGCTGACCACGGGCGCGGATGCACGCGCCACCGCTGGCGCCGACGCACGAGCCACCGCTGGCGCCGACGCACGTGGCGCGGCAACCGGCACAACGGCGGCCGGGGCTGTATCAGCCGCCGTGGCCCGCGCTGACGCAGTCATGGTTGCATTTGCATTTGCATTTGCAGTCGGCATTGCAGCCGATGCAGCGATTGCTGGCAGTGGCGATTCCGACGGTACAGCGGACGCGGCAGTCATTGCCGGCTCTACCGGCTCCGCAGCCATCGGCACTGGCGTTACTGCCACAGCCTCCACAGGCACGGTGCCCGCCGAACCCGACATGTGCAACTCGGGCATCAGCACGATCGCCAAGGCGGCCAGCAGCAACAGCGCCACCAGAATCACCGTGGGTCGCGTAACGAAGTTCCGCACGGAGCGCACAGAGCTTCGACCATCCATCTGGAAGGGTGTATTGATGCCGCGCTGCTCGGTATCGAGCCGGGGCACCGCTTGCAGCGGCAACATGCGCAAAATCGGCGCTGCATCAATTTTCAGGGTACGACACACGCTCGATGCCAAGGCCCGCACAAATACGGCATCAGGTAACAAATCCCAACGATCTGCCTCCAGTGCTTCGAGCTTCTTGACCGGCACTTTCATAGCAACTGCGAGCGCTGCAACATGCAACCCAGCCGCTTCACGCGCCCGACGCAGCAACGCGCCTGCGCTGCCGTTATCTCCATTCGGTCGCGCAGCTTCACCCGCACCAACCGAGATATCTTCACTCATTAAATGCCCCTCGTTCGAAGGCGGTAGCCTCACGCGATGATCCAAAACGCTTGCGCAACTGTACCGCTAACTGTTGCATGGCATCCGTATTACCCAACCTTTGTTCTATCTTGACGCCTAACCACAGTGTTTCGGCGGTAGCAGCCTCGCTATTATTGATGCGCCGTATAAAAAACTGGGCACGCACATTCTCGTTGCGTTCAAAAAGCAGGCTAGCCAAACGGAACCCGGTGGTGGAATTGGATGCGTCCAATTCCAGCGAATGCTGGAAACTAGCCTCAGCCTGCGTCTTTTTACCCACCGACAACAAGCAGTTACCCTGCTCCAGCAGCGTTTTCGCACGTTGTCCATAGGTGGGGTCGGCCAGTATTTCATCGAATTTACGCAGGCCTTCCTCAGCCCGGTGCATCTTACACAGCAGAACGGCGTAGTTATGCTGCAAATCCGGCGCATGAGGGTTTATCTCCAAGGCTTTCTGAAAGCTGGCCTCTGCGTCTGCGTTGTCGTCCATCTGCATTTGAATCAGCCCACGCATCCAGTAGGGCTCGAACCAACTGGGGTCGGCCTGAATCGCTTGCTTGATTTCATCGAGTGCATAGGTCGATTTGCTATCCTGGTAATACAGCACAGCCAGCTGCAGTCGGGTGGAAGCACGTTTGCGCGCTTGGGGAACATCGGAATCGGTGTACGTCGGATTGCTGGATTCCACCTTCGGCTTGCTGCTCGATGCGCATCCGCTCACGCTGGCCGCGAACAACACGGCAGCAGCGCCCAACACCACGAGGCTCAGGGCAGAAGCGCCCCAGGTATCCAGTCGAGTCATTTCAGATCCCCCGTCAAATGGGCCCCCGGCACCGTGCGCAAGGGCGTGATTGAAATGCTGCGTTGTTTCGCGATGCGTTTACCCACAGCGGTTCTGTCCATGACGTCGCCCGCCAATTGTCCGCACGCCGCATCGATGTCATCACCGCGTGTCTTGCGCACGGTAGTGACGATGCCCGCGTCGGTCAGAACACGGGCAAATGCCACCACGGCACTGGCCGATGAGCGCAACAGGCCCGACGCTGGAAACGGATTGAACGGAATGAGGTTGAATTTGCACCAGGTCCGCCCACCGCCATGCGCCTGCACCAGCGCCACCAAAGCCGCAGCATGTTCAGCCGTGTCGTTCACACCATCGAGCATGCAGTATTCAAACGTAATGAAATCGCGCGGGGCATGCACCAAATAGCGCTGGCACGCCGCCAGTAACTCTTGTAACGGATAGGTGCGATTCAGCGGCACCAGATTGTCCCGCAACATGTCATTGGGGGCGTGAAGCGAAACCGCCAGTGCCACTGGGCAATCGAGAGCAAGCCGGTCAATCTTGGGCACAACACCCGAAGTGGACACGGTAACACGCCGACGTGAAAGCCCGTAGGCATGGTCATCGAGCATGACACGCAAACTTTGCACCAAAGGCTGATAGTTCTGCAGCGGCTCGCCCATGCCCATCATCACCACGTTCGAGATGACACGGTCGGAGCGCGCCAGATGGCGCCGCAAAAAATGCTCGGCGAACCACAGTTGGCCAATAATTTCAGAAACGCGGAGATTACGACTGAATCCCTGGTGACCCGTGGAACAGAAACGGCAACCGACGGCACAACCTGCCTGCGAGGAAACACACAAGGTTCCGCGGTCGTCTTCGGGAATGAACACCGCTTCAACGGCGTTGCCATCACCCACATCGAACAGCCATTTGATGGTGCCGTCGCCAGACAAATGCTGCGAAAGGACCGGTGGCGCGACCACTTCGGCACACCCGGCGAGCTTCTCGCGCAGCGACCGGGCCAGGTCGCTCATGTCAGAGAAACGGGCAGCACCACGCTGGTGAATCCAGCGGAACAACTGGGTGGCGCGAAAACGCTTCTCACCCAGCTGCTCACAAAAGGCAGCCAATCCCTCGAGATCGTAATCGAGCAGGTTGGCGGTCATTGCATAACTTAACGTGCGTAAACGTTCATGCCGGGGAAGAAGAACGCAATTTCAACCGCAGCGGTTTCAGCAGCGTCGGAACCGTGCACGGCATTGGCATCGATGCTGTCAGCGAAGTCGGCGCGGATGGTGCCAGCGTCGGCCTTCTTCGGATCGGTTGCGCCCATCAGGTCACGGTTCTTCAGAATGGCATTTTCGCCTTCCAATGCCTGGATCATGACCGGGCCGGACACCATGAATTCCACCAAGTCCTTGAAAAAGGGACGCGCCTTGTGCACTGCGTAAAAAGCTTCCGCTTCGCCACGCGACAGATGCACCATTTTGGCAGCGATGATCTTCAGACCAGCGGCTTCAAAACGCGCATAAATCTGGCCGATAACGTTCTTGGCGACCGCGTCAGGTTTGATGATGGAGAGAGTACGTTCGATAGTCATGGTAGTTCCTGAACAGATTAAATATTTCCGTGCCGATTTGCAGACCCCGTCAGAGACTCGGTTAAAGACCCCATAACAGACCCCAGTGTCAGACGTAGAACAGCACGCCGTCCCACGCTACACACGCCCAGAAAACGCTGGGATACGCTCCGAATAAGCGCACACCAGCCTCAATAGGCTGCAAAGCCTATGATTTTAGCATTGCCTTGGGTGTATTTTTCCCCGGCATCAGCGGCTACGGCCGCCACGACCGCGGCCACCGCCACCGCCCGGACGAGCACCACGCTCCTGCCGCTGGCGGTTAAAACTGTCCGCACCAATATAGCCCAGCGAGGTCTTCATCGGATCCGGCTGCGCACTGGCGTTGCCGCCACGCTCGCCACCCCGATCCTGGCGCGCGGCGCCAGGCACCGGTCCGGCGCCGCCACGGGTGCCGTTGGCACGCGGACCGCCGCCGGTACCACGACCACCCCGCCCGCCACGACCAGCGCCGCGCGTGTTGCGCCCCGCACCATCGCCAACACCGTTGCCGTTGCCGTTGCGGCCATGACGGGCCGCCCCGCCCGGATTGACTGCACCAGCGCCCCGCGAAGTGCCCGCCGCCTGCATGAGCGCACGGATATCGGCATCACCCAGCTCCATCCACTCACCGCGGCGCAACCCGCGCGGCAGCAGCATGGCGCCATACCGAATGCGAATCAGGCGACTGACGGCATGCCCTACCGCCTCCATCATGCGTCGCACTTCACGGTTACGGCCTTCCGAAATTGTCACGCGGTACCAGCAGTTAGCACCTTCGCCACCACCCTCCTCAACGCTACCGAACTGCGCCATGCCGTCATCCAGCCGCACGCCATCGAGCAACACCTGCTTTTCTTCCTTGCTCAGCGAACCCAGCACCCGCACTGCATATTCACGCTCCAGACCGAAGCGCGGATGCATCAGGTTGTTGGCCAGCTCGCCCGAGCTGCTAAACAGCAGCAAACCTTCGGTGTTCAGATCCAGCCGTCCGACGGACTGCCACTTGCCTTGCTGCAGTTTTGGCAGTCGGCGAAACACGGTAGGCCGATTCTGTGGATCGTCATGGGTGACCACCTCGCCGGCCGGCTTGTGGTAGGCAATCACGCGCGGCGGCGGCGGATCGATGCGCACCCGAATAGGTTTGCCATTGACCTTGATGCTGTCCCCAAACTGGATACGCTGACCGATGTGCGCGGGCTCGTTGTTGACGGAAATGCGGCCTTCGAGAATCAGCTGCTCCATTTCCAGGCGCGACCCCATGCCGGCCTGGGCCAGAACCTTGTGCAGTTTGGGCGTATCCACCAAAGGAGCCAGCACGCGTTTCTGCGGCGCGGCCGCCGCGTCGTTGGCCACTTCGACGTCGAATTGCCCCGACAAAATGTCTTCAAAGCGGGTGCCGTCTGCTGCCACTGCCGGGGCACCGCTGGGCCGGCCTGACGCACGCGCACCATCGTGGCGCTCGTCATCATCATCCTCGTCGAAGTCGTCGGCATCGACTTCAACGTCAGCCTGCAGAAGCACTTCGCGCGGCACGTGGCCTGTGCGCACCGGTGGCACCTGCTGCACGCCACTGCCTGGCAGCACGGCTGCCTCGGGCTGGTTGTTCACCGCTGCTTCGGGGGAAATTGGAGATCCGGTGTCGGTCATATCAGGGTTCCAGAAAAGGAGATTGCGTCTCGGCGCCAGTCGTCTCAGACGCAAGGTCCAGTTGGCGCTCTGTCGCCACCGACTTGACGTCTGCCAGGGATTGCGCTGCCACATTGGCGGGCAGCGGCAACATCGATTCAAATCCAGGGTCCATTCCCTGCGTCGGATCCAACATAGGCAACTGGTCCAACGACTCAAGGCCCATATCATCCAGAAACTGGCGTGTGGTGGCATACAAAGCGGGCCGACCGGCAGATTCACGGTGACCAATGACTTCAACCCAGCCACGATCCTCCAACTGTTTGATCAGTAGCGAGCTGATGGTAACCCCGCGAATATCTTCCATGTCGCCCCGCGTCGCCGGTTGCCGATAGGCAATGATGGCCAGGGTTTCCAGCGTCGCGCGGGTATAGCGCGGCGGCTTTTCCGGATGCAGTCGATCCAGGTATTCGCGCATTTCGGGGCGACTCTGAAAACGCCAACCGGTGGCGACCTGCACCAGCTCAACCCCCTTGCCAGACCAGTCGTCACGCAGGGCGGCGAGCAAGGTTTTCAGCGTATCCGCACCCAGCACATCTGCGAACAGTGCCTTCATGTCGCGCACGGACATGGGCTGCTGCGCGCAAATAAGCGCGGTCTCAAGGACTCGCTTTGCTTCTGCCAAGTTCATATGCGGGCATATTCCGGAAACACGGCCTTACGGCGACCAATCGTTGGAATTCTGGGGCTGGCGGCGGAAGAGAAAACCGCCTGCCGGGGTTCGTCCTCAGAGGAGGAAACGCTATTTTTACGCTCAAACACTGGACCACAGGCACAAGGCAGTCAACGCCCTTCCATGATCCAACCTTCTTAAGCTTTTGCCGGATTGTAACTGAGCCCGCACTGTTGCAAAGCGATGTGAAAATCAAGTGGCGGCGGCGCTTCAAATACCAGCGGCTCTGCCGTGACCGGATGCGCGAACGCAAGTCGTGTCGCATGCAGCGCCTGGCGCTCCATACCAAAGGCCGGTGCACCGCCGTACAAGGCATCCGCCACCAGCGGATAGCCAATGTGGGACATATGCACACGAATCTGATGGGTGCGTCCGGTGTGCAGAATGCAGCGCACCAGCGTGGCCTGTGCGTTGGTGCCAATCAACTCGAAATCGGTCATAGCCGTCTTGCCGGAGGTCTGCGCCAGATCCACCACTGCCATGCGTAGCCGATTGCGGGGATCGCGCCCAACCGGGGCATCAACCCGTTGCCGTGCCGCGCCACGCCAGCTGCCACCCGCCAGCGCCAGATACTGGCGGCTCACCGTGCGCGTGGCGATGGCCTGCACCAGTCGGTCCATGGATTCACGCTGGCGCGCAACGACCATCAGGCCACTGGTGTCTTTGTCCAGCCGATGCACGATGCCGGCCCTGGGCACCTGAAAAAAAGCGGCGTCATGGTGTAGCAAGCCGTTCATCAGGGTACCGCTCCAGTTGCCTGGGGCAGGATGCACCACCAGGCCGGGCGCCTTGTTGACGACCAGAATATGGGCATCCTCAAACACGATGTCAAATGCCACCGGTTCCGGCCGAAAGGCCTGGCTCTGCGGTGTGGGACGCAACTCCAACACCAGCCGGTCCCCCACGCGCACTTTCTGCGACGAGCGCACTGCCACCTGTCCGTTCACCGTGACCAGCCCTGCTTCGAGCAGTTGTTGCAGGTAACTGCGGGAGAATTCTGGTACATACTCCACCAGTGCCTTATCCAGACGCGCGCCATGTTGCCCGGACTCCACCGGGATTTGGCGCAGGTCCAGTTCAGGCCCCAGCTCTTCGGTGTCTTCCATGCCCGTCTCTGACGGGGGTGTCGATATAATTCCTACGCTCTGATTCAACAAGGTTTCCCCACAATGCTGCGTGCCAAATTATCGGTTGTTTATCGCTGCGTACTGATCGTCGCCGCAGTACTTGGTTCCGGATGTGCTTCAGACGCTCCGGATAAGACCGCATCCATGAGTCCGAATGCCATTTATGCCGAAGCGCAAGAGAGCATGAGTGCGGGTCAATGGGACAAGGCCATCCCCCTGCTGGAAAAGCTCGAAAGCCGTGCCGCAGGTACGCCGCTGGCACAACAGGCGGAGTTGGAAAAGGCCTATTCGCAGTACAAATCGAGCGAGCCGACGAAGGCCATCGTCACGCTGGACCGCTTTATCAAGCTGCATCCAGCCAGTCCGGCTATGGATTACGCGCTGTATTTGAAAGGTCTGGTCAATTTCAACGACGACCTCGGCCTGTTTTCTTCCATTACCCAGCAGGATATGACGGAGCGCGACCAGAAGGCCGCCAAGGAATCGTTTGAGGCATTCAAGGAATTGCGCAGTCGCTTTGCGCAATCCGTCTATTTTGAAGATGCGGGTCAGCGCATGAACTACATCGTCTCGGCGCTGTCCCAATACGAAGTGCATGTGGCGCGTTACTACTTCTCACGCGGCGCCTACATAGCTGCCATCAGCCGGGCGCAGACCGCTATCGCTGACTTTCGCGAAGTTCCGGCGCAGGAAGAGGCGCTGTACATCGTGTACCGATCGTACGACGCACTTGGCATGGAACAACTACGCGATGACGCCAAGCGCGTGTTGGAAACCAACTATCCCAATTCGACCTTCCTGGCTAAGGGATTTCAGGGTACCGAACATCCGTGGTGGAAGTTCTGGTGATCTGACGCAGGCGCTGCTCGAATTCAGCCACCGTGTGAATGGCTTGCATGGGTGGCAGCACAGCCTGTAGTTTGCGGCCGTAGCCCCGGTGCTGCAGGCGCGGGTCGCACACCACCAACACACCCTGGTCGGTTTCCCGCCGAATCAGCCGCCCGGCCCCCTGCTTTAGCGCCACCGCTGCCTGTGGCAATTGCAGATGGGTAAACGGATTTTTTCCATTGGTTTCCAAACGCCTGGCGCGCGCCTGCTGCAGCGGGTCTTCGGGTGGCGCGAACGGCAGCTTGTCAATCACGACCAATTGCAGCGCCGATCCCGGAATGTCGATGCCTTCCCAAAAACTGGCGGATGCGACCATCACGGCACAGCCGCGTTGAACAAAGCGCTGCAGTAGTTCGCGTTTGGGACGCTCGCCCTGAACCAGCACCTGCAGGCCGGATTGCGCAGCACCACCGGCACGCAGTGCCTCACCAATGCGGAGCATGGCGCGCAACGTGGTGGTCAGCACCAGTGTGCGTCCACCCAGCAGTTGCGCACCTTTCAGCGCCAGCGCCGCCACCGCCGTACTGTGCCCGGGATCGGCGGCGGCAACAAAGTCGGGGGGTATGTAGAGTGCGGCCTGGCGTGCGTAATCAAACGGACTCGGAACCTGCAACACGTCGGCGCCCACCAGGCCGCAATGGTCAATAAACCAGCTCAGCCGGGCGTCGTGTCCCAGCGTCGCGGAGGTGAAAATCCAG
>Ga0316223_1004086_pt1 | contig 10421 bp, 7 predicted proteins | sample TBH18009metaG_FD_206007 | JGI IMG/M metagenome (GOLD analysis project Ga0316223, IMG submission 206007) | Freshwater microbial communities from Trout Bog Lake, Wisconsin, USA - TBH18009 | ecosystem: Environmental > Aquatic > Freshwater > Lake > Hypolimnion/Profundal zone | place: USA: Wisconsin... | reverse complement strand
ACCGTACAGCGCATCGTCGCCCGCCTCCCCGTGCAGTACATCATGGCCGGCACGCCCCCACATCACAGCGTCCCCCGCTTGATTCCACAGGAAATCATCCTGCGCGCCACCGCCAAACTGGCCGTTCTCCCCATCGACGAGAACATGGTCCACGGGTGCGGCGGCGTCATCGGGCACCCCGGCTTCGCGCTGAAAGTAACGCGCCGTGCCGGTGGTGTGCACCACGTAATCGTTCGCGTGCAGCCAGGAGCGACCAGCGGCCACCAACACCGCGCGCAGCGAATGCCACTCATTGCCCGCAGCAGCGCCGCGCTGGATCATGCCGTCGTCATTGTGGTCGATCCATGCGTACAGGCCCTGCCATTCGTCGCCATCCAACTGTCCGTCGCCGTTGCGGTCACGTAGGCGCAACTGGCTTGCGCTGACGCCCTGTCCGACCGCATCAAGAATACGAAACGTGTGTGCTGCCATGCTGACCGTACGGTCCTGTGCCCCTGCGTGGCGCTCCATGTAGGCGCCGACCGGGTGGCTTTGCGACGGGACCTGCGCGTCGGGGTTGCGCGCGTGCCCCAGGCGCAGCAGTTGCGCGGTGACACGCCGATAGCACCAGGTGATGCCCCGCTGGCTGGCGCCCCGCTGGCGCGCCGTCCATAAAGCCCGGTCCAGCCGCATCAGTTCGGCCAGGCTGGTTTGCTGGCGCAACGTGCATCCCGTCATGCGCAGCGTGCTCAGGTGGCTGCCGCTCAGGGTGAATTGGAAATCGTCAATCGTCACGCCGCCCTCGCTGAACGCGACGCGGAGCGTGAAGCGTCCGGTGCAGCGGTTGTAGCCAATGGAGCGTGCCGTATACCGCGCAGCGCCCGCCTCGGGCGCCCCGGCACCATCACCGTCCTCCAATAGGCGCCGCAGGAGCACGGCGTTGCCACCATCGCCGCCGACATGAACCAAACGGGCGCCGTCACACTCCTCGGTGGTGAGGACCTGTCGGACCCATTCGGTGAAGGCCGCGATGCCGGGGTACTGCGGACCGTCGGATCCGCCATAAACGAGCACCAACTCCCGCGTTAACGTGTGGCGATAGGCCGCCACAAAGCGTGCGGACGCCGCCTGCTGGGCGGTATTGACCCGCACCCAGTCTCCCAACCGGCTGGGGAGTTCCCGCCGGTGAATGACAGAAGAATGCGTGGCAAGCGTGCGCAGTGCGACATCGAGATCAGCGGTGTTTGGCATAGTCAACTCCATTCAGGTTCATCAGTGCCGCGTACGCACACCCCAGGGGCGGGCCGACCGCTCCTGCCGTGCAGGGATGGGTCAAGGCCACCCCTCACGCCGAAACGACACCAAAATAGCACCGAAGGAATTAGTCTAGGCAGATAGCGTCAGTGGCTATTTGCCAAATGTTCAAACTAGATTTTCTGGGCAATGCACGGATGGCATCGCCGGACGCGGACCACGAATAGGCGCTATTCACGCAGCCTGCCCTGAATAACATTCGAATAGAAACGGGTGCTAGTGGGAGGCACGTGCTGGTGCTGGGGCTGGTGCTGGTGCTGGCACCAGAAACAACCGTTGAAAGCGGCGTCTACAAGGTCGCCAGCAACGGCCCGAGCACACTGGCGCCGAGCGCGCGCGAACGCGCACTGCTCCAGCCCAGCGCGGCGTCAGGCAGGTTGGCGTTGTCCTTGAACGGCATTTCCACCGTGAACGCCAGACAGCCAAACTGCTCGGCAATCCAGTTGGTGGCCAGTGCCAGGTTGGCGCTGCTGGGGGGGAGCAGGCCGTAATGCACCTGGTCCTGGAAGTCGGGGCAACTGCCCAGCCAGTGGCTCTTGAACTGGCTTTCCAGATCCGCCAGGCGCGGTGAGTAACCGGGTGTTCCTTCAGCGCCCGCCACAAATACGTAGGGCAGCACTTCGTCACCGTGCACGTCCAGACTGACGTCGACACCGGTGGCCAGCATGCGCTGGCGCACCAGAAACACTTCGGGTGACCGTGTCATATCCGGGTTGACCCATTCACGGTTCAGGTTGGCGCCGCTGGCATTGGTACGCAAATTGCCCAGTACGGCACCGTCCGGATTCATATGGGGCACCACATGAAACACGCAGCGCTGCAGCAGCGTGCGGCTGACGGAATCGGCTTCGTCGAGCAGGCGCTCCAGCAAGCCGTCAACAAACCAGGATGCCATGGTTTCCCCTGGGTGCTGGCGCGCAATCACCCACACTTGCTTGCGCTCGGCCAAGGGTGCCGGGCTGTCGTTGTCGGTAATGCGCAGCAGCGCCATGTCGCGCCCCTGCACGCTGGCGCCCAGGCGCTCCTGCACCACGTGGCGCGAGGCCGACGCCGCTCCCAGCAAATCCAGATGCTGCTCCCACGAATAGGGCTCGAAGTAGGCGAAATAGATCGCCTGGCCGTTTGGCGTGGTACGGGCGGTCATGACCTGGCCGTCGTAGTGCGTGTCGATGCGAAACCAGTGCTGCCGGTCGTGGCTGGCAAGCACGGAATAGTCGTGCCAGCCCTCCGGATAGGCGCACTGACCGGCGTTCAGAAACTGCAGTTCCACCGGCAACCCGGCTGCCCCATGCAGGCAAAAGTGAAACCACTGGGCAAATTCACTGGCGGTGTCATGACGGATGCGCAGTTGGATGGCGCGATGGTCCGCGAGGCTGACGACTTCAATCGCGCCGGAGTCAAAGCAGCTGGAAATATGCAGTGCGGTCATGGAATGGAGCCCGATAGGTTGCAAAGCGTCAGGCCGATTGTAGAAGCGCCCGATAATCGCGCCATGACTTCCCGCCATTCCCCCGCATCCACGCCGTCTCTGGCCACCGCCAGCTCCGCTGCCACGTCCACACCAACCAGCGTCAGCGCACCGGCCAGCAGCCCCGTCATCAGCTCGGTCACCAGCGGCTTTGCACCACTGGGGCTGGCCGAAGGCGTGCTGGCCAATCTGCAGCAGCTCGGCTACCACAGCATGACGCCCATCCAGGCTGCCAGCCTGCCCGTGGCATTGGCCGGGCACGACCTGATTGCCCAGGCTGCCACCGGCAGCGGCAAGACCGCCGCCTTTGCGCTACCGCTGCTGAGCAAACTCAATCCGCGCTGGTTTGCGGTGCAGGCGCTGGTGCTGTGCCCCACGCGCGAACTGGCCGACCAGGTCACGGTGGAAATCCGGCGCCTGGCGCGTGCGGCGGAAAATATCAAGGTGGTGACGCTGTGCGGCGGCATTGCGCTGCGCGGTCAGCGCGCCACGCTGGAGCACGGCGCGCACATTGTGGTGGGCACGCCGGGCCGCATCATCGACCACTTGGAGCGCGGCTACCTGACGCTCGAAGGTCTCAACACACTGGTACTGGACGAAGCCGACCGCATGCTCGACATGGGCTTTTTCGACGACATAGCCAAAGTGCTCAAGCAGACGCCGGGCACGCAACAGACGCTGCTGTTTTCTGCCACCTACCCGGACGGCATCGACAAACTGGCGCGCCAGTTCATGCGCGATCCGCAGCGCGTCACGGTGGCCGCCACGCCTGCCGCCAACACCATTGAACAGCGCTTTTACGAAGTGGAGCGCAGCAACCGGCTCCCAACCGTGGTGCAGCTGCTCAACCACTTCCGTCCGGTCAGCACGATTGCGTTTTGCAACACCAAGCAGCAATGCAAGGACCTGCTGACGCTGCTGCAGGCCCAGGGTATTCAGGCGCTGGCGCTGTACGGCGAACTGGAGCAACGCGAACGCGACCAGGTGCTGGCGCAGTTTGCCAACCGCAGCTGCTCGGTGCTGGTCGCCACCGACGTTGCTTCGCGCGGGCTCGACATCGACCAGCTCGAAGCCGTCATCAATGTCGACATCACGCCCGATCCGCAGGTCCACGTGCACCGCATCGGGCGCACCGGGCGTGCGGGAGCCCCCGGACTGGCACTCAGTCTGGCCTCTATGAACGACATGGGCGCGGTGGGGAAAATTGAGCAGTACCAGAATGCCGCCTCGGTCTGGCACGCGCTAGACACGCTCAAACCCACTGGCAGCACCGCACTGACGCCGCCCATGGCCTGCCTGCAGATTCTGGGCGGACGCAAGGAGAAAATCCGTCCCGGTGACGTGCTGGGCGCGCTCACCAGCGAAGAAGGTGGCCCGGCCTTTGTGCGCGAGCAGATCGGCAAAATCCAGGTCACCGAGTTCTGCACCTTCGTCGCCGTGGCGCGTGCTGTGGCGCAGGCTGCCTGCGCCAAGCTACAGGTGGCGCGCGTGAAGGGCAAGGCGGTCAAGGTTCGTATTTTGTAATGGCTCAGCAATGAACGGCGCACCCCGACAACCTAACCAGTTTGCCCTGCTTGGGCAGCGCCGCTTCGCGCCCTATTTCTGGACCCAGTTCCTGGGCGCCGCTAACGACAACCTGTTCAAGTTTGCGTTGACGGTGTTGGTCACCTACCAGCTGCAGCTGAACTGGTTGCCGCCAGCCATGGCCGGCCTGACCATCGCCGCACTGTTCATCCTGCCCTACCTGCTGTTTTCCGCCAGCAGCGGACAACTGGCCGACAAATGGGACAAAGCGCGCCTGATGCGCGGCGTGAAGAACCTGGAAATCGGCATCATGCTGCTGGCCGCTGCCGGCTTTCTGACGCAGCAGGTCGCGCTGCTGCTGGTCTGCATTTTTCTGATGGGCTTGCACTCCACCATTTTTGGTCCAGTCAAATATGCGTACTTGCCCCAGGTGCTGACCGAGCCGGAACTGACGGGTGGCACCGGCATGGTCGAAATGGGAACGTTTGTGGCCATTTTGCTGGGCCAACTGACGGGCGGCTTGCTGGTGGCGGTGCCGGGCATTGGTGTGCAACTGGTGAGCACTGCCTGCCTGGTGCTGGCCTTGCTTGGGCGGATATCGGCGGGCTCCATTGCACCGCTCGCCGCCACCGACCCGACGCTGCGTTTCAACTGGAACCCCGTCACCGAAACCTGGCGCAACCTGCGACTGGCCGCAAGCAACCGGGTGGTGTTTTACGCCCTGCTGGGCATCAGCTGGATGTGGTTTTTCGGTGCCGTTTACCTGAGTCAGTTTCCCAGTCTGGCCAAAGACATACTGCATGGCGACGAACACGTGGCGTCGTTTCTGCTGGCAGTGTTTTCGGTAGGGGTCGGCCTGGGGTCGCTGCTGTGCGAGGTGCTCAACCGCAAGCATGCCGAAATCGGCCTGGTGCCGCTGGGGGCGCTGGGCATGACGCTGTTCAGCGTGGACCTGTATGGGGCGCTGCAAGCGGTTCCGGCATCTGCGCAGATGGGACTGGCGCCGTTCCTGGCGTTGCACGCCAACTGGCGCGTCGTGGCTGACCTGGGGCTGCTCAGCCTGAGTACGGGCGTCTACAGCGTGCCGCTGTACGCCCTGATCCAGTTGCGCAGCCGGGCCACGCACCGGGCGCGCGTGATCGCCGCCAACAACATTTTGAATGCCCTGTTCATGATAGGCAGCTCGCTGATCGGCGCCGCCCTGCTGCGCAGCGGGCACAGCCTGGCCGACCTGTTCCTGCTGACCGGCCTGGCCAATGCAGTGGCGGCAGTCATGCTGTGTCTGCTGGTGCCGGAATTCTGGCTGCGTTGCGTCGCCTGGCTGGCGATGCACAGCGTACTGCGACGGCACAACCGGGGCGACGCACACCGGCCTGCGCCGCCAACCGAATAACGCCCCGCCGCATCGGAAACCGTGTAAGGCAACTTCCTACACGCAGTGCAGCCGGATGCCGACACACAAAGCCCGCCGCCGCATCTACAGTTTGTCTACGCGCCAAAGCATGCTGCAAGGCGCTTGATACACCGGAGAAGCCCCATGAAAGACACCACTGCCCAAGCCCTCAACCCGTTCAGTCTGATGATGGAACCGGAACTGGTTCTGCAAACCATGGAACGCTCGCAACAACTGCGCGGTCTGCGCCGTCGCACCCTTCGCCCGCTGGACAAGCCACTCATTCCCTACACCCGCGAAGCGCTGGCCGCACGCGCCGCCTTTGATGCCGCGATTGACGCCGAAGACTTCGAAGCGCACGCCAACACCTACTTGCTGAACTGAACATGGCGCGCTGGTGCGCGCATCCGCCTGGTGCTCCCGTCCGCGCTCCTGTCTGTGTATGCCAGCGCACACACAGACAGGAGCACAGGCTTCACGGATAGGCTTGCATAACAAATTTGGTTTTATTGTTATGGAGCGTCGGGGCTGTGGGCTTTTCGAGCTATGTACTCTCACTGGAACCGCACGGCGTTCTCTGTGCGCTGCAAGGTGCCATCCGGCCGTGCGACCTGCTGGCGGCACTGGAGTCCATCAGCGCGCACCCGAACTTTGGTCGGTTCAAATACACTTTGTATGACTTACAGCAGGCACACCTGCCAAGCGCCGACCACCGTCCGCTGGAGCCGTTGCTGGCATTCACCCTGGGCACCCACTACAGCAATGCTGGCATGCTGATCTGTGCCGTGGCGACGGATCAACAACTGCGGGCCATGCTCGTGGATTACCAACGCATGGCGGGCGAGCGCGTCCACCTGTTCAGCACGCTGCAGGCAGCACGCCAATACATCGGCCAGCGATAGTCCAGGCTATGGCTATGGCGCTTTACTCAACCACTCAACCCATGCCGTGGCGGCCTTCCAGCACCCGGTAGCAGGAACAGGCGACGGCGCGCAAACCGGGGCCGTCCACGATGTCAATCGCGCCACGACTGTAGTCAATCAGATTCTTCAGTTTGAGCGCATGCGCGGCATTGGTCACACCGACCCGACGCACGCCCAACAGATTGCCCAACGTTTCATGGGTCATGTGAAAGTGGTCTGACGACAGACGGTCACGCGTCATTAGCAGCCAGCGCGCCAGGCGGGCCTCGATGACGTGAAAGCGGTTGCACGCCGCCGTGGTGGCGATTTGGCTCTGGAGTGCCTGCTCGAACTGGAGCGCCGCACTCCGCACAGCGTCGCTATTACGGAACGTTTCAACGAAATCCTGCACCGACATGCGCACCGCCGTCCCGGCGCACAGCACGCTGACACGCGCTACCGACACGTCGGCACCCATAGCGCTGGCCGCGCCCAACATGCCTTCGCGCCCCACCAGCGCCACGGCGAACACTTCGGTGGTGTCCACCAGCATCAACAGGGAAACCAGTGCGTCATTCGGAAAATAGACGTGCGAAAACGGCTGCCCGGCTTCACACAAGATGTCACCGGCATTGATTTCCACCGTCTCCAGTGCTGCGGTCATTCGCTGGTAATCCAGCCGCGGCAGGGCTGAAAGCAATTTATTGGAAATAGGAAGCTGGCTCGAGAGCATTCGATTTGTCAATTGGGGTTCGCGACGCAGACTAAGACCATCGGACCTCGCGCCCCGGACTGCCGCATGCATTTTCAGGCGTCGAGGCTACGGCAGAAACGGGAAATCATGCGTATGTGTACTAGGGCGCACAATGGAATTTTCCCTGTAACTAACGTGGTATTTATCCACGCCGAACCCCCCTGTTTAAGGGGTCTGAGATTCATCCGATGCCAGTCAACCCGGGTGCATTCCGCGCGCCGCGACATGGCACACACTACAGGCGGTGCCTGTGCACCGCATCAGACGCTACGGGTAGCGCATAAAGGGTTATTCGGTGCAGTAACCGAATACCCCCCAAATTTCCCTGGCAGTCAAACGAAATACCAGCGTACACCGTTTTGGTGTTGGATAGTTAGACCTATCTCAGTCGCGCAAGCGCAACCCAGGCCCTGCGTGGGTAGATTTGATCTGGCGCAAGCAGTGCCATTTTTTTCAGCGTTGCGCCATCCGACCGGCGTAGACTGGCGAAAACGAAGAAACATTCGTGCTGCGCTTTTTGCAGTAATTCAAAATGGAGGCGCCCCGTGAGCATTCAATGGAACGATAGCTACCGTATTGGTCATGCGGACATCGACGCGCAGCACGAAGAACTGTTCCGGCGCTCCAACCAGTTTCTGGTCGCCAACGGTAAACCGGCGCTGCTGGCGTTTGCCATCAGCCTGTACAAATACACGCGCCAGCACTTCGCGCAGGAAGAGGAGCTAATGCGCTCCATTCACTATCCCGACTACGAAAAGCACAAACTGCAACACGAAGCACTGGTTCGCAAACTCGAAGTGCTGTCGGAAAACATCACGGACGACGCACTCAACAAGGCCGAGTTCGAAGAATTCACCAGTTACTGGCTGCTCAAGCACATCGCCAGTTCGGACACCAAACTGGCTGCCTACATCGACAGCCAGTAAGACGCCTGCAGCGCAATGACAGCCATTACATATTGCGCCGGTATTGCCCGCCCACCTCGAACAGGGCGTTGGTAATCTGCCCTAGCGAGCACACGCGCACCGCGTCCATCAGCACGTCGAACACGTTCTGGTTGGCAATCACGGCTTCCTGGAGGCGCTTGAGCTGGGCCGGGGCCTGTTCCGCGTGCTGGGCGTGGAAGGCACGCAGGCGCTGCAACTGGCTGTGCTTCTCGTCGTCGGTGGAACGCGCCAGTTCCAGCGTTTCGAGCACCTGGTCGCCATGCGGATTGCGGAACGTGTTGACGCCGATGATGGGCAACTCGCCGGTGTGCTTGCGCATCTCGTAGTGCATCGACTCGTCCTGGATCTTGCCGCGCTGGTAACCGGTTTCCATGGCGCCCAGCACACCACCGCGGTCGGCAATGGCTTCGAACTCCTTGAGCACGGCCTCTTCCACCAGCTCTGTCAGCTCATCCATGATGAAGGCGCCCTGGTTCGGATTCTCGTTCTTGGCCAGGCCCCATTCCCGGTTGATGATGAGCTGAATCGCCATGGCACGGCGCACCGAATCTTCGGTCGGCGTGGTGATGGCTTCGTCGAACGCATTGGTGTGCAGGCTGTTGCAGTTGTCGTAGATGGCAATCAGCGCTTGCAGCGTGGTGCGAATGTCGTTGAACTGAATTTCCTGCGCGTGCAGGCTGCGGCCACTGGTCTGGATGTGGTATTTGAGTTTCTGGCTGCGCTCGTTGGCGCCGTATTTTTCCTTCATCGCCACCGCCCAAATGCGGCGCGCCACGCGCCCCAGCACGCAGTATTCGGGGTCCATGCCGTTGGAGAAGAAGAAGCTCAAATTGGGCGCGAAGTCGTCAATGTGCATGCCGCGCGCCAGATAGGCTTCCACCAGTGTGAAGCCGTTCGACAGCGTGAACGCCAGTTGGCTGATGGGGTTGGCACCGGCTTCGGCAATGTGGTAGCCGCTGATCGACACGCTGTAGAAATTGCGCACGTCGTGGTGCACAAAATACGCGGCAATGTCGCCCATCACTTTCAGGCTGAACTCGGTTGAGAAAATGCAGGTGTTCTGGCCCTGGTCTTCCTTCAGGATGTCAGCCTGCACCGTGCCGCGCACATTGGCCAGCACCCAGGCCCGGATCTTTTCAATTTCGGTGTCGGTCGGGTCGCGGCCGTTGTCGCTGCGGAAGGTTTCCAATTTCTGGTCCAGCGCGGTGTTCATGAACATGGCCAGCAGCGTCGGCGCCGGGCCGTTGATCGTCATGGACACGCTGGTGGTCGGGCTGCACAGATCGAAGCCGCCGTACAGCACTTTCATGTCGTCCAGCGTGGCAATGGACACGCCCGAGTTGCCGACCTTGCCGAAAATATCGGGACGCGGATCGGGGTCGTTGCCGTACAGCGTGACCGAGTCGAACGCGGTGGACAAGCGCTTGGCCGGCATGCCGGCGCTGAGCAGCTTGAAGCGCGTGTTGGTGCGAAAGGCGTCGCCCTCGCCGGCGAACATGCGCGTGGGGTCCTCGCCCTCGCGCTTGAAGGCAAAGGTGCCGGCGGTGTACGGATAGCTGCCCGGCACGTTGTCGAGCATCAGCCACTTCAGGATTTCGCCGTGGTCTTCGTACTGCGGCAGCACCACCTTGCGGATCTTGGTGCCACTGAGCGACAGGCTGGTCAGCGCGGTGCGGATTTCGCGGTCGCGAATCTTCACCACGTATTCATCGCCGGCATAGGCTTTTTGCATTTCAGGCCACTGCTGCAGCAGCTTGCGCGCGGCGGCGTCCTGGGTTTCTTCACGCTGCACAGCCAGGTCGAGCGTGGCCTCGGCCGCGCGCGCGCGCTCCGCCTTTTCAGACGCCAGCATGGCCGACGCGGCCCGCAGTTGCTGGATCTCGCGCGCCAGCCGGGCCTGCGCACGGGCGCGCTGTTTGTAGCCGCGCACGGTGTCGCTGATTTCAGCCAGGTAGCGCACGCGTGCCGCCGGCAGCACCGGCGTCTGGTTGGAGCTGAACCGCACCGCCACCGCTGGCAGCAGTCCCGCCCCCTCGAGCGGCAGACCCAGTTCGCGCAAGCGCGGCAACAAAGCCTGGTACAACGCGGTGACGCCGTCGTCGTTGAAACGCGCCGCCATGGTGCCGAACACCGGCATCTG
>Ga0316223_1004079_pt1 | contig 10439 bp, 7 predicted proteins | sample TBH18009metaG_FD_206007 | JGI IMG/M metagenome (GOLD analysis project Ga0316223, IMG submission 206007) | Freshwater microbial communities from Trout Bog Lake, Wisconsin, USA - TBH18009 | ecosystem: Environmental > Aquatic > Freshwater > Lake > Hypolimnion/Profundal zone | place: USA: Wisconsin... | reverse complement strand
TTCCCCAGCGGCCGCAGCGCATGGGCTCAAAGTTCAATGCGGTTCGGCAGGTCCTGCGCTTCAGAGCCTGCGCGGGCGCTTGCCCTCCCGGGGCGGGACGGGTTCCGCCCACTCCAGCAGAGCGTCGAGGTCCAGGCGGTGCAGGCGGTCCCCACGCACCACCAGGCAGGTGCCCGCCGCGTCCACCGCCAGGCCCTGGGTGGCCGGCAGGTCCAGGCCCGTCATCAAGGTGCGCAGCGCCCCCGTGGCCGGGTCATGACTGCGCAGGGCCCGGTTGCCGACATCCGCCAGGATCAACCGGCCGCGATGGAAGGCAAGGCCCCCCGGCCGGTCCAGGCGCGCGTCCTCCGGGGCCGAGCCGGGGGCGGCATCCTGGCAACCCGCGAGCCCATGGGAGCCGGCCACGGTGCTGACTTCCCCCGCCAGGCTCACCCGGCGGATGGCGTGCCGGTCGGAGACATACAGGGACTGCCGGTCCGGAGCCAGCACCATGCCCATGACGTCGCTGAACGCTGCCTGGGCGCCGCGGCCGTCCCGGGCCGGACCCGGGCCACCCCCGGCCAGGGTGGTCACCCAGCCCTGGGGGTCGATGCGGCGGATGGCGCGCAAGGTCTGGTCCGCGACCCACACGGTCCCGTCCGGGTCCAGGGCCAGCGCTGGGATGAGGCCGAACCGCACCTGCCGGCAGGGGCCTTCCACGGGCGCCGGCCCCTCGGGAAAGGCCGCCTCGGCCTCGGCCTGGGTCAGGCCCGCCAGGACCTGAATCCGGCCGTCAACCCCCAGGGACAGGACCTGGGCATGGGGGACATCGAGGCAGTCGCCTTCGGCGAACAGCGCCCGGCCCTCCCGGCCCTGCCCGTCCCCGGGGAGGGTGGCCAGGGCCAGCGGGAACCGTTCCTCGTTCAGGCTCACCACCCGGTCCGGGGCCACGGTCAGGAAGCCATCCGCGGTCCCCGCCAGCCAGCCGCAGGGTCGATACGGGTCGGGACCCAGGCCACCTTGGAAGGGCCAAGCCGGCGACCACGCCAGACCCAGCCCGGGTTCCCTGACGTAGAGGGGATACGGATGGGCGCGGGTGTCCGGTGCCGGGGGGGCGGCAACCGCCGGGGCGGCACCGGGCGGGGGCGGCAGGACGGTGATGTCCAGGTGGCACGGGTTCTCCGCCCTGTCCAGGTCATCGGTGACCTGCAGGCGCACCACCGTGGGGGCCTGGACCGGGGCCGGGACGAACCAGGCGGTGGCCTCGCCGTCTGGGAGCAGGGCGCCGGACCCGGGACCGTCCAGGATCCGCCAGAGGGGACGCAGGAAGGCGCCTTCCGCCGCCGTCACCTGCAACCGGCAGCGCCCGGCGCCGCCCACCAGGGCCAGGGGGCCCGGACCCGCGGGGGGGAGGGTCTGGATCACGCGCAGCCGGGCCGCCTCGGCGCGGGGAAGGTCCGGGACCGCGCTGGGCGCCGGGCCCGCGGAGGGCGTGCTCAGGCCAGCCACGGCCGGCAGGCAGACCAAGCCCGGCAGGGCCCTCAAGATCGGGGCTGAAAGGAAGGCCAAGGGGGCGGTTCTCATGATTCATTCCATAGGCGCGACGGCGCTCAATTATGAACTGATTAATGCTGGCCAGAGGTTCCTTGCCATCGTCGAGGGTTCAGCTTCTTCACGGAACCGGCAGCGTCCCTTGGTCCAGGCATCCCGCCAGGAGACTCCGCAGCCTTCACGCAGAGGCTCACGCGCAGGGTCCCCGGCCACCGCGATCAGGACCTGCGACGGGCGTAACCGTTGTCACGGGCAGGAACCTTCCTCTTGAAATATGTATATTTTTTAAATTGGGAACAATCTTTGCCATTCGCGAGACAAGATCCCAGACCAACCCCGGAGTCCCTCATGCAGTTTCTTTCGACCCTCGTTTCCCCTTGGCCTCGGTGCCTGCAGGCGGCCCTGGCCGCACTCGCGCTGGGCGGCGGTTCGCTGCACGCCATGGACGGCGCGGACGGCAACGGGCCGATTCCGACCCCGGCTGCCCCGGCCGCGGCCCCGGACCCCGACCGCACCTTCCGCAAGATGGCGCTGGTGGCCTCGCTTCTGGACCTGGATGCCGCCCGCAGGCAACTGGTGAACACGAGCCCGGCGCTGGGTCCGATCAGTTCCGCCCGCCGGGCGATCGAGGATGCCAAGCGCCGTTTCCGGCGCGCCGATCTGTGGGAGGTGGATCAGACCTTCCGGCCCCGACTCGCCGAGCGGAACCAGGAGGACATCGGCCTGGAGGACGGCCAGTGGGTCCCCTTCCAGGCCTGCCGGGTCATCCAGGCGGCGGTGACCTTCAAACTGAACGCCCAGCCGGAGGCGACGCCCCCGGCAACCGGCCCTGCCCGGCCCTTTGAAGCGGAACTGCGCTTCGTCCTCGCCATCCAGGCCCGGCTCCAGGGCTTCCTGGATGAACTGGCCACGGCCTCCAGCGGCTCGGACCCGGACGAACGGGCTACGGCCAAGGCGGCCTTCCTGGATGAACACGCCGAGCGGATCGCCCTGCTGCTGGAGAAGTCCGAAACGGCCCTGGGGATGGGCCACGGGGCCCTGCTTGGCTGAAGGCGCGACCCGCGACGCGGTCCGTCCCCTCACCCCGGCAACACCCGATCCAGACACGCCCTGAGCCCCTTGGCCGTGAAGGGCTTGGGCAGGCTTCACGATACCTGGAAATTGAAGGTTCCGTGCAACAGCTTTCGCTTGCCAGGCCGGGTCCTTGAAGACCATACTTCGTTCCGCGCTGGGGGGTCTCGTCTCCCACCCATCGAACCGTTCGATGAGCGGCCGGATCCCCCTTCTCCGAGGGAGGTGGAGTCATGGCGACCAAAACCGCGGATCTGGCGGGACCCGGCATCAGCACCTACGAGGAGGTGGAGCGGCTCCTGCCTCGGGACTACCGTCCGCTGCTCAATCGGCTGGACACCCAGCGGGCGGTGTTCACCCTCAAGCGGGCGATGGAGGAGGGCCTCTGCCGCGAGCTGGGCCTGGACATGGTCCAGGTGCCGCTCATCGTCGACCGGGACAGCGGGGTCAACGACTACCTGGACCGGGACGGCTCCCGGACGCCGGTGGAGTTCCCGTGCGGGCTGGGGCTGAAGGCCCCGGTCACCGCCCAGGTGGTGCAGGCGGCCACCAAGTGGAAGCGCATGGCCCTGGCCCAGTTCGAATGCCCGGCAGGAACGGGCATCTGCACGGACATGCGGGCGGTGCGCAAGGACTACTTCATGGACCACGACCACAGCTGCTACGTGGACCAGTGGGACTGGGAGCAGCGGATCACCCGGGACCAGCGGGATCTGGCGTTCCTGAAGGCCACGGTGCGCAAGCTCTGGAAGGTGATCCGGGAGGCCGGCCTGGCGGCGCAGGCACGCTTCCCGGCCCTCCGGGCGGGCGGCCATCCCCCCATCCCCGAGGAGATCACGTTCATCCACGCCGAAGACCTCCTGGCGGCCTATCCGGACCTGCCCCGCAAGGAACGGGAGACGCGGATCCTCCAGGAGCACCCGGCCGTCTTCATCATCGGCATCGGCTCGGTGCTCAAGGACGGCTATCCCCACGAGCTGCGGGCGGCCGACTACGACGACTGGGTCACCGACACCTCGCGGATGACCGGCCGGGAAACCCACGGCCTCAACGGCGACATCCTGGTCTGGAACCCGGTCACCCGCCGGCGCCACGAGCTCTCCAGCATGGGCATCCGGGTCACGGCCGACACCCTGCGCGCGCAGCTGGAACTGGCGGGCCAGAGCGCCTTCCTCCAGCTGCCCTACCACCGGGCCATCCTCGAGGACCGGATCCCCTTGAGCATCGGCGGCGGCATCGGCCAGGCCCGGACCTACATGTACCTGTTGCGCACCGCCCACCTCGGCGAGGTGACGGTGTCGGTCTGGCCGCAGGAACTCAAGGCGATCTGCGCCGGGCGCGGGATCCACGTCCTGGAGTGACCCGCCCCCCGCCCTACTTCCGGACGCCCAGCCCCTCCAGCAGGGCCCGGTGGAAGGCCGCGGGATCCTGGAGCTGCGGCGCGTGCCCCAGCTCCGGGAAGGCCACCAGCACGGCCCCGGGGATCCGCTGGGCGGCGCGCCGGCCCAGCTCCGGATAGTGCCCGAGCTTCGCCACCACCCCGGCGGGCGCCACGTCCTTGCCGATGGCCGTGATGTCGCGCTGGCCGATGAGCAGGAGCGTGGGCACGGCGAGCTGCTCGAACTCGTACACCACCGGCTGGGTGCAGATCATGTCGTAGAGCAGCGCCGAGTTCCAGGCGACCCGCTCGCGCCCGGGACCGCGGAAGAGCCCGGCCAGCATGTGGACCGGACCGTCGAACTCGGGCCGCCACGTGCCCGCGTAATAGGTCGCCTGCTCATAGGCGCGGATCCCCTGGGCGCTGACCTTCAGTTCCCGCTGGTACCACTGGTCCACCGTCAGGTAGGGCACCCCGAGGGCCTTCCAGTCCTCCAGGCCGATGGGGTTGACCAGGACCAGGTGCTCCACCTCGCCCGGGAACATCAGCGCGTAGCGCACGCCGAGCATGCCGCCCGTGGAATGCCCCACGAAGACCGCCCGCTTCACCGACAGGGACGCCAGCAGGGCCCGGGTGTTGGTGGCCAGCTGCTGGAAGCTGAACTGGTAGTGCGCGGGCTTCGAGGACTTGCCGAAGCCGATCTGGTCGAGGGCCAGCACCCGGAAGCCGGCCCGGACGAGCACCTCGATCGTCGGGGCCCAGGTGGCCGCGGTGAAGTTCTTGCCGTGGAACAGGACGGCCGTGCGGCCGTTGGGCGTGGCGGGCGCGACGTCCATGTAGGCCATCTGGAGCCCGACGCCCTGGGACTGGAAGGTGAAGTGCTGGACCGGGTACGGATAGTCGAACCCTTCCAGTTCGGGCCCGTAGACCGTTTCCTGGGGCGGGGGCGCCTGCGCGGCCCCCGCGGGTGACCAGAGGAGGAGCGCGGCGAGGAGGAGGGTTTTCATGGGTGCCTTCGGGGTGGTTGCTCCGGCCATTATGCGCCCGGACCCGCCCTCGCCGTCAGGTCAGAGCCCGGGGACGGGCAGTTCCCAGGAATTGACCGTCGTCCTCCCCGGAACCTGCCTGATGATGACGATCTCCTTGTCCATGAAGCGGGTCGGTTCCTTCACCTGGAACCTGAATTCGAACAGCAGGCCGGCCACCTTCCGGATGGTCCAGTCGCACGAGGGGCCCTGGCCGCGCATGCCGGTCCACAGCGGCTGGAAGTGGCAGTCGAAGCCGTTCCGGCACGCGGTGGCGAGGTCCAGGTAGGGCGAGCAGTCCGCCTTCAGGTTCGTCACGTGCCCGGCGAAGGGCAGGCCCCGGACCGGCTCGAAGGCGAAGGCGACCCGGGTGGAGACCAGTTCCATGCCGCAGTTGGGATTGACGACCACCTTGGGCGGCTCGAGGAGCCTGGCCACGTTCCGGTGCGGGCTCTGGAAGTGCTTCGCCAGCTCGGGCCGGGGGTCGTTCGCCCCGGTCCGGGTGTGGTCGCCATTGGTGTAGTACGGCGCCTCCTCGAGGCCGACGACGCCCCAGTCGATGGCCTGGACGGGACGCTGGGCCAGGGCGTCCCGGGTGCCGGGGTTCAGGTAGAAGTTGTGCGCCCACAACTCCCTGCGGGTCTCGATGGCGCCGTCCACGGCGAACTGGAACTGGCCCTCGAAGCGCAGCAGCTGCGCGCCCGCCCCCGAACGGGCCCCGCCGATGTAGTTCGTCAGCAGGCCGCCCAGGGCCATGGCATAGGGGTAGAGGGTGCCGCAGTTGCCCGCGGCCAGCTGGGTCGCCAGGGGGAACCAGGCCTTGTCCTTGTTCTTGGTGATGCCGGCCGGGCTGCGGACCTCATCCTTGATGAATGATTTTGCGTCGTCATAGATGTTCAGGGTCTGCCGGCACTGGCCGTAGAGGGCCAGCCCGTTCAGGAAGAAGCCGGGACGCACTTCGTTCTGGTCGAAGGCCTGGCGCAGGTCCAGCGTGCCCTCGCCGGCCAGTTTCAGCCTGGCCTTGTCGATGGCGGAGAGCTTGAAGGTCAGGATGAGCTCCTGGGCGGTCGTGGCGGGATCGAACCCGACCAGGGGGAAGTCGAAGACGGCCCAGTCGCCATAGGTTCGCATGTTGCTGGTGGCGATCACCTTCAGACCGGGGTCGTAGCCTTTCAGGAAGGGCCTGGCGTCGTCGTGGAAGGCCAGCAAGGCGGAGGACTTGCCGCCGAGGAACGCGAGCTCGCCCAGGAAGACGGCTTCCTCCCGAAGCATGGCGTTCATCAGCATGATCCGGAACGTGCCCTTGTACTTGTTGTACAGGCTGAACAGCGGAAAAGGCTGGGCCGCGTCCCGGGTGCCGAAGTCACGATGGACCAGGACCCAGCCGTCCTCCGGATGATGGTCGGGCTCCTCGCCCTTCATCAAGGGATTGCCGGCGGTGAAATAGGGCGACCAGACCGTGTGCCGCTCCACCGTGCCGGCCTGGGCGGCGAAGACCTCGTGCTGGGTGCGCGCGGTCCAGTCCCACTTCGGGTCCAGATTGGGGTCATCGGGCTTCATGGGCCTGACGCTGGCGAAAGCCGGGAGCGCGCCCAGGCAGAGCAGGGGCGGGAGAAGCATACGCTTCGTGTTCATGGCGGGGTTCCTCAAGGTCAGGGGTTGGGTGTTGCGGGGTGCAGGGCCACCGGGGCACTTTCCCCCAACTCGGTCGTGACGCTCAGCCTGCCAGTCGCATCCCTCGGCACCGTCACCTGCACGACGCCGTCCGAGAGGACCTGGAAGGCTTGGACCGGCTGGCCTTCCAGCGTGACGGCACGGGTTCCGGCCAGGCCCGTGCCGTTGTGGACATGGGTGACCTGCCCCGGGCCCGGACCCTCGATGATTCGCCCATAACCGGCCAGCCGGGGCCGGAAGAGCGCCTGGAACGGCCCGAAGGTCGCAGCGTCCCGGAATTCAGGCGCGCCGGCCAGCCGCTTCAGCAGCTGCGAGACCCGGTCCGTGCCGGCCACGAGCCCGGCCAGGGCCTGCTGGTCCCGTTCGTCCAGGAGCAGATGGAGCGTCACGGCCGCCTGACTGCCGAGGCGGGTGACGCTCCAGAAGGCGGTGCTGCCCTGGGCCGGCAGCCCCGTGAGCATCAGGTCGTCCGGAAAGGGCGCGTCGGCGGCGACTTCGAGGAAGGCCTCGGGCTCCTGACCTTCGAAATGGACCCCTGCGGCCTGCTCCCGCAGCGCGACGCCCACCTTGAAGCCCTGGGGACGGTCCCCCGCCGGCAGGCCACCCGCTTCGAGCCAGGCATGGGGATGGAACACGGGGGCCAGCGGCTGGCTCACCACGAGGAGCTCCACCCGCCAGGGTTCGAGGCCCTGGGCCTTCAGCAGTGCCTGCACCGAAGCCGGGAGCGCCTCCTGGAACGGGGCCGGCAGCGAGAGGTTCAGGAGGCAGCCCTGCCCCACCTCCGCCGAGGCGCCGTGCCGCGGTACCAGGACGGGGGCGAGGGGCAGCTGCAGGCGCGCGCCCCGGTTCGTCCGCCGGTACCCGGGGAAATCCAGCATGCGGTTCGCGTTATGGACGGCATGCACCGGCACGAAGGGCGCCTCGAGCACATCGTGGACGGTCGGCTTGACGAAGAAGTACCTGCCGAGGGTTCCGCCCGGCGTGGTCACGGACAGGATCGCCTCGCCCCGGGCATCGTCCGGAATCCGGACGCGGATGCGGGTGTCCCCCAGGACCTCATAGCGGTCGGCGGGCAGCGTCTGGCCCTGGAAGCAGACCTTCAGCGGATGGGCCAGGTGGCGGCCCTCCATGACCACTTCCGTGCCGGGGTAGCCCCGGTGGGGCAGGAGGCGGGTCAGTTCCGGCTGGACGTCGGCAGGGGCCCTGGCACGGCCGGAGGCGCCCCGGTGGCAGGCCAGGCCGGACAGCAGGGCGAGGGCGGCCAGGGCCGTCCCCAGGACGGGCACGGCGCGCGGGGAGGAACCCGCGGGGCGGGTGGCGGAGCAGGGCAAAGCGACCTCCGGGGAAGCGGGATGAGCGTCGAACCAGGTTGGAATGTCCGAATGTAATGAAATATTCAGACTGCCGCTTGGATGCGCCGCCCGGGGGACTGGTTCCCGGTCCGGAAATGGGCTTTCGAGGGTCCCCCCGCCGGGGCAGGCCCGGTTGCGGTACCATCTGCTCATTCCCCCCAGGATGGAGACCGCCTATGGCCCTGCAGACCGCTTTCGGAACCCCGATGGACACCGACCGCATGGTGTCCCAGTTCATGGCCATGGTGCAGATCGACAGCGAATCGGGGGAGGAGGCCGCCTTCATGGCCTGGCTCCTGCCCGTCCTGCGCGACCTGGGGGCCACCGCCGCCCTGGACGGCTACGGCAACCTCCTGGCCACCCTGCCGGGCAGGGGCAGCGAGGCCGAGCCGATCCTGCTGTCCTGCCACGGCGACACCGTCAAGCCCGGCAAGGGGATCCGCCCGGTGCTGGCCGACGGGGTCGTCCGTTCCGGCGGGGACACCATCCTCGGCGCCGACGACAAGGCCGGCATCGCCGAACTGCTGGAGGCGATCCGGGTGGCCCCCCGGCATCCGCCCCTGGAAGTCGCCATCAGCCGGGAGGAGGAGGTGGGCCTGCTCGGCGTGAAGAACCTCGACTACGGCCGGCTCAAGGCCCGGCGGGGCTTCCTTCTGGACAACGACACCCTGGACACCATCATCACGGGCGGCCCGTCCTACTTCGCCATCGACGTGAAGGTGGCGGGCCGGTCCGCCCACGCGGGCATGGAGCCGGAGAAGGGGATCAACGCCATCCTGGCCGCGGCCAAGGCCATCGGGGCGATGCGCCTGGGGCGGCTGTCCCCCCGGACCACCTCGAACGTGGGGGTCATCCAGGGCGGCCTCATCCGCAACGGCGTGCCCGACGCCTGCACCTTCATGGCGGAGTGCCGGAGCCTGGACCCGGCCGAGGGGCAGGCCCTGGCGGACGAGCTCGTGGCCACCATCCACCGGGAGGTGGAGGCCTGCGGCGCCCGGGCCGAGATCACCGTGAACAACCTCTGCAAGGCCTCCCGCATCGACCCGGAGACCGCCTGGACGGTCCAGGTGGCCAAGGCCGCCCTGGCCCGGCAGGGCATCCAGGCCCAGACCAGCCTCATGTGCGGCTTCACCGATGCGTCCATCTACAACAACCACGGCATCGAGATGGCCGTGGTGGGCATCGGCGCGCGGCTGGAGCACTCGACCGGAGAGCACATCCTCGTGGCGGACATGCAGCGGGCCGTGGCGATGGTGGTGGCGATCATGGACCTCACCGCCTGAACCCGCCAAGGCCTCGCTCAAAGTGAGGGATGGGACATCATCTTGATCGCACCCTCCGCCGCCCCCGATGGGCCCGGACGCCGCGCGGCCGGGGGCTTGCGCCTTCTGGTGCGGATTGTGCTGCGCCCCGGCGGATCCGGAGGACCGGGGTCGTCGGGGAGGGCGGTTGGGAGGACGATGTTCGCGGCCGGCCCTGCTCCTGGGCTTCCTCCTGGCGCAGCCGCTCCCGGCCGCGGCGCCCCGGCGGGCGGTCCAGCCCTGGGAGGAACTGGAACGCCGGCAGGCGGTCATCGCCGAAGTGACCGTGGGGATCTCCGATGTCTTCGACCTCGCCAAGCCCGAGGACAATCTCTGGATCGGCAGGGTCGCCGACCACCTGCATGCCTCCACCCGGGAACCCGTCATCCGCCGGGCCCTCCTGTTCAAGGCGGGCGACCGGGTCAACGCCAGGATCATCTATGAAACCGAGCGCCTGCTCCGGGCCCTGCCGTTCCTGAAGGACGCCCACATCCTGCCGGTGGTGCGCGCGGACGGCGGGGTGGTGGCCCAGGTGCGGGTGCGGGACGCCTGGACCACCCAGGTCAAGGCCAGCTTCTCCTCGGTGGGCGGGCAGCGGGCCATGGCGATGGGCCTGTCCGAGCAGAACCTCCTGGGGTCGGGCAAGAGCCTGTCCCTGGACTGCAGCAAGGATCAGCAGCGCACCACCCGGGGCCTCACCTACCTGGATCCGCAGGTGCTGGGCAGCCGCTGGGTGCTGGGGCTGCAGGACCAGGTCCTGTCCGACGGGGACGCCCGGACCGTGCACCTGGACCGCCCCTTCTACGCCCTGGCCACCCCCTGGAGCGCCACCCTGGGTCTGTCGCAGAAACGGATCCGCCTCAATCTCTATGACAACGGGACGCCGGTGTTCACGGCGCCCCTGATCCAGACCGATGTCCAGGGCGGCGCCGGGGTCGCGTTCCACCGGACCGGCAGCCAGGTCTGGCGGCTCAGCTTCCTGATGGACCGCCAGGACACCCAGTACGGCCCCCTCGCCGCCACCGCCCCGCCCGGCGCGCTCCAGGCCCCCGCCCTGGTGGACCGGCGGCTGCGGGGCCCGTCCCTGACCCTGGCCACCCAGGAGGAC
>Ga0316223_1004078_pt1 | contig 10440 bp, 10 predicted proteins | sample TBH18009metaG_FD_206007 | JGI IMG/M metagenome (GOLD analysis project Ga0316223, IMG submission 206007) | Freshwater microbial communities from Trout Bog Lake, Wisconsin, USA - TBH18009 | ecosystem: Environmental > Aquatic > Freshwater > Lake > Hypolimnion/Profundal zone | place: USA: Wisconsin... | reverse complement strand
CCAATGCCAATCAGCGAGCCGTCGCCGATGGTGCAACCGTGCAGCATGACCTGGTGCCCAACCGTCACGTTCTCACCCACCGTGAGCGGCATGTTGCGGTCGGCGTGCAGCACACTGCCGTCCTGAATGTTGCTGCCACGTCCGACGCAGATGGCGTCCATATCGCCCCGCAGCACGGCACCAAACCAGATACTGACATCCTGCGCCAGCGTGACCTGACCCATCACCTGCGCGCTGTCCGCCACCCACGCGCTGTCGTGCAACTGTGGTGCCACCTGGTCTAATTCATAGATCGCCATACCATCTCCTGGTGAACAAATAACCTGCCGATTGTAGAGACGATGCCCCAACCTGAATTGGGGCATTGCTTGCCTGACGATAATCCGGGCCGAGGCGCAATGTGCACAACACCCCCATCCCCTACCGTCGCATCTGCCATATTTGCCGTGTCTGCCGCTTTCTATGGCAGTTAGCGGTAGTCGCCCTGGTCGTTGCACTGCTCCCACTGCGCGACGCATGCGCTGAAATGTCGCCCTGGCGCATGGGCGTCTACGCTGGCCAGTACTACGATTCAGACCCAGGCGAACTGGTCCAGGGCAATGCCCGATTTGTCAACCAGTACCTGCTGGCTCTGAACGTCAACAGACCAGTCTGGGAGTCTCCTTCCTGGCCGTTCGCACTGGAGCTCGACGGCATGCTGGGCCAACAGTTTGGGCAAGCCACGCTACAGGAAATCGGGCTTGCCCCCATGCTGCGCTGGAACCGGTTCCCGTGGGACAAAACCCTTGGCACCGCGCTGCGCTTGGCACCCTTTGGCATTTCCTACACCACCACCGTCGGCCCCATGGAGCGCGGCCCCGGGGGACAAGGCAGCCCGTTCTTAAACCTGATGCTGCTGGAACTGGCGTTTTCGGCACCCCGCCAACCGTCGGACGTCTATTTCATTCGGCTACACCACCGCTGCAATATTTACGATGCGCTGAACGACTACGGCGCCAACGGCGAAGATTTTCTGGCGTTCGGTTACCGCCGTGCTTTCTGACCCCTGTGGCACTACACTGGGCGTTTTTGCTGAAGCCATGATGAGCCTGCGAGTTTCCGTTCTGCCCGCGCTAACCGAACCCAACCCGATCCGCAAAGCGGCCCTGGTGCTGGCACTCGACACCGAGGCACCGGTGGACGCCGACACCGCCATTGCGTTGCCCAGCGGGATTCCGGGACGCCCCGAGCGGCCGCGGCTGGTGCGGGCCACCGCCTTGCAGTCGCAGTCGCTGCGCACGGTCGAGGGGCGTGCCGCACTGCTGCATTCCATTGTGCACATTGAACGCAATGCCATCGATCTGGCACTCGACATCATGGTCCGCTTCGCCGGTATGCCAGACGCGTTCTACCACGACTGGATCGCCATTGCCAAGGAAGAGGCTCTGCACTTCACCCTGCTGCGCGATCACCTGTGCACCTATGGCTACGACTACGGCGACTTTGACGCACACAACGGACTCTGGGACATGGCAGAGCGCACCAGCAGCGACCTGCTGGCGCGCATTGCGTTGGTTCCCAGAACGCTCGAAGCGCGCGGTCTTGATGCCTCACCCCAGGTCAAGAAAAAACTGGTGGGTGCCGGTGACGCCAAAGCGGGGCCCATTCTGGATGTCATTCTGCGTGATGAAATCGGACACGTAGCGGTAGGCAACCGCTGGTTCCGCTGGCTCTGCACCGAGCGCGGGCTGGACCCCATCACAACCTACGCCGCGCTGGTTCACACCTACCAGCCACCGCCCCTGCGCGGTCCGTTCAACCTCGAAGCAAGGCGTCTGGCCGGATTTGACGAGCAGGAGTTGCAGATGCTGCAACGGGCGTAACGCACGTGCTGGGGTGTAGCGTGCCAGGCCACTACCCGACCTGGCACTAAAATCGGCAGTCAGCGCCACCATTCCACACTATGCCGCCCGTAATACCTTCCGCTTCTGACACCCGTCTCGACCATGCGGAAAGCAGTCGGGCCATTGCACGCCAGGCCATTCTGGACACCAGTCTGTCGGTCTATGGTTACGAGCTGTTCAACCGCTCGCTGCAGGCCAGTGAGCACACGGCATCGAGTGACGCGCAGCTGCTGCTCAATGCGCTGACGCTGGCGGAAACCGACTCCCTGGTGAACAAGAAAACCCTGTTCATCAACTGCACGCACGACAGCCTGGCAGCAGGACACCTGGATTTGGTCGATCCGGAACATATCGTGCTGGAAATTCCCCCGTTGCCGCTGTCGCAGGTGGATCGCATCAACGATTACCTGCCCACGCTGCAGGCGGTGAAGCGACGCGGCTTCCGGCTGGCATTCCACTATTCCATTCTGACGCGCTCGTACGAAAACTGGTTGCCGCTGGCGACCTTCATCAAGTTCGACCTCAACATCCTCAAGCCCGAAGCAATCGAGAAATTTGTGCAGTTGGCACGCGCCAAATCGGGCGCCAGTCTGATCGCGGAAAAAGTCGAGACCCGCGCGCAATATGAGCATGTGAACCGGCTTGGCGTCACCTTGTTCCAGGGCTACTGGTTTGCGCAGCCGGTGCTGCTGCACGGGAACATCCTGCGCCCGGCGCAAAGTGCGATCCTGCAACTCATCAACCTGGTGCGCAGACACGCGACCACCAGCGAAATTGAAGAAGTGCTCAAGCGCGACCCAACACTGTCGTTCAATCTGCTGCGCTTCATCAATTCGGCCGGCTTCGGCATGCGCACCGAGGTCACATCATTCCGCCACGCCGTGATGCTGCTGGGCCTCAACCGCCTTTTCAAATGGGCGGCACTGCTGCTGACATCCGCAAACACCTCCAACACGCCCTCGGCGGTCGGCACCACCGCCGTCGTGCGTGGACGCCTGATGGAACTGCTGGCGCACGACATCCTGGCGCAGGAAGACATCGACAACGCCTTCGTGGTTGGTGTTTTTTCGCTACTCGACACCCTGCTCGGAATGCCGATGGAGGCCGCACTCGCGTCCGTGGCACTGCCCGACTCGGTGTGTAATGCCCTGCTGCACCAGAGTGGCCCACTGGCGCCGTTTCTGGAATTGACCAAAGCCTGCGAAAGCGGTAATGACGCGGTCTTCGCCCAAACCGCACAACAGCTAGGCCTGACCAGCAAGCAAGTCAACTGGGCACACCTGCAGGCACTGGCCTGGGCCGAAACCATCGCCTCACCCTGAAACGGCACGCGCTGCACTCAGCCGCGCGGGTGGTGGCGCGCATGCAACTGCGCCAACCGTTCGCGCGCGATGTGCGTGTAAATGGTGGTGGTGGAAATGTCGGCATGGCCAAGCAGCATCTGCACCGCGCGCAGATCGGCGCCGTGGTTGAGCAAATGGGTGGCAAAGGCATGGCGCAGCGTATGCGGTGACAGCGGCGCAGTCAGGCCAGCCAAGCGGGCATAGCGCTTCACATTCACCCAGAACATGATGCGCGACAGAGCGCCGCCAATGGTGCGGCCCCGGGTGCTGACAAACAAATCGTCGGTGGCCTGCGCGCCCGCCAGCAATTCAGGACGGCCACGCAGCAAGTACGTCTGCAGCCACTGCGCCGCCACTTCGCCAAACGGCACCATGCGCTCCTTCGAGCCTTTGCCAAGCACCCGCAACACATGGTCATTCAGGCTGATGGAGAAAGTTTTGAGCGTGACCAGTTCGCTGACGCGCAGACCGCTGGCATACATCAACTCCAGCATGCAGCGATCGCGCAGGCCGAGTGCGGTGCTGGTGTCAGGTGCTGCCAACAACGCTTCGACCTGGGCCTCGGTCAGCGTATGCGGCACGCGCAAGGCCTGCCGCGCCGACTGCAGGCGCATGCTTGGGTCAGCACCAATCACCTGTTCGCGCAAAGCCCAGCGGAAATAGCGCCGGAACACCGACAAGCGCCGGTTGGCGGTGGTGGCTTTGGTGCGGTCGTGGCGCTGCGCAAAATAACCCTGCAAGTCGGCCTCGGCGCTGTCGTTGAGGGCCCGCCCGCGCTGCGCCAACCAGGCACTGTAGTGCTGCAGGTCGCGCCGGTAGGCGTCAAGCGTGTTGCGTGACAGGCCGACCTCCAGCCAGACCGCGTCAATAAACGCGTCAATGGCCGCCTGGCTGGCCGCCGGTACCACGCGGATCGCCTGGGTGACGGGCTTGACGACCTTAGCCACCTTACCGGAGTTCACTGCCTGCATAAATACCCAAATTTCCTGAATAGGTTCTTCCCCACAGTGTGCCACCGTGTCGCACCGCCGTGTCAAGCACCTGCCAGCGCCCATTGCACATGTTCGCGCACCAGAGCGCTGGGATGTTCCAGGCGAGTTTGCAAGGCGGCGCAGAACCGGGCGCGCTGCGCTGGAGCCGGGTCGGCGCGCAAGGCATTGCCGAGGGCCACGGCCACGTTGCGCAGCCAACGCTCGTGCCCGATGCGGCGAATCGGGCTGCCCTCGGTCAGGCGCAGAAATTCGGCTTCGGTCCAGTCCAGCAACGACACCAGTGTCGGGTTCTGAAACGGCGCGCGTACATCAAAGTCCGGCAGGTTGCTGCGCTGGGCATATTTGTTCCACGGACACACCAACTGGCAATCGTCACAGCCATAAATGCGGTTGCCCAGCAGCGGGCGCAATTCCACAGGGATCGGCCCAGCGTGCTCAATGGTCAGATAGGAAATGCAGCGCCGCGCATCCAGCTGGTACGGCGCCAGAATAGCCTGCGTTGGACACACCGTCAGGCAGGCGCTGCAACTGCCGCAATGGGCCGTCACCGGACGGGTCAGCGGCAATGCGCGGTCAACGTAGATTTCGCCCAGGAAGAACACCGACCCGGCGTCGCGCTGCAACACCAGCGTGTGCTTGCCGCGCCAGCCCTGTCCACTGCGCTTGGCCAGTTCGGCTTCCAGTACCGGCGCTGAATCACTGAACACGCGGTGCCCGAAAGGACCGAGCAACGTTGCCATCTGGTCGGCCAGTTGCTGTAAGCGGCTGCGCACCACCTTGTGGTAGTCCCGCCCCCGGGCGTACAACGCCACCGAACCCCGATGCGGCTGCTGCAGCCGCTGCCACTCCAGGGCCTGCCAGCCCTCGGGCGTAGCCGACGGCAGGTAGTTCATGCGCGCCGTAACCACGCTGACGGTGCCGGGCACCAATTCGGCTGGACGGGCGCGCGCCATACCGTGGCGTGCCATATAGGCCATATCGCCCTGGAATCCGTGCGCCAACCACTGCAATAATCCGGGTTCTGCGTCAGATAAATCCACACCGGCCACGCCAATTTGGGAGAATCCAAGCTTGCGCCCCATTTCCCGTATTTGCGAAACCAGTTGGTCACCCTCGAATTGCGTGCTGAACATCATCTCCCGCCGATTGTAGAAAGCGAACCGGTCCCCTCCCATTCGCTCGAGTTGCGCTGGCCAACTGAGGATGACACTGCCGCCTTTGCGGCACGCCTGGCGAGCGCGAGCGCGCTAACGCACGCGTTACTCACGCTCGAAGGCGACCTTGGTGCCGGAAAAACCAGCCTGGTACGCCACCTGTTGCGCGCCTTGGGTGTCACTGGCCGCATCAAAAGCCCCACCTACGCCCTGGTGGAAGTCTACGACCTCGCTGCGCTGCACATCTGGCATTGTGACTTTTATCGCTTCAACGATGCGCGGGAGTGGGAGGACGCCGGGCTGCGCGACATCTTTACCAGCCCCGGACTCAAGCTGGCCGAATGGCCGCAAAAGGCCGCGCCGTGGCTGCCACTGGCCGATTTGGCACTGCACCTGCACGTGCAGCCTGACGGCGTGCGCCAGGTCGAGCTGGTCGCCCGCAGCGACACCGGCGTCGCCCTGCTGCGCCATGTTCAAGCGGAGCCCGCCCCATGAAGCGCCGCAACGCACTGGTGCAATGCGGCGCAATCGTGCTGTCGCTGGGCCTGCCCGAGCTGGCCAGTGGCGCCACCATTCTGCATGTGCGCATCTGGCCGGCCCCCGATTATTCGCGCGTCACGATTGAATCGGACGGCGCGCTGCAGGCGCACCAGTTGCTGGTGGGCCACCCACCGCGTCTGGCGGTGGACATTGAAGGCATCACACTGAACGCGGCACTGCGCGAACTGGTGGCGAAGGTCAATCCGAACGACCCAAATATCGCCGGCATCCGTGTCGGCCAGTTCACGCCAACCACAGTGCGGCTGGTGCTGGACCTGAAAAAGCCGATGCGCCCACAGGTGTTTACGCTGGCGCCGGTAGCCAATTACCGCAACCGGTTGGTGTTCGACCTGTACCCGGAGCAGGAAGTCGATCCCATGGAAGCGCTGATTGACCAGCGCACACCAGTGCCGCCCGCTGCGCCAGCCAGTGCCGCATCGAGCACCAGGAACGCAGGTGCTGAATCGGCCAACGCGGCATCCGACCCCCTGGCCGACCTGATTGCCCAGCGCACGGGCACACCATCGGGCTCAGGCGATTCCAGCGCCAGCGGTGCCAGCAGTGCCAACGAAGCCGCTGCGCTGCGCACCGCCAACGGCACCGATCGCCTGATCATCGTGGCACTCGACCCCGGCCATGGCGGCGAAGACCCGGGCGCCATCGGCCCGGCGGGCACACGCGAAAAAGACGTGGTGTTGCGCCTGGCACACCTGCTGCGCGACCGCATCAACGATACCACCGTGCGCGGCACCACCATGCGCGCCTACCTGACGCGCGATGCCGATTTCTTCGTCCCCCTCGGCGTGCGTGTACAAAAGGCACGCCGGGTTCAGGCCGACCTGTTTGTCAGCCTGCACGCCGACGCTTTCTTCACTCCCGACCCGCAAGGCGCCAGCGTGTTTGCGCTCAGCCAGGGCGGCGCCTCCAGCAGTGCGGCACGCTGGATGGCGGCACGCGAGAACAAAGCCGACCTGATTGGTGGCCTGAACGTGAAGGCACGCGATGCCAGCGTGCAGCGTGCCATGCTCGACATGAGCACCACGGCCCAGATCAACGACAGTCTGAAACTCGGCAGCACGCTGTTGGGTGAAATACGGCGCATCGGCAAGCTGCACAAAGGCCGTGTGGAACAGGCCGCATTTGCGGTACTGAAAGCACCCGACATCCCGAGTGTGCTGGTGGAAGCGGCGTTCATCAGCAACCCCAGCGAGGAAGCCAAGCTCAACAGCGACGCCTACCAGAACCAACTGGCTGACGCACTGCTGCGCGGCATTACCCAGTATTTCGCCCGCACGCCACCGCTGGCGCGCAACCGGTCGGTGAGTTAGATACCGGGTTCCCCCGTGGCAACGCTACAGCGTATCGGCATTTTTCAGTTGCCGTGGCCGATTGACCAGACGCACGCTGCACTGCATGTTGGTTTCCTGGATGTAGGCAATGAGGTCTGTGTCTTCGGCGTTCCAGATGGCCGTCTTGCCACGCGCTGCGACTACGGCGTCGGCATCGTTGTCAGCACTGGCCGTGGGCAGGTTGCCCAGCCAGGCATTGATGCTTTGCACTACATCATCGAAAACGGCGCGCGCCAGGCACGGGTAGGCATCCGACACCCACGATTGTTCAAGTCGCTGCAGGCGGCCATCACGCAGATACAGCACCGGCTCAAAGGAATAACCCGCAATGGTGGCCGTGGGCAACACCCACAATCCACGGCTGCCACCCGGCCCCCAGCGCGGCTTGGCCAGCTTCTGCATTTGTGGAAACACCTGCTTAAGCTGCGCCACGTCGGCATTGAACAAACTGGCATCCACCCACGGCCCGCTCCATGCGGGCTGCGCCAGCCACAGGGCCGGCAACAGCAGCAAGCTTTGCAAAAGTGCTCGCAAAAATGCTTGAAAGTTATTCAATCGCATGGCAATGCGCTACCTTGTTAGAAATGGCTGCTGTGAATGCAACGGATGCAGCCACCCGAACGACACGAATCCTGGTGACTTGGCTGTAGTGCAGCTGGCCGCTGAGCATACCGTTAAATTACATTTGTCGAAATACTAAAAAGTCAAACAACACATCCCCGTTGCGATATTCAAATGCATCCGATTCAGTGAAAATAGCAGATGAGAACATTTCCCCCCCTATCTACCCCAATGACCATTCCACCGAATTCGGCAGGGGACACGACTGGCGCCGACGCCGCGACGGCGTCGTCACAAGACGAAGCCTCAGCCCAGGTGCTGCGCCACTTCCGGCGCGTATTCAATGCCGTCAAGACCCATTTCCAGCAGGTGGAAAAAAAATCCGGCATCGGCGGTGCCCAGCTCTGGGCACTCAGCGCGATCCACGCCACACCAGCGCTGGGCGTGAACGATCTGGCCGCCGTGATGGACATCCACCAAACCACAGCCAGCAATCTGGTCAAGGCACTGCTGAAGTTGGCGCTGATCAAAACGGAGAAAAGCAGCGCCGATCGACGTGCCGTGCAGCTCTCCATCCTGCCCGCCGGGCTGCAGGTGCTGGCACAAGCACCGGGGCCGTTCGCAGGGGTGCTGCCTACCGCGCTCGCGCAACTCGACCCGCTGGCGCTGCGCCGACTGGATGCGGACCTGCTGCAATTGCTGCAATTACTCCATGCCGACGAAGCCGCTGGCCAGACGCCTTTGGCGGAACTGTAACCAGCCGCCACGCAGGCAAGCACGCAGTCACGCCAACCACCCAACCGCCATACAGACCAACCGACACCACGCCCAATGACCGACGCGCCTGACTCCGCAACGCCACCATCCGTCATTCTGTGCGTGGACGACGAACCCGGCATTTTGTCAGCCCTGCGCCGCCTGTTCCGGGCCCAGGGCTTACAAGTGCATATTGCAGAAAGTGGTCGCCAGGGGCTGCAAATCCTGGAGACCACCGCCATTGATCTGGTGATTTCCGACATGCGCATGCCGGAAATGGACGGCGTGGCGTTTCTGGAGCAGGTTCGCCAGCGCCAGCCCGACATCCTGCGTCTGCTACTGACGGGCTACGCCGATATTGGCTCCATCATGGGCGCCATTAATCGGGGCGAAATCTACCGCTATATCGCGAAGCCATGGGACGATCAGGAAATTATCCTGACCGTGCGCGGCGCACTGGAGCGGGTCGGACTGGAACGGGAAAAAAAGCGCCTGGAAGCGGTGATTCTGGCGCATAACGAAGAACTTCAGCGTCTCAATGCCAGCCTGGAAATCAAGGTCAGCGACCGCACCGCAGAACTGCGCCAGGCCAATGACGCACTCAAAAGCGCCAACGAACGACTGAAAAGCAATTTTCTAACATCCATCAAGATATTTACGGCGCTGATCGAACTGCGCGACAACAAACTGGCCGGGCATACACGCCGCGTCGCTGATCTGACTCGACGTTTGGGCCTGCAATTGAAACTGGACAACCGCCAGATTCAGGAAGTGTTCGTGGCCGGTCTGTTACATGCCATTGGGAAAGTCGGTTTTGATGACGCCCTGCTACACACGCCACGGGCCCTGATGAGCGCGCGTCAGGCTGAAACCTACCGCCAGCACCCGCAGCGCGCCGAGCAATTACTGATGCCGCTGAGTGAGCTCAAGGCCACGGTAACCAACATCGCCGAACAACTCGAGCACTACGACGGCAGTGGCTATCCACGTGGCGTCAGCGCCCACCATATCAACCTCGGCGCACGCATTCTTGCCGTCGCCATCGCCTATGAAAGTCTGCGCATAGGCCTATGGCAAGCACAACCGCTCAGCCATCCCGACGCGCTCCAGTACCTGGCAAAATACAGTGGCAGCCTGTTCGACCCGACTGTTGTTACGGCCTTGCAGTCGCTCCAGGATCTGGATAAATCGGAACCAGCGCCGGACGCCGACCAATCCAGCCAGCGCGTGTATTCACACAACCTGCAACCAGGCATGGTGCTGTCCACTGACCTGCTGGCACCCCGTGGCACCCTGTTATTGACCGCTGGACACGTATTAGACGAAGCAGTTATAGCGAAAATCGTCCATTTTGAACGTACCATAGCAACCAGACTGTATGCGCACGTGGTGCGCGCCCCAACCGCACCCTGAATCCTCTATCAGGGTGCGAACGGAGCCGGTCGGCGTAGGGAATCAGCACAATGCACTTAATGGCCTGGAGCGATCATTTCCTGACCGGTATTCAATCGGTTGACCAGCAACATCGCGCGCTGGTCACGATGATCAACGATGCCGCCCCCCATCTTGTCAGCGACCATGAAGACGCACAGCAAACGGTGGGGCCGCTGCTGGACAAGCTAATCCAGTACGCTGCCACCCACTTCAAGTATGAAGAAAACCTGATGCGGGAAGTCCAGGTCGATCCGGGCTATATGGCACAGCACCAGCACACCCACCACGCCTTTGTGGAAGAAGTGCTGCTAATGCGATCCCAATATGACCGGGGTGAACGCCTCAGCGGTCACGACCTGCTGCAGTTTCTCACCAGTTGGCTCACCTTTCACATCCTGTCGGAAGACAAGCAGATGGCACGCCAGGTC
>Ga0316223_1004072_pt1 | contig 10458 bp, 9 predicted proteins | sample TBH18009metaG_FD_206007 | JGI IMG/M metagenome (GOLD analysis project Ga0316223, IMG submission 206007) | Freshwater microbial communities from Trout Bog Lake, Wisconsin, USA - TBH18009 | ecosystem: Environmental > Aquatic > Freshwater > Lake > Hypolimnion/Profundal zone | place: USA: Wisconsin... | reverse complement strand
GTGCCACGGATTGCGACCGCTTTCAGATTTTTCGACCCCATCACTGTACCTACGCCTGAGCGTCCTGCGGCCCGGTGCAAATCGTTAACCACGCAGGCATACAGCACTCCATTTTCGCCGGCCTGACCGATCGAGGAAACCCGAATCTGAGGATCCTGATGGGAAGTTTTGATGGTTTCCTCGGTATGCCAAGTAGATTTACCCCACAAGTGGGAGGCGTCCAGCAGCTCAGCCTTGTCATTCTCAAGGTAAAGATAAACCGGTTTTGAGGACTTACCCTCAAAAATGATCATGTCCCATCCTGCGAATTTCATTTCCGCACCAAAGAAGCCTCCCGAATTGGAGCAGGCAATTGCACCGGTCAAGGGGCCTTTGGTAACAACGGTGTAACGACCACCGGTTGAAGCCATGGTGCCGGTAAGCGGCCCGGTAGACATGATCAATTTATTCTCCGGGGAGAGTGGATCCACCTTGGGGTCGATCTCTTCCACCAGATATTTACTGGCCAGCCCGCGTGAGCCCAAGTAATCCATGGCCCATTGCATGTTGAGAGGTTCGGGTTTACAGGTACCTGCAGTCAGGTTGACACGAAGAATTTTTCTGTTCCAAGCCATGATAGTTTCCTCCTCAAAGAGCAGCTGCGTTAGCGCGACCTGCCCAAGCCCGCATCCGGTCTAAACCGGTCCAGTCGGCATCAACGTATGTGATTGCCGCAGTAGGGCATGCCTTGGCACACGCAGGGTCTCCATCGCAAAGATCGCATTTCTGCACTTTACCCACATCAGCCATGTAATTGATCGTACCGAAGGGACACGCTATGGTGCAAACTTTACATCCTACGCACGTAGATTCCGAAACCACTTTTGCGCCCGTAACGATATCCAGCTTGATCGCATCGACCGGGCAGGCCTGCATACACCAGGCATCACTACATTGGGTGCATGTGTAGGGTACCTTGCGACCTTCGTGTTCGAAACTGAATACCTTGATTCGTGATTTTGATGGATTGATGGTCCCGGTGTGCTCATAAGAGCAGGCCATCTCGCACTGCAAACACCCAGTGCATTTGACCGGATCGATATATAGACTTTTTTGCATCGACTTGTCTCCTCGTAGATTGATGCGCCTATTAGGAACCGTCTGAATTTGCGCATTGAGTGTACATTTAATCAAACAGCAATATGAAAGTCAAATCATATTTTGAGGATTTTTATTGCACTGGGAAAGTATAAATTTATCCATAAATAATCAAATAATTAAATCAGATTAACTTGTGCAAACCAAACATTGAATTTGAAAATTACGACCGTGTTTCATCCCATCTGGCTATGGTTGCCAGAGGATTCATTTTTGAACGACGGATTGATTGAGGGGGAGTAGGCGGCTTTGAGTATCCGGAGTGCAGATCAATTTGATCGTACACTATGCTTACCAAATGTTGATAACGTTCATCTTCGTCTAGCTCTACCTTCCCGCAAACACAGTAGGTTTCTCGCCCTATGGAAATAAAATCAACGATTCGGCCATCGGTGGCTGCGCGCAGTGCAAAGGCAACATCTGCAACTCCTGCAGCAACAGCAAGCACAACTCCTGAATGTGTAAATTCTTCATTCTGGTAGCCACGGATTGTTTTGGAATCAATGCCCTTCGATCGAAGAAGTTCGTCCAGACGAAGGCGAGTACCGGACTTTCCTTGACGATTAATGAAACGCACGTCCGTGCGAACCAGATCATCAATACCCTGAACACCTAAAGGATTTCCTTTGGCAACCACCAGACCCAACTCTCGACGCAAAATGGGTTTAACGAAATATCGAGGGTCAGACCACAATTCTTTTATTCCGGGTTGCCCGGCCATTTTGTCTGACAGGTGGAAACCGGCAAGATCAACCGACCCGCCACGCAAGGCATCAATCGCCTTCTGGGAACCCATAAAACGAATATCCCAGTCAGGAAGTAATTCTGCCTGCATACACTCTTCAAAAACAATGTCGTGACTGCACGCCAATTTCAACTTACGGGGTTCGGATGTAAAAAGCCTGCGGAAATCATTTTCGAAACCTACCTGTTCCCGCTTGGCAACACCGTGAAGGTTGGTTGTCAAATTAAACACCAGATTCTTCAGATTTTCGCCGGCTTGCGTAACCACACTGCCGTGCCCTTTGTTTTTTAAAACCAGCTTTTGACCTAACGACACTTCAGCTGCTTCAAGCTTTCCCCAAACGGTACGATATGAAATCCCAAGGTTGTTGGCGGCAGCGCGCACTGTCCCTGTTGCAGAAATCCCATCCAATAGCTGAGCAATAAGTGCAAGGTCAAGTGTTGCCCCGCCTATCTCCCAGTCCATTTTGATATGAATTTTAAGTGCCATATATGCAACTAGTTTCCTATTGATTAATTAAATGTAACATATTGATACACATGTTTCAATATAGGACACGCCACCAAAGAAAAAAGTCTGTATAAAATCCTTCATCATTGCCTAAAATGCCCTTGAATCAACCAACTGAGATCAACCGATCAGGTTGGCACGATGCTTGATATAACTGCAATGCAGTATCGCATAAAATAATTTTAAAGATGCATTTTAATATCAACTGAAAATAACATAGCGAGGTCAAAACATGCTTTACGCTGCCCCCGGTACCGCTGGTGCCAAGATTGCTTACAAAGCTCAATATAACAACTTTATCGGTGGTAAATGGGTTGCCCCGGTCAAGGGAGTCTATTTCGACGTCATCACACCAATTAGCGGCAAGCCTTACACTCAGGCTGCACGTTCCGGCGCAGAAGATATCGAACTGGCGCTAGATGCAGCCCACGCAGCAGCCGACAAATGGGGTAAAACGTCTCCTACCGAACGCTCCAATATCCTGCTGAAGATTGCTGACCGCCTCGAAGCCAATCTTGAGCTTCTGGCTTACGCGGAAACTGTCGATAACGGCAAGCCTATTCGCGAAACCCTGAATGCCGATATTCCACTCACAATCGATCATTTCCGTTACTTCGCCGGGTGCTTGCGTGCTCAAGAAGGCGCACTGAGCGATATCGATGAAAATACCGTTGCTTATCATTATCATGAGCCTCTGGGAGTCGTTGGCCAGATCATTCCATGGAACTTCCCGATTCTGATGGCAGCATGGAAACTCGCCCCCGCGATTGGCGCCGGAAACTGTGTGGTATTGAAACCGGCCGAATCGACACCGATCAGCATTCTGATTCTGGCTGAACTGATTGCCGATATAGTACCCCCCGGCGTGCTCAACATCGTTAACGGCTTTGGACGTGAAGCAGGTATGCCACTGGCCACCAGCAAGCGCATTGCCAAAATCGCATTTACCGGTTCCACCACCACCGGACGCGTAATCGCCCAGGCAGCTGCGAATAACCTGATCCCAGCGACCCTGGAACTGGGGGGCAAGTCACCTAACATCTTCTTTGCTGACATCGCTGATAAAGATGATGGCTTCTTCGACAAGGCAATTGAAGGTCTGGTGCTGTTTGCGTTCAACCAAGGCGAAGTTTGCACCTGCCCGTCTCGTGCTTTGATTCAAGAATCGATTTACGACAAATTCATGGAACGTTGCCTGGCTCGTATCAAAGCAATCAAGCAAGGCAGCCCGCTGGATACCGACACCATGATCGGTGCCCAAGCGTCCAAGGAGCAGTTGACTAAGATCCTGTCCTATCTCGACATTGGCAAGCAAGAAGGTGCCGAGTTGCTGATTGGTGGTGCACAAGCTCATCAAGAGGGTGATCTCGCGGGTGGCTATTACGTGCAACCGACACTCCTCAAGGGCCACAACAAAATGCGTATCTTCCAGGAAGAAATCTTCGGCCCGGTACTGGCCGTGACAACTTTCAAGGATGAAGCTGAAGCGCTGGCTATTGCCAACGATACCCTGTATGGTCTGGGTGCCGGTGTTTGGAGCCGCAATGGTAACGTTGCCTACCGTATGGGTCGCGCCATCAAGGCTGGCCGTGTATGGACCAATTGCTACCATGCTTATCCAGCCCATGCTGCCTTTGGCGGTTACAAGGAATCAGGTATCGGTCGCGAAACACATAAAGTCATGCTCGATCACTACCAACAAACTAAAAACTTGCTGGTCAGCTATAGTGAGCAAAAACTGGGTTTCTTCTGATTGAGTCAAGTTTCTCACTTGCTTGAGACAGTTACGGGGCGGGTGACCGCCCCGTTTTTATGGGAGTCAGAATCATGGTTGAAAAAGTCATTGCCACAGAGGCCACACTGGAACTCATTGAGTTTCTAAAAAAGAAGCACGGCCCCTTGATGTTCCACCAGTCCGGCGGATGTTGTGACAACAGTGCCGCAAATTGTTATCTGCCCGGTGAGCTTACCATTGGCGCAGGAGACGAATATCTGGGAGAGATAGGCGGTTGCCCCTTCTACATGAGTAAATCCCAATATGAATACTGGAAACACACTCAACTGATTATTGATGTATTGGACTGTCAAGGCGGAGGCACATTTTCACTTGAAGGCCCCGAAGGAAAAGCATTCCACACCCGTTCCAGATTATTTACCGATGAAGAGTGGGCCGAATTGCAGGCCAAGTAAATTTTCTAACCAGCTGAAACCACACTCAACTTGATCGCCCTGCAGGGCAATGGGCTTAATCTGGCAGCAATTCCGACAAATGTACGACCGGAATATTGGTGATTTTCTCAAGCGTCTCACGATCTTCCAGACACTCAACCACTATTCGACTCACACGGCGTCCGTGCAAAACCCATCTTGCCTGTTCCTCATCGTCAGGAGCAACAAAACCTAAGCGCTGTTGCAGGCTGCGGGAATTAACCGGAATAGCGATACGTTGTAAATCCAGATTAAAAGCACTGCCGCTTTCAATTCGCAAGCGATCGTAGTGCTTAACCAGCCGCTGATAATCGGCATGGTACGCACGCGGCTCAATCACATACAGATCGGTCGTGCGAAGACTACGACGCACTGCACTATGGTTACTCAGAGCCTCACCCACACTGATTAGTTTGGTTTCGGGTAGCCAACGCTTAAGATGTTTAAGCAACAGTCCGTCGGCAACAATAATTTTATTGGCACCGCGCAAAGAATCAATAAAGCCTTGCAAGCGCTCGGAGTTAATCTCCCCCACAGCTTCCAATACCAAGGAGATGTCCGTTCCGTCATCGTCTGCGATTGCATGTTTATGTTGACTGTCTGACAAAGTGCCAATGCGAGCCAGTATGTCGGGATTTTTCCGCAAGGCAGGGCCGGGTAATATTATTGTGTCTGCTTGATGCGACGACACTGCTTGATCCGAAACTTGCGTCAAAATTGCCACATTCAAAATCTTATTTTGCACTAGCTTATTGATGTTTCCATAATCGGTGACAGCTTTACCCTCTCCCTGCCCTCCCCCGGCGGGAGAGGGTTCTGTTCCCTCTCCCGCCGGGGGAGGGCTAGGGAGGGGGTTTGAGGAAACAGTATCATGTATTTTGAAAAGCTCAATAATTTCGCCGCGTAACTTCAGAATCATTCCCGTGAGATCAATTTGTTCGGGACAAACCGGATCACAGGCCCCGCACAGAGAGCAACTCCAAATCTCCTCGGCAATCTCATTCGCAGCAACACCATTTTGCAATGCCTTGGCGTAACCATGAGCGCTCAGACTGATATCCCTGCTACGCCGCCACATCGGACACACAAGCAAACACAGACTGCATCCGCTGCAAGCGGAATGATCTTTTAAGACATTCATCAAAAAATTACATCCCGGTTCAGGATCATTCCCGGATCAGCTTGCCGCTTCAACGCCAGATGGCGATCCACCACTTCATCCCCGAATACCCTACGGATATAGCCTTTCATCATGCCACCAAAACGATAATAGCTGCCCCCCAGATCGACGCCAATATCGTAAATCGCGTTCTTGAAAGATTGATAATGATCTCGGCTGTAGACTTGATTATCTATCATGGGTTCAAATTCGCAGCCGTAGGCCCAGCCCTCTGCATCAGGAGGAATACAGGACATTTCGTAATGTTCCCGATGTTCCGGACGCAGCTTGATGCCGACCAGATAAAGGGTGTAATGGGGGAAATATTTTCGGCAAACCCGGTTGCCCCGTTCCACCGCCGCGACAAATTTTTCTGCCGAAGTGGCCAGATCGGGAATGACCATTTGTTTGTTTCCCCAAAATTTCCAGACCGCACGTGAAAAAACCACACTACGGTCAAACATAATCCCCTCGCGCATGTATTCCGGGCGATGCAACTCGGGAAAGAGTTCACGTTTTCGCTGAAACAAATACCACGCTTCGCCCAACTTCCACGGACGCAACGCATAGCGAGCCAACATGCGCAGGGCAAAGCCCATTTCTCCGTGTCCGCGCAATTTCTGCTGCCAACTTGCCTTGAACGCCGCTTCACGCTCTGGCGAATCAAAAGCCACCAGCAAATTCACAGCCTTATCCATAATCGTCAAGATTCCGGAATAATCGCTGGCATCATGTCGATCCAGCATTTGCAAATCTTCTATCGCTGTGCGCAATGAGCCATAATAAAAATAATGCATGCGCAAAGGGGTGTAGGGGCGAATTTTAAGTGTTGCTTCTGTAATCACCCCGAACTGGCCATAGCCTAAAATAACGCGCTGAAACAAGGTGGCATTTTGTGTATCAGAACATTCGACAATCTCTCCGGTCGGAGTCACCACTTGCAAAGACAAAGCCTGATCCGCACTGCATCCCAGGCGGGGTGAGTTGACGTCAATCCCCCCCACTCCCAGAGTGCCGCCGACCGATGAAGTCATGTTGAGCGGAGCGGAAAAATAATCCATATTGACACGGCGTAATTCTTCCGCAAGGCTGTGCCAGAAAATCCCCGCCTCGGTGCGCACGGTCAACCCGTCTGCATCAATCTCCAACACCCTGCTCATTCCAGTCATATCCAGCAGTACGCCACCAAAGGCGACGGACTCACCTTCGGTAGTCAAGCCGCCGCCACGTACCGTGACAGGCACTCGAAACTGTTGTGCCAAGCGGAGTAAATCGGCCACTTGCCTGGCAGTGCGTGCAATCACAACACCATGCGGCATGCCATATGCAGTTCCTCCTGCATCGGTTGCAAAAGTGCCGCGAGCAGCTACCTGTTCCCGCAACTCAATTCCGCACTTGCGAACCTCAATGGCAAAATCCTCCCAACCCTGTCCTTTCCAGCGGGAGGGATTGGTTTGCTGACGTTTGATTCCCTGCAAGGCGTCGACTCCAACCGGACAGGGACCCAGTGTACCGGGTACTATTTCTGGATAGTGCAGTGATGAAGCAGACTCTCTGATTGACACTCTATACTCCTGCTGACTTCATCAATACAATCTGGATCGTTAATTTACTTCTGAACCTGTTTCAATCCAAGAATGCCATACTCCACCGGCATCTTCACGTAAAATAAGTTTAAGTTTTCATTTCTTACCAGAGCAAGAAGCTTATCTGCCTGCTCCTCGCTGACTATGAATTTCACTTCAACCGGAAGATCTCCGGCCAATTCGAAAAAGTGATCTTCATGCAACACACCATGCCGACCAAAACCAGCAATCGCCTTGAAAGCCGAGCCCCCATGTATTCCAAGACTCTTGGCCTGCTCCAGCAACCACTCATAAATTAATTTATGCCGATGGTTGCGCTGCTCGTGCACATAAAAATTAAGGGAAATGCCTTGCATGGTAAGGTCCTCCTTCGTTCATGTAGTCACTCAAATGGGATGAGCAATGATTCTCATGCACTTCCATTGGCCTTTAGCAGATTAACGGTCAATATACCCAGCGCAGTCATGATTAGTGAGCCCCCTAGATGTACTGCCGAATGCGCCAAGGCCCAAACATATTCACTTCTGGAGATAAGGTTGACCGACTCGGCAGAAAAGGTTGAAAAGGTGGTTAACCCACCCATGAAGCCGGTGATGACAAAGAGTCTCGCTTCAGGAGGCAAACCGCCATGCTCGGAAAAATACGCCACTGCTACGCCGACCAGATAGCCGCCAATCAGATTCGCGGCAAGCGTGCCAAAAGGTAAGGTAGGAAAAACCGGATTAAGCACAATACCTAACCACCAGCGCAACCATGCGCCTAACGCTGCCCCCACTCCCACTGCCAGAACACTATATAAACCCATATTAATTCTCCCCGCCAGATTGGAATTCAGGCTGAAGGGCGGAAAAAAAGCCTACCGCCCCGTTGCCGGGTATCGGTAGGCATCATTAGCCCTTGCGGGCGGTTCGGTGCATTTACACCGGGAGGTATGCCATCTCCATCCAAGAAGATAACACGCCCTAACGGGCATGGCAAATGGGTACCCTGATAATGATACTCGTGATGCCCGTTTCCCCCTCCCCAGCCCTCCCCCGGTGGGAGAGGAGAACAGGGTCTCGCTACGCGAGTTTCACGTTAAATGTAAAGCCTGATCAGGAAATCAGTGCACGCATCACTCTACCCATTTCTGCCGGGTTACGTGTGATATGAATGCCACATTCTTCCATCACTGCCAGCTTATCATCAGCCCCACCTTGACCACCGGAGATAATTGCTCCGGCATGCCCCATCCGTTTGCCGGGAGGTGCAGTAATGCCAGCAATGAAACCGACCACTGGTTTACTCATATTGCCCTTGATCCAGCGTGCGCATTCTTCTTCATCGCTACCGCCGATTTCGCCAACCATAATTACGGCGTCAGTTTCCGGATCGTCATTAAACAATCTCAGCACATCGATATGTTTCAAACCGTTGATCGGGTCACCACCGATACCAACACAGGATGATTGGCCCAAGCCCAGAGCAGAAAGTTGCCCCACCGCTTCATAAGTCAGAGTACCGGAACGTGATACCACTCCGATGCGACCTTTCTTGTGAATATGGCCGGGCATGATACCAATCTTGATTTCATCCGGTGTAATCAATCCGGGACAGTTTGGTCCAATCAGCACGGTACGCTTGCCTTGCATTTTATAACGGGTTTTCAGCATATCGTGAACAGGAATGCCTTCGGTGATGCAGATCACCAAATCCAGATCCGCTTCGACTGCTTCATCAATCGCGGCGGCAGCATAAGGAGGCGGAACGTAAATCACTGAAACAGTTGCACCGGTTTGCTCTTTGGCATCTTTCACACTATTGTAAATGGGGATGCCTTCAAAATTTTGTCCCGCTTTACCTGGTGTCACGCCGGCAACAAAACATTGCGCGCCGTTTGCATAGGCTTTGCTGTTGGTTGTATGAAATTGGCCGACCTTGCCGGTCATGCCTTGGGTCATTACGCGTGTATTTTTATCAATCAGAATAGCCATGATTATTTACCTTTCGCTGCAGCAACAACTTTCTGCGCCGCATCTGCCATGTCGCTGCCGGAAATAATCGGCAGACCGGATTCAGCCAGAATCTTTTTACCCAGATCCACGTTGGTCCCTTCCAGACGTACCACCAAAGGCACGCTCAGGTGTACTTCGCGAGCCGCAGCCACGACGCCTTCGGCAATCACATCGCAGCGCATGATGCCGCCGAAAATATTGACCAGAATGGCTTTCAATTTTGGATTCTTGAGCATCAGCTTGAAGGCTTCAGTTACTTTCTCTTTGGTTGCACCACCGCCCACATCGAGGAAGTTTGCCGGGCTACCGCCGAACAGCTTGATAATATCCATGGTTGCCATTGCAAGACCGGCACCGTTCACCAGACAGCCGATATCCCCGTCCAGAGAAATGTAGCTGAGATCAAATTTCGAGGCTTCCACTTCGGCAGGATCTTCTTCATCCAGATCGCGATACGCCACCACTTCGGGGCGACGATACAGAGCGTTGCTGTCGAAGTTAAATTTGGCATCCAGCGCGCGCACTTTCTGATCGGCTGTCAACACCAGAGGGTTGATTTCAGCAAGCATCGCATCTTTCTCAACGAACGCGCGGTACAAGCCTTGCAGAGTCGCACGCGCTTCGGCCAGAGCAGCTTCAGGAATACCAATCTTCAGCGAAACCTGATCGGATTCGGCATCGGTCAAACCGGCTACCGGGTCAATCCATATCTTGTGAATTTTTTCAGGCGTGTGTGCAGCCACTTCTTCAATGTCCATACCGCCTTCGCTGCTTGCCATCAACACGACACGTTGCTTGGCACGATCAACCACCATGGCGACGTAATATTCTTTGACAATCGCGGCGCCTTCTTCAATCAGCAGGCGTCTGACCTTTTGTCCCTCGGCACCTGTTTGATGCGTAACCAGTTGCATGCCCAGAATTTGGCCGGCGTATTCGCGCACTTGATCCAGCGTCTTCGCCACTTTGACTCCGCCACCCTTGCCGCGTCCTCCCGCATGAATTTGCGCCTTGACTACCCACACCGCGCCCCCCAACTGTTGGGCCGCAGCCACTGCTTCATCAACCGTAAAACAAGCGATGCCACGGGGTGTCGGCACGCCGAATTGACGCAGTATT
>Ga0316223_1004052_pt1 | contig 10496 bp, 11 predicted proteins | sample TBH18009metaG_FD_206007 | JGI IMG/M metagenome (GOLD analysis project Ga0316223, IMG submission 206007) | Freshwater microbial communities from Trout Bog Lake, Wisconsin, USA - TBH18009 | ecosystem: Environmental > Aquatic > Freshwater > Lake > Hypolimnion/Profundal zone | place: USA: Wisconsin... | reverse complement strand
TTTGAAGAGTAAAATCGAGATATATTGTATTAATTTAAAAAATCATACAATGAACAAAATTGAAGAAATAAAGAAACTGAAATCACTTTTAGACTAACAGACAATTACTTTGGCTGAGTATAATTTGCTTAAGAAAAATGTTCTGGAGAAGGAGGAAGAAAAGTCTGTGCATGTGATTTAAACATATTATTAATTTTTAAAATTTTAAAAAAATGGCATTAACAATTGGAAAAGGATTATCAGATGGATTGAAAATCCAATTTATTGACGAAATAGTTGTATTACATGGGTTTACCAAAATAAATACATCAAAAACAATTCAACCAGACGTAGTTAATATTGAAACGTCTAATCATGGGACATTAAAATTAATTCTTAGCAAGATTAATTCTGTTAGCTTAACTGTAATAATTGACAATCAAGACGATACTATTATTCTCGTACACTAACTGTAATTTTATTTTCATCATTAACTGTTATGACGTATTTGACTTTTCGTTTATCGAAAAAGTTTTTTGCGAATAGTAATATTTTGTTTGTTTCATTTAATTCTTTTTCCATAATTTTTGTGTGTTTGACATTGAGACCAAAAGGATTAATTTTATATAAATACTTAATTTTAAAAAGTTCTTTGAAAATATTAAATATAGTTGCGGATAAACCTGTCTGAGAAATCTGAATAAACCGCTACGATATATGAAGAATGACGCAGGCTATCATTCGGATCAAAAATCAATCCATTTATATGACAAAAATTGTCTGGATTATTCTGATACTTGTAGTATTCGGATTTCGTAAAATCTCTCTGAAAATTGGCAACTGGTTCAAGCTGGATGCTAAGAAGTAAATGAGTAGAAATTGGTACTTCAAGTATCAGTTTCTTTTACTAAGCAATGATAAATCAGGAACTTTATATTTTAATCCCATATTGAATGATGATTGAACTGGCTTGTTATAATCGGTAAATAACAATGCACAGTTTTAGGTTTAAACTGCACAGCTTTTCAAGGAGATTTGGCATGTTAAGAAGAAATCGGAGGTTGAAATAGGATCTGTACTGGGAAATTGGATTAAATTTAAACCAAAAAAATAAGTGCCAGAATATTTTTTCCCTGATGTGGTCTTAAATTAAGATTTAGAAAATCTCCTATATTTAATCCCGATTATTTTCTGCTCCAGCAAAGGATTGCATATGATTTCTCATCACAACCAATCGCTGGAGCTTTCAATATTTAAATACTACCATTGATGAATATTCCGGACTATACTGTACAATACATTCCGGAGCATAGTGTACAATGGATTCCGGAGTAAAGTGTACAATTTTCAGATGTAGCTTTTTGCCAATCGGAAGTTTTTTCCGGCCGCGGGTTTCGGTACGAAACAGCTGCCATTCCGGCATAAAGTGTACAACTTGATCCGGAGTATATTGTACAATTTTACAACATAATGGGGATTGATTCGTGACTTTTGTGCCTTAATCAAACTAAGGCACGATGGCAAACAAATCAATCGGTATGACACAAGTAAGACGCATCATTCAGTTAAAAGCAGAAGGGCTCAGCAAACTTAAAATATCTGCCGCGCTTCATCTTCATCGGGCAACCCTTGACACTTATCTTTCAAGGATTGAAGCAAGGTAAACATCCGGTCAGGTACATATTGACAGTCTAATTTATTCTAACAATTTTGCACGATCGTTGGAATTCTGTTGGAATAAAACAGGGTCTTTGAAATTGATTGGAAAAAGTTGAAATTGATTGGATCTGCCGAAGGAATTTCAGATAGTTTCCAGTTCTTTTGGAAATTTTTGGAATTTATTAGACGCTTTCCAGTTATGAGGGAGCAGTTCAGCAAGATCCTTACTGTAATCCTGATTGTATTGCGGTATCCGGGTCAGCACATCGGTCAACCATTCTCGCGGGTTAACATCGGCTGCCTTGCAACAGCCAAAGAGCGAGTACATGATTGCCATATTTTCGGCCGCATCGTGGTTGCCACAAAACAGGTAGTTCTTTCTTCCCAATGCTAATGGCCTTATATCATTTTCGATGACATTGTTATCTATCCTGTAACGACCATCAAGATGATATCTTGTCAGTCTGTGGAATAGAGAATACGTATATCTCAGTGCCTTGTACATTCTTCCGCCAGGGATTGCTTTTGGGAAGTAGCCATAAATCCATTTTTCAAACGCACACGAGATGGGATAGGCCAGTCTGCTGCGAAGTTCTGCACGCTGATCAGCATCGAGGCCCTGTTCATCTGCCATGGTCTCGACACGATAGATCAGGCCGATCTGTTCAAGTGCATATTCTGCCCCGGCTTTGTCCTCTTTCAAAGCCTCGGTGAATTTGCGTCTGGCATGTGCCCAGCAACCAAGCAGCAATACTCCTTTCTTTTTTTCGTAAATCGAATAAGCTTCATAACCATCGGTCTGAACCGCCCCCTGGAAATCCTTCAGCAGGTCGATCACCACTTTCTGTGCCCGTGAACCTTGGTCGTAATGGAAAAACATCAGTTTGTCCGTTACCGAACGCACGACCCAAAGATATGCCTTAACCGCTCTGTGCTTCTCATCATTGATTACAGGCACCGTGCTCTCATCAACCTGAATGTAGTCCGATTGCAAAACGAGTTCCCGAAGACGGTAATACAATGCCCTTAGCAGGTCACTACCTCCGGCGAACCAATCATTGACCGTTGATGTCGGTATGGAGACCCCGGCAAGTTTAAAAATGCTGATTTGCCGGTGAAAAGGCATATGGTATAAGTATTTGCCCATCAACAGTTCTGCCAGCAGGCTTGGGTCGGCATAACTGCGCGGAATAGGTAAAAAAGGCATCTGCGCTATCCTGACGACCTTCTGCTGTGGCTCCTTCTGGTTTGTCTCTTGTAACTTCTGCAGTTCCTTACTCAATACATACTTCGGACGGATGATACGGCGAACAAACAGCTCACCAGGCAAGAATGCAAGTGTTTCTGTAATCTCTTCTCCGATGCGGATCCAGTTCTCATCGATCCCCTCTGGTTCAATCACTTGATCCTCACGGCGAAGGTGTTCAGGAAGAGGCATACGAACAGGTTGATTTTTAATCTTTTCCGGTTTTTTGCGCTCATAGGTGATGATCTCTTTCGCGGCCTGGGTTACAATCTCTTCTTCCGGCAAAGCATCAAGACCGTCAAAATCGATCTTTCTCTGGGCCGGATCCTGTGGAATGAACTTCTCGCTGGTAGGTTTCCAGAACTTGCGCCGGTACCAGGAAAGCTGATCGGTAAGTTTTTTGATCAGATCGTCTTTCTCCCTGATCCGATCGTCTTTCTCTTTGATAACACCTTCATAGTGGGTATTCTTATTCTCTGCACGTTCAAGGGCACCATTGTCAATCTGCCGGAGCCTGGATACTTCCTGGTAAAGAAGATCGCGCTCCTGGAGTAATGCCTCTATCAAATTGTCTTTCTGGTTTGTCTTATTATCCACAGTTGGTACCCGTTATTTTTACGGTTTGAAGATAATAAAAAGAGTTGGAACTGCAAAGAAAATTGTTGGTTAATTATCAGATTTATTGCATTTTATTGATATTTTTAAGCTTTTTCTGTCTTGGTTTTACACTTTGTACCATCCCCATCAGATCTTCCCATTGAAGGGAGAGCGAGACGGTATTTTCGTCAAAACCAGGCAGTCTGAACCGGCCTGAATCGAGTTTTTTATGGTAGATCACCAGTCCGGCGTATTCCATGTGCAGAATCTTCATGATGGTCTGGTTGCGGTTTACAAATATGAAGACCCCGCCACCAAGGACATTCTGATTCATTGACGATGTCACAATACCGCTGAGGGTATAAAAACTTTTTCGCATATCCACCGCGAGAGGATACAGATAATATTTATGCGAACCGTTCAGGTGGAACATGACCTTAGCCAAATAGTGTGACAAGGTTACGGATATGTTCAAGATCATGAACATTTTTTATCCTGAGCCTTGTGCCGTTGGGATAGATCAGTTCCAGATGAAAATCATCGTCGGATCCGGCTTGATTGTTTTGCTCCCTGGTGAAGTTATTTAGTCGCTCTTTGACCTGAGTTGGAGAAGGTTTAACCAGTAACGGGATAAAATTTACAGTTTTTTCCTTCTTGATCTTTTTGCGCCAATAATAAAAACTGGACTTTGGAATACCTTCATTGGTGCAGAAGTCAGTAATATTAAGACCTGTCTCTGTTTGTCTATGGATCAGATCCCGGATTTTTGCATCATTAATCATGTGTCAGTGTTTTGGCCGAAAATTAATCAGACCAGACAACTGAAGAAAGATGTATCACACCGGATGCTTACGAAGCAAGTGGTAAAAGCTACCCTGAACTTCTATTGCTTAACGACGATCAATTAGTCAATTTAGCCTATACATCCTCTGTCTTAGTCCAGGTCGATGAGCGGATCGACGCATTGCAAAAACAATTTGGCTATTACCGAAAGGAGCTTACCCGACCCGGCGTAACTCGCCGAACACTATGGGAAGAATACCGTGCAACCTGCACCGAAGGTTACTCATACACCCAATTTTGTGAACATTTTGCCAGATACCTTAAGTACACGCATGCCACGATGCACCTTACCCATCGGGCTGGAGACTATCTTCAGGTTGATTTTGCCGGCAAGCAATTACATTATGTTGATACCCAAACGGGACAATTAATCGCTTGCCCGGTACTTGTTTGCACATTACCCTTCAGTGGTTATACTTACGTTGAAGCCCTTCCAACAGCGGGACAGAAGTATATGTTTGGTGCCATGAACCGTTGTCTGGAATACATTGGCGGTGTTCCCCGTAATATATTAAGCGATAATATGAAGCAATATATCGGTAAGAACAGTCGTTATGAGTTTACGTTTCAGGAGTTGGCAGATCAGTGGTCTGTTCATTACAATACCAATCTTGAAGCTACGCGGCCACGCAAACCAAAGGATAAGCCGACTGTTGAGAATACTGTTTATCAATCATATCTGCGTATTTACGCCAAGATCCGGAATGAAGAGTTCTATAGCCTTTATGAACTCAATCTGCGGGTAAAGGAGCTTCTTGTCTCGCTGAATCAGGCCTCGTTCCAAAAGCTGCCGGGAAGTCGACATACGCGGTTTATGCGTGATGAACAGCCTTTGTTAAAACCGTTGCCCCAGGAATCTTTTACGATTAAACATGCTACCGTGGCCAAGGTACAGATGAACTATCATGTTATCCTGGGCGAAGACAAGCATCTGTATAGTGTTCCGTATCAATATATCGGACAAATGACCAGGATTACTTATGATGATGAACATGTTGAAGTTTTTATCGGTTTTCAACGCATTGCCATCCACAAACGCGATTACCGCAACCATGCTTACTCCACCATCGCGAGCCACATGCCAGAGAAGCATCTCAGATACAATGAAACGTTGGGATGGGACTCAGCCTATTTTTTATCCCTTGCTGCTAAAATGGGAGAAAACTCAGAAATGGTTTTTAATAAGATACTTGCATCTAAAGAATTTATAGAACAGACCTACAGAGCCTGTATTGGATTGAAAAGACTCTCGGAGATCTACGAGCCAAAACGATTTGAAGCTGCCTGTAAAAGGGCTTTAAATGCAAGCAGGATAACCTATGGTATGATCAAAAATATCCTTGAGAACAACCTGGATAAACAAGAAGAATCCCAAATGAACTTATTTTCTATTGCAGACCATGAGAATATCCGTGGAGCAGAGAACTATAACTAAATCAGATATAAACGTTTACTTAAAATCAAATGGATGAACACACAGATTACAATTGATCATTTAGTCCAGTTAAAGCTCCACGGTATGGCTCGTGCTTACCAGGCAGTTCTGACGATGCCTGTTCAGCAGCATCCAACCCTCAGCCAGTTTATGGCCAATCTTGCAGAGGCAGAGACGCTGGAGAGAACTCAAAAGAGGACTGAGAAGTTCCTGCAGCAAAGCAAATTGCGTTATAATGCAATCTTAGAACAGGTGCATTGCAATACCAGCAGAAATCTCTCCCGGGAAAAGCTGATGATGGTGGCCGATTGCAGTTTTATTGAACGGGCAGAAAACCTGCTTATAACTGGAGCAACCGGATGTGGCAAGAGTTATCTGGCCTGCGCAATCGGACGGCAGGCATGTTTCTTCGGGTATAAGACCTTATATTTTGGAATCAACCGATTCCTGGAAAAGATATCCAGTTCCAAATTAGACGGAACATATATCAAGCTACTGAATCAGATAGAAAAAACCCATCTGCTTATCCTTGATGATTTTGGAATAAGTCCTCTCGATGCAGTGACAAGACTGGCTCTGCTACAAATACTGGAGGACCGGTATGGGAAAAAATCAGTGATTATCGCTTCCCAGATCCCAACTTCAAAATGGTACGGTTACATCGGAGAAACAACTATTGCAGATGCAATTATGGACAGATTGGCAGTCAATGCCCATCGTATTGATCTAAAGGGAGAATCTCTGAGAAAGAAAATTTAAATTACATTTGCATCATAAATCATCCCCAGTTCCGGTTGTACACTTTGCACCGGATTCGTTGTACACTTTGTCCGAAATACTCACCAAGAACAAATACAATTAAAATAATCTACAAACAACAGCATCTTTTATGTTTAGTAATGTTTTGTATTAGTTAATGGAATTTAAAGTATTTATGATGCAACTAAAGTCAGTTGAAATTTTCTTAATGCTCCAATAATTATATTACATTTATCATTCTGATTAATTCATTTAAGGTGGAATTATAAGCAATATCAAGCCTGTAACTTGTTGAAATCAAACCTAAACAAACCAGAGCCTAATGAAGGTTTTGATGCTATTTGTCTGCATGTCTTTATATTACACTCATGCTACCGCCAAAAAAAACTGCAGACATTCTACACTTCAAATTGGAAAGACTTTTCAACGCATAAGGGTGAATATATCAGAGAAATTCAGGTGATTAATGATTCAACTTATTTTATAAATGACTATTTTAATAAGGGTAGAAAGCTAATTATGAGTGGCTATTTTAAATCAATCAACCCTTTTATCGAGAATGGGCCAATCGAATACTTTGATGAATCTGGCAATCAAATAATGAAAGGTAAATATATTAATGGAGAGCAGATAGGTTTCTTGACTATTAAAAATTATTTTCAAATAGGATATGCAGAATTAGACTATAATTTTAATCTTAAATATCAAAACGACTCAGCGAATATTAAAATCTTACATAAAGAAAGCGTTGCGGTAAATGAGATTAAGACAGAAACACTCCCTGAATTTCCAGGTGAAGAACAAACCCTAATAAAATATCTTAGAGATTACCATGTTTATACATCCGCCAATTTAAAGGACTTCATGTCGTTTCAAAGACCTGGCCTTAATGTAAATAATTAAGAAAATACTTTTAAACCGGAACCTATCCCTGCCTAACTGAGCCCCAAAGAGCAAATGTCAGCAGTAACAATGAAATCCATTCATTCAAATCTTATTTGAGAAGTTTTCAGCTTTCTGATTATCAAATGAATGTTCCCATTTAGCCATCACAACTGTCGCGGTACAATTCCCTATGACGTTTACTGTTGTGCGTGCCATGTCCATCAGTACATCAATTCCCAGAATTAAGAAGACAGGTGTTGCCGGCAATCCAAAGCTTGAAAGAGTTCCTAATAATACAACAAGGGCCGCACGGGAAACCCCCGCGACACCTTTACTGGTAAGAATTAATACAAAACACATGGCAAGTTGTTGTCCAAGCGAAAGATGGATACCTGCAACCTGGGCTACAAAAACAGATGCCAGTGATAAATATAAAGAGGTACCATCCAGATTAAAGCTATATCCCGCCGGAATTACGAATGCGACTATTTCGCGAGGTACGCCAAATCGCTCCATTGATTCGAGTGCCACTGGTAGTGCGGATTCAGAATTTGCTGTAGCAAATGCAATTGATGCCGGTTCACTCAACGCAAGAAGGTATTTCTTAAAAGGTATTTTTAAAATAATCACCATGGGAAATATTACCAAAAGCAGAAATGCCAGCAGGGCAAGATATAATGTGGCCAATAATTTCAACAAAGTCGAAAGTACGTCAAGTCCCAGATGTCCGATTGTAAATGCGATAGCTGCAAAAACGGCTAACGGTGCATAATACATGATAATTTTTGTGAATTTAAACATTACTTCTGCCAAACTTCCGGTAAACCGAAGCATGGGGGCCCTAAACCGATCGCCGCTTTTTGCAACGGCAATTCCAAAAATGATACTAAAAACAACCACCTGAAGAATGTTCCCCTCAAAGATCGACTTGATAATATTCTCGGGAAACATATTTAGAAGAAAATCCGACCAGGAATGAAGCTTTGCCGTTGTTTCGGGGATATTGGAAATTGAAGGCAGGATCAACCCCTCACCGGCTTTACTTATATTTATGGCAATAAGTCCGATAAACAAAGCGATAGTTGAAACCACCTCAAAATAAAGAATTGATTTCCAGCCTAGTCGTCCAATCAGTTTTAAATCATTATGACCAGCGATGCCGTTTACCAATGTTGCAAATATCAACGGTGCAATTATTGTCTTTATCAGCCGCAGAAAGATATCGCTCAGGAATTGGAGGTTTTTGGCAACCTCCGGGAAATCAAAACCAAACTCCCCACCAACAACAATACTTATCAAGATCCAAACTGTAAGAGACCTGCTTCTCAAGGCAAAAAGCATCAACAGGATCACATTGAAAATGCGAAACAGGGTAAAAAATCCAGGAATTATAAGAATGAATTTAAACGAGGAAAGAGCGAAAAGCAGAATTGTAATACTGGATATTAATATACATGCAATATTAAGTAGGTGGCCTGTCTTTTTTAACATTTTAAAGGAAATGATAGGAATTCAAAATTAAAGAATAATATTGGAACAATAATATTCTTTAATAAATTCACATTATCATTCACGTGCAAGCATCGCCAAAGAAGTATTTTCAAGCTTACTAAATGTATAATCCCGGATGTCTTTAAAGGTACCTCGGATAGCACAAGTCATTTCATCTTTGCAGTGGTCACAAGGTTCGTAATATTTTACAGAGGTGCATCGCAATAAGGCTATACTCCCTTCTGTAAGACGGACAATTTCAAGCAGATTTATCTCTTCAGGATTTCTGATCAGATAGTAACCACCGGTTTTACCGAGTTTACTTGCTAAAAAACCGTTCTTTTTTAATTCAAGCAGAATCGATTCCAAAAATCGCTTCGGGATTTTTTCACTCTCTGCAATCTCATTGATCATTAAAGTGCCTTTGCCAAATTCCTTAGCCAGTTTAACTAAGGCAAGCATGGAATATCTGGTTTTCTGTGTAAGCATGATTATCCTATTCTGCTGATGTATTCCAATTTTTCAGGATTAAGAATCTCAAACTTTTTCCCTTCAATGGCGATAATTTTTTCGTTCTGCCACCTTGACAATGTCATGATGACATTTTCGGTAGAACAACCTGCAAATTCAGCTAACTCTTTTCGTGTTAAAGAAAGAATGAAGATATTGCCATCATAAACCTCTTCTGCGAGGTAAAGGATGATATCAGCGATTCTCCCCTCTTTCTGTTTGTGAGCCAGGCTGATAAAGTTCATTACGGCCTTTTTAAACATTTCAGAAGCCACCTGGAACATCATCATTGCAAATTTGGAATTCTCCATCAGTATATTCTCCAAAACTTTGGCATCGATTAGAATTGCCTCACAATCCTCAACAGCAACAAATGAGAACAAGTTATTGTCCTTATAAAAAAGATTAGCTCCCCCTAATATTTTAGGTGCTGCTACAATTGTAATAATCAGGTTTTTACTAATGTCATTTTCATAGTTAAACTTGACGATGCCCTTTTCAAGATATACGATATGGGTGGGGATTCCCCCTTGTTTAAGGATCGTTTCCCCTTTCCTGAAATTCAATTTAACTGATGATTTCTCTATCTTTTCAAAATCCTTTTCACTAATAAACTGAAGTGAAATCCTTTTTAACCATGTAAACTCCTGGTTATTGCCAATTAAATTCATGCTATGGTTATTTGTTTTTTAATATTTATAGCTTAAATATTCAATCAAATCCAGTGAAAATACTAATACAAATATACATTAAATCAGTAGAGATTACTGATATATTTGAAATGTCATGTATTTTATAAATAAATGAAATGGAAATCGACAAAATTACTATTATAGGGGGGATCGGGAAAGACGGAAATCCAGAAAAAGTGGACTATTTTGAGTTAAGAATGGGCGATATTGTCAGTATTGTGGGGCCGACCGGTTGCGGCAAAACTACTTTGATCAATGATATCGAATTATTTGGGAACAGAAATACACCATCGCAACGCCAAATTCTGATAAATGGCGAACCTGTCCCCGATGATTTCACCTTCGACCCGTCCAAGCATCCCATTGCAATGATTTCGCAACACACCAATTTTCTCAGCGA
>Ga0316223_1004043_pt1 | contig 10510 bp, 7 predicted proteins | sample TBH18009metaG_FD_206007 | JGI IMG/M metagenome (GOLD analysis project Ga0316223, IMG submission 206007) | Freshwater microbial communities from Trout Bog Lake, Wisconsin, USA - TBH18009 | ecosystem: Environmental > Aquatic > Freshwater > Lake > Hypolimnion/Profundal zone | place: USA: Wisconsin... | reverse complement strand
AAGACGAACATCTTGTCCATGATTTTCTGGGCCAGATCGGCGTCGTGGCTGCGAATCGATTCGATGACGGTGCCTTCGATGGCGGTGCCCATCAGGTTGATCATTTCGGCCGCTGTCTTGACGCCGCCCAGCGATGCCTTGCGGATCTTGTCGCCACCGGCCAGCACCTTGAACAACACTTCGTTCAGGTCTTTGAGTGCTGTGGGCTGAATGCCTTCCATGGTGGCTACGCGCAGCATGACTTCGTTGCGCTGGCGTTCGGTCAGGTTTTTCAGCACGTCGGCGGCCTGGTCGTATTCCAGGTGCACCAGGATGGCGGCCACGATTTGCGGGTGTTCATTGCGCAGCAACTCGGCAACCGACAGCGGGTCCATCCACTTCAGGCTTTCAATGCCGGAGACGTCGCCGCCTTGCAAGATGCGGTCGATCAGCAGGGCGGCCTTGTCATCACCGAGTGCGAGTTTCAACACCGAGCGCACGTAGTCGCCCGAATTCGACACCAGCAGGCTCTGCGAGGCGGCGACGCCGTGGAACTTGGCCACCACTTCGTCAACCCGCTCGCGCGTGACCTGGGTGGTCTTGGCAATCGCTTCCCCGAGCTTTTGCACTTCTTTCGGCGACAGATGCTTGAATACTTCCGAGGCCTCGGTTTCTCCCAGAGACATCATCAGAATCGCAGCGTTTTGCAGACCGTCGTCGTTGTTAGCCATTGTGTTTACTCAGCGTGTAGGCGTCCATGGGGGGCGCCATCAGGCCGGCGCCTCACCGTTAATCCAAGCCTTCACGATATTAGCAACTGCGGCAGGATTGTCACGCGTCAATTTGCGTGCTTCTTCCATGCGCAGCTCGGAAGCCGTCGGTTCGTCGGGCTCCTGACTGGCGCCCGGGGCACTGAGTTGCGGACGTGCCGGTTGCTCGGCTTCCAGTGCATCGAGCTGTCCGCCCTGGTCATCGAATGCGTCGAGTTTTTGCACCGGCGGCGGCTGTGTCATGGCCTTGATAGCCGGACGCACCACGCCCAGCAGCACGATGGCGCCAAGTGCCAGCATGCCCAGGGGCCAGGCGAAGCTGCGTGCGGTGTCGAGCACTTCCGGGTTGCGCCACAGCGGCACTTCGCCCGATTCCGTCTTTTCCGCCACAAAGGGCGCGTTCATCAAGTTGACGGAGTCGCCCCGGTCTTTGTTGTAGCCCACGGCTTCACGCACCAGGGCGGTCATTTTCTCGATTTCAGCCGACGTCAGTGGGATGGTGGTGGTGCGGCCTTTTTCGTCGGTTTTCACCATGTGGTTCACGACCACGGCGGCGTTGATGCGCTTGACCACACCCGAGGCGCCCTTGACGACTTGCACCGTTTTGTCCACTTCGTAATTGATGATGGACTCTTTTTTGCTGCTGCTGTTGGGGTTGGCGCCATTTTGGCCGGCCGCTGATAGGGTCTGGGCCTGGCCGTTGACGGGCGCTGCAGCGGGTGCCGGGGGCTGGTTGGTGGTGGCGCCCGGAATGCCGCTCGGCGGTGTGGGCTGCTGGCCGTTGAGGCTTTCGACGGTTTGCTGGCTACGCACGGCTCCGCTGTCGGGGGTCTGGTTGGGCTTGTGCGATTCGGTGGTGGATTCGGTTTGCGAGAAATCGAGTTCGGCCGTCACCTGCGCCTTGACGTTTTCCTTGCCCACCAGCGGCTCCAGAATGTCCAGAATGCGGCGGTTGTAGCTTTGCTCGACCTGGCGGGTGTATTGGAGCTGTTCGGCATCGGCGTCGAGTCCCGTGTTGTCGGGCGGGTTGGACAGCAGTTTGCCGGTGTCGTCGAGCACGCTGACCGCCGTCGGGTCCATTTCCGGCACGCTGGAAGACACCAGGTGCACGATGCCAGCGAGTTGCGCCTTGTCCAGGGTGTTGCCGGGGTGCAGGCTTAGCAGTACCGAAGCGGTGGGCTTTTGTTGTTCGCGAAAGAAACCATTTTGGTTGGGCAGGGCCAGGTGAACGCGGGCACTGGCCACGGAGGAGATGGACTCGATGGAGCGCGTCAGTTCGCCTTCTAGGCCGCGCTGGAACGTCAGGTGTTCTTGAAACTGGGTCATGCCGAAACGATTGGTGTCCATCATTTCAAAGCCGTTGACGCTGCCTTTGGGCAGCCCCAGGGCGGCCAGTTTCAGACGCACGTCATGGACCCGATCGGCTGGCACCAGGATGGCGCCACCACCTTCGGTGTATTTGTAGGGCACGTTCATGGTGGCCAGTTGGGCAATCACGGCGCCACCGTCTTTGTCAGCCAGATTGGCGTACAAAACGCGGTAGTCGGCCTGGCGGCCCATGACCATGCCAACGACAGCAATGGCTACCAGCAGGATCAGCCCCAGGGCCAAACGCATGCGCTGACCCTGATCCAGGGCCGCAAAGCGTTGCGCCAACGTGGGGTTTACCGGTATCGCAGTTACAGCCGACATGATCATTTCCAATGCAACAAGGCATACATTGCCTTGTACTGCGACCGATTATTTGACCCGGCGCGCAAAACATTAGGCCGAAAAGCGCCGGTTTTACCGGTCAATTGAAAATAGTGGACGTGCGCGCCGGTTACGGTAGCTGTGTCGGCGTGGTGATCGGGCTGGTGGTGGTGCCATTGCCGGACTGGCCGGAGTCATTACGGCCCCAGATCCACAGGGAGCCGTCCGACTTGACCGCCATGGACGTGTATTGGCCCGCAGTGATGGCAACCCAGTGGGTGTCGGTGCCCACCTGGGTCGGTACGTTGCTGTTGGTGGTGGTGCCGTTGCCCAGCTGCCCGTACGTGTTGTCGCCCCAGGAATAGAGTGCCCCGCCGGTGGTGAGCGCCAGGCTGTGCAGGCCGCCCGCTGCGACGCGCGCCCAACTGCCGTTGGCGCTGACCTCATACGGCCAGGTGTAGTCAGTGGTCGAGGTGCTGTCTCCGACCTGGCCCGAGCCATTGGCGCCCCAAGCCCACAGGTTGCCGCTGGTGTCAATCGCCATGGAGTGCGCGCCTCCGGCCGAAAACACGCTCACGGTCAACGCGGGCAGCGTGATTTGCGTGGGGGTCGTGAAATTGGCGGTCGTGAACTGCCCGAGTTGCCCGTTGGCATTGGCACCCCAGGAGTACAGGTAATTGGTGACGGCCTGCTTGGCCAGCGTGTGGCTGCCGCCAGCCGACACGGAGTCCCAGTTTTTCGCCAGTCCGACTTCCACCGGGCTGTTCTGGTCCGAGTTGGTTCCGATGCCGAGCTGGCCCGAGTCGTTGTCGCCCCAGGCCCACAAAGCGCCGTTGGTGAGCACCGCCATGGCGTGCGATCCGCCGGCCGATATGTCGCGCGGCGCGAATGGCAGGGTGACTTTGGTGGGGGTGGGCAGGATCGTATTGCTGAGCAGGCCCAGGCCCAGTTGGCCGTCCTGGTTGGAGCCCCAGGTCCACAGCGTGCCGTCGGAGCGCAGTGCCATCGTGAAGAGGCCCCCGGCGCTGACCAGACTCCAGTTCACGGTCGAAGGCACCTGCACCGGAATCAGACTCGATGTCTCCGTACCGGTGCCCAGTTGTCCATCGAGATTGGAACCCCAGCTATACAGGCTGGCGGTATAGCGAATGGCGAGACCGTGTACATCGCCCGCTGCAAAGGTTTTGTCACTGCCGGAAAAGCCCAGCACCGGCGACACGGCAGAGGTGCTGGCTGCCGCACCGGCACCCGAGGCAGCACCACCGCCTCCCCCGCCTCCGCAGGCGCTCAACAGAACCAGCAAAGCCAGGGCGGCGCATTTGAAGTTAGCAGTTGTCATTTGGGCGGCGCGTGAAGCGCATCCATACTTTTGAGTCCGAGGCCACAGAAAAACCGACCGCATCCGCACGCTGTACACGGCGGGCGGCGCGATTATTGCCGCAGCAAAACGCGACCGAACAGCAAAAGAGCCCCGCTTTTGCCCGCCATTTACCAGCTATAGCGCAGGCACTCCATCAATAGGATTACCCCCATACAGTCCTTATCGGAACATGGCAATGGAACTTAAGCTCACACCCGTCTCACTGCAAACGCCGCTGCGTCCAAGCACGGGCGTCAATTCGGCTGCAGGTGCGGGCGCGGGAGCTGGGGCCCAGGGCGTCGGCGGCGGCTTTTCGAGTGTATTGAGCAGTGCATTGTCATCGGTCAGTGCCACCCAGAACGAATCGACTCGCTTGCAAAATGAAGTGCAGATGGAAAACCCGAAGGTCAGTCTGGAGCAAACCATGGTGGCGATCCAGAAGGCGCAAATCGGGTTTACGGCCGCGCTCAACGTCAGAAACCGGATGGTTCAGGCGTATACTGATATTATGAATATGCAAGTGTAACTGCTCACTTTAAAACATGTCTGCACTCGCAACTTATTGCATTAATCTAGATAGAAGGGTGGACCGTTGGGATCAGTGCCTGCAAAATTATGCAAGGTATGGTCTGCCAGCCGATTCGGTTCAGCGGTGGTCGGCTTGCGAAGATGCCGAATTTGGGGCCCTTGGTTGCGCCAAATCACATTTGGCCGCATTGGCAGACTTTTTAACAAAGCGGTCCGAGCCCTATTGCCTGATCCTGGAAGACGATTTTGATCTGCAGCGCCCATGGGGCGATTTTGTTACCCAATTCAACAGTTTGCAGGCCAGCGGATTCGACTGGGATGTGCTGCTTTTGGCAGGCACTTGCGCCGTGGCGTATGCCCATGCCGCAAATGGCACTGCACGGGTAGTCGAATCGCAATCAGCCTCTGCGTACCTGATGCAGCGCTGTTATGTACCAGCGGTGTTGCACTCCTTCGCCTATAGCGTAAGCATGCTCGAAAAATTCCGAAATTACACACCACGTGACCAGTGGACCTTGCGCTTTGCCATAGACCAGGCCTGGAAAAATCTGCAGCGGGTGGACCGCTGGTTTTTGGTGTCACCTTCGATGGGCCAGCAGCGGCCTTCCTTCTCTGACATTGAGCAACGGGATGTGGATTACTCCAGTCTCGCCTGGCGGGGCAATACCAATTAATGGACCTATCGTAATCTGTTTGTGCTCTAGCGTTCGCCATTTCTCCCGGACACAATGAACAGAATTGTAGTAATTGAACGCTAAATAATATTTAGAGACACGCATGAACCCCATAAAAATTCCAGTTTATCGACCGGACCTCGGCGGCAACGAGAAAAAATATGTCATGAACTGTCTTGACTCGACCTGGATTTCATCCAAGGGCGAGTATATTGAAAAATTTGAGGAAAACTTCAGAAAGCGCGTTGGCACCGAACACGCGACCTCGGTTTGCAACGGAACCGTAGCACTGCATCTTGCAATGGTGTCGCTTGGGATTGGCCAGGGCGACGAAGTTATCGTTCCAACCTTTACCTACATAGCTTCCGCAAATTCAATTACTTATACTGGCGCAATACCTGTTTTTGCCGACTCATGCGCGGATACATGGCAACTGGATCCGGAGGATGTCGAACGCCGCATCACGCCTCGCACAAAGGCCATTATGGCTGTTCATCTGTATGGCCATTCGTGCAATATGGCTGCGCTGCAGGCGCTGGCGAAACGTCACCGACTATTCCTTATTGAAGATTGTGCGGAGGCCATTGGCACCATCTATCGCGGACAGCACGTAGGCACATTTGGAGACATTTCCACGTTTAGCTTTTTTGGCAACAAGACAATAACGACTGGCGAAGGTGGAATGGTCGTATCCAATGACAAAACAATTATTGAACGTGCGCGCCATTTCAAGGGCCAAGGTCTGGCCAGTCATCGGGAATATTGGCACGATGTTGTCGGCTACAACTTCAGAATGACCAACATATGCGCCGCAATTGGTCTTGCGCAACTGGAACGATTGGATGAGTTCCTGACGAGGAAGCAACAAATCGCCGGAATGTACAAATCTGCGCTTGATGGGCATGGATATACGTTTCAGGCAAGTTCGCCGGACGTGGAGAATAGTTACTGGATGGTATCTGTGGCCGTTAGCAACCCAGCGCAGCGGGAACCATTGCGACGGCATCTTGCACAGGCTGGGATCGAGACACGGCCTACCTTTTACCCGGTGCACACCATGCCAATGTATTCCAGCCGATACCAGAAGTTGCCTATCGCTGAAAACTTAGCCTGGAGAGGTATTAATTTACCAAGTTTCCCGTCAATGCGCGATGAAGAAGTGACCCAGGTGTGCGAAACCATATTGGAATTTCAACACAATTAGGGACCCCCATTACTTAACACTATCCATCTTATGAAATATTTTACCGTTGCATTTATCGCGGACTATTTTATCGGCTGGACCGGTGGAGCCACAATCTTGGCCAGCATGTTCAACGCAGTTACCACCGCCGCGGCATCACGCGGCGGTGGCGTTCATTTGTTAATTAGCAACAAATATTTGCCAGAGCACTTGCGACCAGCGGATGGAGCGCCAATCCGGGCGCCTTCAACCATTCAGGCGAGTGGTCCATTGCAGGCGTTGCTTGAGTGCGCTCGGCTAAAAGAGATTATATTTTACGGCGACCTGGAGCGTGCCGTCAGGGATCTTGGAATCAGCGTTATTGGTCCGTCCGGCATTGACCTGGGCGAAAAATTTCCGATTCCATGGTTTTCTTATATACCAGACTTTCAACACCAGTATCTGCATGATTTATTCTCGCAATCTGAGCGCATCGCCCGTGATCGCATATATAGATGCCTGCTAGAGAATAGTGTCGGCGTTTACGTGAATTCCGGAACGGTTGCTTCAGATGTCGAACGCTTTTACCATGGGGCGGCTCGGTCCAAAAAGATACTGAGAATACCTTCACTCGTCGCGACTCTGCCACGCCACGGGGACGTTGATTCGGTGCTGGAACTCTATGGATTGCAGTCGCAATATTTCATCAGCTGTGGGCAGCGGTGGATACATAAACGTCACGATGTCATTATCAAGGCATTTAACGATTTTTCCAGAAAAAATCCGGACCGAAATATGGAGCTGGTATTTACCGGCGAAACCACGGACTACCGCGACCCAGGCTATTCAGAATCAATTGATTCGCTTATTAAAGATTCTGAGTTTTCGGACAGAATCAGGGTACTAGGCATCGTACCTCGGGTGAATCAGCTTGCGCTCATTGAACGCTCCATCGGACTGGTGCACGCCAGCTTATTTGAAGGCGGCCCTGGCGCTAGTGGCGCCCTGGAAGCTGCAATGCTGGGCACACCTATTCTGGCTTCCGATATTGGTCCCAACCGGGAACTGACCATAGGAACATCATACTTTTTTGACACATTGTCCACGGCTGCACTTTGCAATTTGATGGAGCGCGTTTCCGTTTCCGCCAGGAGCAGGACCGACAGCACGCCCGCTTTATACAGCCCATCCGAAACTGCCGCCATTGAATTGACTGCCGGGTTGATTATGCTGGAATCCTTTCGCGGAGCGGTCACCTAAGGACCCCTCTACATCACGCCCTGCGGTCTGAGATTAGCAGGACTCGGGGCGGGGGCCACAGCCTCGCCAGCGTTATGCGAGGGTCCCTAAATAGCATACAACTCTGATGACCACCCCGCCATCCATACCCAATAAACCGCATCCGGGCTTACGTGGCTTTATTGTAGTCATCACTACTTTACGACTTCATTGTCCTTTATATTTCTAAAAATATTTGAACCGTTATTAATAACAGCCCCCTTGCCGACATTAATTCCAAAATAAACAGTAACGCCCATCCCGATAACTGCAGCTTCTCCAACCAACACACTTCCTGCCAAGATCGCGCCAGGTGCGACATGGGAGTGGTCTTCAAGCACCGAATCATGGGAGATGATTGAGCCCGAATTAACAATACAGTTGTCACCAATAACAGCGTCACTGCCAACACAAGCTCCCATCATAATCTGGTTCCCTTCGCCCATTTTCACAGAGGGCTCAACGACCACCGAAGGGTGAACTAGATTCGGAAGATAAAATCCGATATTTTTTAACTTCAAATAAAGCTTCTTCCGGACCAAAGGGTCTGAAACAGATCCAACACCATTGACGGCACAGGTTACGCCATCTTTCCATAATTTCTCTAAAATTGTATCGTCGCCAATAATGGGAACACCGCAAATCATGGTGCCTATGGGTTTTTTTGGGTCAACAATTCCTACAATTTGATATTCTTTTCTCTGCTTCAAAATATCAATACACATTTTTGCATGCCCGCCCCCTCCAATAATAACAATTCCATTGTTGCGCCGCACCGCAGGGTCGGAAGGAGTGGGCGTTGATTGTCCGTTAACAATCAATGCCTGCCGCTCAACGTCAGCAACGGAAATCAACCGGTCTTTAAAAATGGCGGGGTCCAGGCCCAATTCCCGGGCACGTTTAATTGCGGCTTTCGACAGCGTGGCGCTGCTCTTTTTATCATCCGGTGAATTATCAGAAATACCTTGACGATCCAACGGGCTGACGACGGTGTCGCCCCCAATATCCAGTCTGCAAAGCAAGGATCCAACCTGAACCACATCACCCAACGACAGATCATGATGGATTACAGAATCGGCAGGTGATTCAATTTCGACATTGGTCTTTGACGTTTCAATCTCGAAGATGCAATCACCTTTTTTGACCTTGGCGCCTGACTGGACGTGTATGGCAATAATGATAACTGACTCATCATTTACATTTTCCCGTGGAACAAGAACTTCTATCATTGAACGTCTCCGCTGGAATGCAAATTAACCAGATTGATAATGCGGGTGATGGTTGGCAGTATTTCCTGCTCAAGGTCCACTATGGATGGTATGGGAACCGGCTCAGCACCAACCCTTAATGCGAAGTCCAACTTCCATCCATTTTCAGTCAATTTACCCAGGACTTCGGAACCCAAACCAAATCCGACGGACCCGTCCTCGACAATCAGTATTTTTCCTGTTTTCTCAACCGAGCCCTCAATTAAACTGATATCGAGTGGATGCAGCAGGGTCAGGCAAATCAACTCGGCGATGAAATCAGTTTCAATAAAAAATAATTCAAGATTATCGGCAATGTGACGGGCAGATTCACCATAGGAAACAATGGTTAGTGTTGGCGTGTAGCCTTCAGGACTTAATTTCAGGGCCCCTAGTGATTTTTGCTCCCTGAATAAATCATAATTTTTCACAGCAGTCCACAAAAACTTGCCGTAGTCAATTTTGTTTTCCAGAATAACCAGCGGGCAGTCGATGAACTTCGTCTCATCAATGACAAGTGCGGGATTAAGTAAAGAGGTCAGCGCAATAACGCCCACATTATCGATGCCCAGCAGGTGTTTTTCAAGCGATTGCGAATGGGTTGGTCCGTAGCCCCTTTTGCCACCCATCGGTGTTCTGACTCGCAGGGGTACGGTTGTCTGAAACGCATACATGTGATGCATTTTCGAGGCATTGCTTATCAATTGGTCAAACGTATGCGTCATGAAATCGCCGAACATGATTTCAGCGAAACTTTTCGTACCCATCAATGCCATTCCGGTGGCAACTCCTACGAGCCCAGCCTCGCTTATCGATGTGTTCCGGACGCGGTCAGGGAACTCGGTAGACAAGCCTTTGGTAACTTTAAACGCACCCCCATAGGGGTCTGCTATGTCTTCACCAATGTGGAACGCCCCTTCCAGCAATGTTTGCCTGTACGCCTCATTCAGTGCCTGAATCATTCGAACCTTAGGGTTCTGAACGTACCCCAGCTTGGTGGCGCTTTCTCTTGGTAATTGATCTTTAGTGTAGTTACCATACTGAATAACATTTTTTGGAGAACTGCCGATGTGGGCATCTATCTCCGCAGAAATTTTTACCGCAGTATTTTTCCACAATTCGTTTTGCAGCAAAGTATTCAATACATCCCTGGATTTGAACAAATTCAACTCATTCTCATCCCGATTATCGTCACCTTTTGAATGTGCATTCAATCGATACGTTCTTATGACCATGAATGCCGGTTGGCCCTGCCGTACATACGCGATTGCATCTTTGGCAATGCTGATCAAATTAGGAACATCCCATGTGTCTGCTTCAAATGTCTTTATGCCAAAAGATTCCGGTCGTTTTATGATACTGCCCGCCACTCCATCGCTCTGGGGCGTGGATTGGGAATAGAAATTATTTTCACACACAATCAGATGTGGCGCCTGGTACAACGATGCCAAATTGAAGGCCTCGTACAACACCCCTTCACCCAAAGTGCCCTCACCTATAAAGGAGACGGCAATGCCAGGGAGCCTGTTTATTTTTTTATGCAGGGCGATTCCTGTCGCCACCGGAACCAACGCGGCTTGCGGTCCATTGGACAGAAAGCCATGCGCGTATAAGTGCTGACTGCTTCCTATCCCTTTGCATACGCCACTTTCAAGCCCCATCAACTCATCAATCAAGCCGCGCCAATTTTTGGTTTTTGAGATGAAGTGGCCGTGACATCGGTGGTTTGAAGTGACCCAGTCGTCTTCTGTTAATTGTCCCGCAACGGCAACCGCACTGAATTCCTGTCCAACGCAGGTGTGCACGGTGCCATTCATCAG
>Ga0316223_1004037_pt1 | contig 10528 bp, 9 predicted proteins | sample TBH18009metaG_FD_206007 | JGI IMG/M metagenome (GOLD analysis project Ga0316223, IMG submission 206007) | Freshwater microbial communities from Trout Bog Lake, Wisconsin, USA - TBH18009 | ecosystem: Environmental > Aquatic > Freshwater > Lake > Hypolimnion/Profundal zone | place: USA: Wisconsin... | reverse complement strand
TAGAGGACGGAGGTGCCGTCTTCTTCGGTGTGGACTACGTGTTCGTCCCAGAGCTTGTCATACAGCGTGCGACCCATGAGTGTTTCCTTGTCTGTCCTGTGGAGGCGCAATGGTGCGCTTGTTTTTTAACTGGTACAAGATGCCTATTTATACTGGTATAAATACCACCATGACCGAGTCCAATCCGCGCGCCCTGCTGGGTGCCTTTATCCGCGCCCACCGCGAGCGTTTGCCGATTACCGCCAAGTTGCTGGGACGCAGACGCACGCCCGGCTGGCGCCGCGAAGAGTTGGCCGAGGCGGCCGGGGTGGGCCTGACCTGGATCACCTGGCTGGAGCAGGGGCGCGATGTCTCGGCCTCACCGGCCGCGCTGGCCCGCCTGGCCCAAGCCTTGCTGCTGAACCCGGCCGAGCGCGCTTCGTTGTTCGATCTGGCCGGTCGGCGTGATCCGGTGGAGCCGGGTGAGCCACCCACCGATATGCCGGAGCAGGTGCTGGCCCTGCCGATGCTGATGCGGGTGCCCGCCTATCTGCTGGACCATTTGTGGACGGCGCGCGCCTGGAATCCGGCTGCCGCCCAGCTGTTTACCGGCTGGCTGGACGCAGGCGCCGAAAAAAACCTGCTGCGCTATGTGTTTCTCACCGAGGCCGCCAAAACGTTGATTGCGGACTGGCCGGAGCGCGCGCAGCGCCTGGCGGCAGAGTTTAGGGCCGACTTCAGCCGTCGCCCGCGCGATGCCGCTATGCAGGCGCTGGTGGATGAGCTGTCGACGCAGAGTCCGCTGTTTGCCAGGCTGTGGCGTGAACAGGCGGTGCTGCACCGGGAGGGCGGTGAGCGTGGTTTTTGCAATGTGAGCGGCGGTGTGGACCGCTACCAGCAGACCACGTTGCTGGTGGCGTCGCAGGTGGAATGCAAACTGGTTTGCCTGGTGCCCATGGCTTGAAGGGAATTCACGGGCAGCAACTACCGCACTTTGAGCTGCAGCCAACGACCATGACCTGGAACAGTCTGGGTCTCAATCGTCACCAAGCCGACCGGTGCCAAGGGGTCTACATCCCGTTTGCCAGCGCTGCGATCCCGATGCACTCACCTGACATGGGATGCCCTGCCCGTGCAAATTCACAATCCGGCAACACACTGCGGAGCGAACGCTCGTTCAATCGCTGCACCCCACGACATTCTGTGCGTGGTGCCCAACGAGAGTACCGAAATGACCGACTTCTTCAGGAATGTGCACTGCATTATGGGATTGCCCATCGATGCGATGTCCATGGACGAGGCCGTGCGGCGCTTGCAGCACGCCCGCATCAGCCGCCAGAAGTGCTTTTTTTCCACGCCCAACCTCAATTTTGTGATGGCCAGCCAGAAGCAGGCGGCGTTTCGCGAGTCGGTGTGCATGAGCCAGCTCAGCCTGGCCGATGGCATGCCTCTGGTGTGGGTGGCCAGGTTGTTGGGCATTCCCATCCCTGAGCGCGTCAGCGGCTCCGACCTGTTCGATCGCCTGCGCCAGCAGACCGAGAGCCTATGGCGAGTGTTCTTTTTTGGCGGTCCCAAGGGCGTGGGCCAGACCGCCTGTCTGGCGATTGGCGACAAGCCCGTCGGTGTGCTGCCCACCGGCTATATCTATCCCGGCTTTGTCCACACCGATGAGATGTGCCGCGACGAGCTGTTGCAATGCATCAACCAGAGCGAGTCCGATATGGTGGTGGTGGCGCTGGGTGCGGCCAAGGGCCAGGACTGGATTTGCCGCAACCACCACCGCATCGATGCGCCGGTGATAGGGCATCTGGGTGCGGTCATCAACTTCGTTGCCGGCCATGTCAAGCGGGCGCCGCTGTGGATGCAGCGCTCCGGCCTGGAGTGGGTCTGGCGCGCAAAGGAGGAAACGGCGCTGGTGCGGCGCTACCTTAGCGACGGCTTGTCTTTTTTGCGGCTGCTGGCAACGCGCGTGCTACCGCTGGCCTGGCACCAGAGACTGCATCGGCCTACGCAAGAGGCCTTGCGCCATGCATCACTGGACTGCGTGCGACAGGGCAGCCTGCATCTGATCGCGCTGCATGGTGCCTGGAACCTTGGCAATCTGCGAGCGGTGCGCGAGGCCTTCACCCGCGTAGCACAGGGCGACGGCAATGTGGTGCTGAATATGGCAGCAGTGGCTAGCATAGACAGCGCCTTTGTCGGCCTGCTGTTGCTGCTGGAGCAGGCCTTGGCCAGCCAGCAAAGGGGCCTGAGCCTGCGCGCCACGCCCCGGTCCGTGCGCCGCACCCTGCGCCTCTCCAGCGTGGCTCATCTGGTCCTTGAATGAAGGCCTCCAAGGTACAAACGCTGCGTGGACTGGCCTGCTGTTGCTTGCTGATTTACCACTTGATAGGGGCTACCGCTGCCCAGGGTCTGCGCGTGCACGACGGCTGGATGCGCGAGCTGACCGAGGCGCTGGTGGCGGTGCGCATGCCGGTGTTCGGATTGATTGCCGGTGCCCTGTACGGCTTTAGCAGCAAACGTGGTTGGGCATTGGTACAGCACAAGGCGGCCCGCCTGTTGTTGCCCATGTTCAGCGTCGGAACCCTGTTTGCACTGGTGCAATACGCCACCCCGGGCAGCAACTACCGCACCCAAGATCTGCCGCTCATGCACATCGTGCCGGTGGCGCATTACTGGTTTCTTGAATCGCTGTTTCTTATTTTCTGTCTTATGGCGCTGGCCGAATCGGTGTTGCCTGTTAGCGGTTCGCGCAGCTGGTTCGCTTACTTTGCGGCGAGCGTGTGGATCTATCTGGCGCATCCGGGCTTGATCTGGTTCAGCGTGCGGGGGACTACGTATTTGTTGCCCTATTTCTTGCTGGGCCTGGGCCTGACCCGGCTGCAATGGGATCCGCAGCAGCAGCGGCGCAAGACCGGCCTGCTATTCACGGTACTGGGTAGCGCTCTGGTGGGTTGGCTGATGTGGAAAGGGCCTGCGCTGGAGCGTTTCTCGGCACCCATGCTGTTGGCGGGCTTGTTGCTGTCTGCGGGCCTCTGGTGCGTGGGTTGGCGCAATGCACTGCTGGCACGCATTGGCGATTATTCGTTTGTCATCTTCCTGTTTCACGCCTTCTTCACCTCGGCCACCCGCATGGCCCTGCAGGCACTGGTGCCCGACTCCCGATGGCTGGTGCTGGCCGTCAGTCTGCCGGTGGGGGTGTTGGCGCCCGTCTGTGTACAGTGGCTGATAGGGCACTCGAATCGCTGCAGCACGCTGTTGCTTGGCGCGCCAGCGGCGCAGGGGGCTGCCGCATGAGCGCCGCACTGCAAACGCTGATGGCTGACAACGGCTGGGAAGCGTTGAGCGACTGGCTCCGTCCCCTGGCCTATGGGCTGGCGGCCCTGCTGTGCGCGGCCCTGGGTAGCTCCGAAAGCCTGGCGCTGCGCACGCCGCGGGGCATGCAGCAACTCTGGTTGCGCCTGAGTCCGATGTATCTTTTGCTTGCGGCCAGCGCCCTGTTTCAAGGTGATGTGCTGTGGGTGCACTGGGCGCGAGACTTCGCCCACGCGCACCAGGTCTACCAAGACCGCCGCCTGTTTCAGCTTGCAAGCCTGCTGTTGCTGGCGGCGGTCGGTTGGAAGCAGTGGTCTTCGCGTCGCAGCCGCGCCAGTGTCCCGCGCACCCTGCTGATGATGGGCGTTTGCGGCACCCTGCTGGTGGTCCTGCTGCGCTATGTGTCGTTTCACTACACGGATATGGTGATCGACGCACTCTGGCTGAATCAGCGTGTGGGCACCTGGCTGGAGCTGTCTTCGCTGGGCCTGGCCGGACTGGGTAGCGGCCTGGAAATATTGAGGAGTTATGGCCATGTTTAAGCACATCCGGGCGGACCTTGCCGCCCATGGCGGGGACTGGGGCGCACAGGGTTTCTGGGCCCTGCTGGTGTACCGCTTCGGGCGCTGGCGCTACACGGTACGTCCGGCCCTTTTGCGCAGGCCGCTGTCGCTGCTCTACAAGGTGCTCTATAAATTCATACAGATCATCACCGGCATCGAGCTGCCCTGTGAGGTGCCTATCGGTACGGGCTTTGTCATCGAGCATGCAGGCGGCATTGTGGTCAGCGGCTTTGCACGCTTTGGCGACCACTGCCGCATCCGCAACGGCGTGGTCATCGGCCTGTCGCGGGTGGAAGATCCCTGTGCGCCGCAATTTGGCGACCATGTGGACATCGGCGCCGGTGCCAAGGTGCTGGGAAACATCCGCATTGGCGATCATGTGCTGATAGGCGCCAATGCGGTGGTCATCACCGATGTACCGGCCCACAGCATTGCCGTGGGCGTACCTGCCGTCATCAAGCCGCGCAGGCCGCGCTGAGTTCACGATCCTGCCACGAATTATTCGGGCAAGTCCCTAGCATCCGTACTTGCTGCCATGGCGCTCTGTGCCCATTGAGCAGCACAACATAACCTGGAACTTCATGAAACCGATTGTTCGCCAATCCCTCCTGCTGCTGGCACTGCTCTGCAAGCTCAGTGCCTCCCACGCTTACGACATGGACGCCAGCGGGAAAATTCTGTGGCGTTATTACGATGGCAAGTCCGTTGGTGGCAGCGTGGACGCCATCACTTACAACCAGAATTCCAGCGGCAGTTTTCCCGCCAGCACCTTCACCACGTACCCGCAGTTTTCGGCCAACTATGCCACCACACCGGCGCTGAGTGCGCCCAGTGCTGGTGTGCTGGCACTGCAGAGCAGCATCTTTGCGCTGCTGCCTGAAAAGCGCAATATCCACCTCTCCAGCATCGCGCTTGCTGGCGATGACCAGACCAATATCAAGATTCCGAACGGCAAAAAAGTGGATGTGTGGCTCACCTATATGGTGACGCCCAGCAGCACCGCTTACCAAAGCAGCATCGGCTTTTTTACCTATGATCCGGGCGCGCCGCCCATACGCAATGCCGACGGCAGCAACAACCTGCACAGCGAGCAAATCGTTTTCGCGGATACCGCCGCATCTGCCAGCAGCTACGCTTCGATGCCGGCGGCCAACGATGCCGGTGGCACCACGGTCTACCTGGGCCGCTTTGACGGCAGCAGCTATCCCCAGGGCCTGGGCGTGGGCTTTTTTATGGTGGCCAACGGCTGGCAATACAACGGCCGAGCCCTCAGCAACGGCAGTCTGATCTGGGGCGTGAACCGCAATGTTGCCAAGAGCGCGGTGCTGTATTCCCTGCGCAGCCTGAACCCCGAAAGCCCGACCACGACCGACCCCTTCTTGAACCAGCACATGCTGTTGATGGACGACCGCACCCTGACCGGGAGCGACCAGCGCAGCTATGAGCGTATGGTATTCGCCATCGAGGATTCCAGGCGCGACCTGGCCAGCACCGACTCGGACTTCAACGATGTGGTGCTGATGGTCCACGCCGCACCCGCGGTGAGCACGGACAGCGTGGCCTCCGTCATCACAAATTTGGCGTCCCTGCCACCGGCCACAGCCGCGGCGGCGGCACCCGCCCAGGTGCAATCGCTGTGGTATCCCGGCAGCAACAGTTGGGGCACGCTGGCCTTCGAGGACCTGTGGCCGGTGCTGGGCGACTACGACCTGAATGACATTCTGATGCGCTACCGTTCGCAGCAGATACTGGATGCCAGCGGCCGTGTCAGCGCACTGACATTGAACCTGCGACTGGATGCACGCGGCGGAAAAATCCACAGCGGCTTTGCCATTGCGCTGCCCGGCGTGACGCCGGCACAGGTGGCCAGCGCCAATCTGACCATGAATGGCCAGCCCGTTGGCACCACCCTGATGCCCGTGGGCGTCACAGGACAGGGCGGCAGTGCCGTGTTCGAAATCTTTCCCGATGCCACGGCCATCGCGCCCGACGACAACAGCGCTTCCTGCCGCATCACGGGTTACTACAACACCGGACAGGACTGTCCGATTCAGCCCTTTATCAACTTCGTGCTGAACGTGCAATTCACCAACGGTCTGGCCACCTTTCCGAGCCCGCCCTATGACCCGTTTATCTTCAATACCGAGACCAGCGCGCTATATGGCAAGAATGTGTCCAAGGGTGCCGAGGTTCACCTCCCGGGGCGACAACCCAGTAGCCGCGCCGACACCAGCCTGCTGGGCAGCCACGATGACACATCCGTTTTAAGCAACGGCAGCTACAGCCACAGCTACCAGAACGCCGCAGGCCTGCCCTGGGTGCTGGACATCCCGATGCTCTGGGACTATCCGTATGAGTTGGAAAACGTGGTGAAGGCCTATCCCAACATTGTTTCCTGGGCCGTCTCCGGCGGCAGCAGCTATGCCAACTGGTATGCCACGCCGGTGACCGCCGCAACCACCTTTCGCAATGCGCGCTAAACCCCGCTTCAACCCCTCCCTACCCAAGGCAAGCATGCAAAGTACGACCCCTTTTCGCTCAACGATTTTTCTGCTGGCAGCCGCGCTTTCGGCCTGCGGTGGTGGCGGTGGCACCGCCAGCTCCAGCGCCAGCGCGCCCGCAGTGCAGACGCCCACGACGTTTCAAAGCGTGCAGCCTGCGCCCAACTTTGACTGGTCCACCGCCCGGAATGCAGCACCCCACATCACACTGAGCCGCAGTTCCGGAGCATTGGGGCCGGCAGCGTTGTTCGTCTCGGCTTACAGCTGCGTCGACCTGAACGATGGCAGCACGCCGCTCACCAGTCCCTTGGGCTTGGACCAGTTTGCCAGCTATACATTGAACAATGCGCAGCAGGCATTGGGCAGTCTGAGCATCGACCTGAGCGCCTTGACCTTGCAATTGCCGGCCACGCAAAAGTATGTGCTGGTGGAACTGGTATCGGCCAGCCAAACCTTGTACAGCCAGTTGCTCACGCCGACCGAACTGGGTCAGCTGCAGATCACCCTGGGCGCGGCATCGGTCGCACCCGCAGCCTGCAAGTTCTGAGCGCCGGGGTCGTAGGCGGTGTCCGAATTCACATTCCCACCACAGTTGCCAGCGACCTGCCTTTTACCATTGGGTTCATAAAAACGTGGCCGTTTCCGGGCGCGATTTGCACCACAAGGTAAGAACATGGAACTCCTCAGCGCCACCTCTCTTTTGCTCGCCGGTCTGCTCGCCGGCGGCTTGGCCACCCTGCTGGCCATCCCGGCCTGGAGCCTGCTGCTGCTGACCCTGGCAGCGCCCAAGCGTACGGCGACGCGGGCTCGTTCGGCCGCCGCCAACATCCCGGTGCGGGTGGCGATTCTGGTGCCTGCGCACAATGAATCCGTGCATCTGTTGCCCACGCTGCGCTGCCTGCAAAGCCAGTTGCTTGCGGGCGACCGATTGCTGGTGATTGCCGACAATTGCAGCGACGACACAGCGGCAGTGGCCCGCGCTGGTGGCGCCGAGGTGCTGGTGCGCCAGCACGCCAGCCTGCGCGGCAAGGGCTATGCCCTGGCCTTTGGCGTGGATATGCTGCGCGACGAGGCGCCGGATGTGCTGATCGTGGTGGACGCCGATTGCACGGTAAGCGAGGGCGGTATTCAGGCCCTGGCCCAGCGCTGCATGCAGACCCAGTGCCCCGTGCAAATGCTGGACTTGATGGTGGCCCCCCAGGGCGCAGGCCTGCGCACCCGCATGCTGGAATTCGCCTGGCTGGTCAAAAACCAGGTACGGCCCCTGGGCAGCTTCCGGCTTGGCCGCGCCTGCCATCTCATGGGCACGGGTATGGCAATGCCCTGGACGCTGGCCGTCAACGCGCGCCTGGCCACCGGCCACATCGCCGAAGACATGAAGCTGGGCGTGGACATGGCCATCGCCGGGTACCCCACGCAGTTTCTGGCCCAAGCACAGATCACCAGCGAGTTCCCGCTGGATGCGGCGGTAGCGCGCACCCAGAAAACACGCTGGGAACACGGCCACCTCCAGACCCTGAGCGAAGAACTGCCACGTCTGCTGGCAGCCTTTGTGCGCAGCCCCCGTGCGGCTACCCTGGTGCTGGCCATGGACCTGCTCATTCCACCGCTGGCGCTGTACTTTTTGTGCGTGGTGCTGAGCCTGCCGCTGCTGGCATTGGGCAGCCACTTCAGCGCCGCCTTGCTCCCGGCCCTGTGGATTGCCCTGGCCTCGGCCACTGCCCTGTTTGCCGCCGTCACCCTGGCCTGGCTGCAGCACGCCAGGCATCTTCTCAGCCTGCGCGAGTTGCTCACCGTGCCGCTGTACGCATCCTGGAAGCTGCCGGTCTATCTGGCCTATTTCCTCCAGCGCAAATCGGGCTGGACCAAAACACTGCGCAAGGTCTGAGGCCGCCCATGTCCAACGAAGAAGTCACCATCGCCTCCGGGCGCAACCTGCGACCGTCCATCGGTTGGCAGCGTCACAAGCGCGTGGGCATTGTTGTCGCGCTGCTGTTGCTGCTGATCGGCTTCCCCCTGGTCTTCAAGCTGGTCAAAAGCACCTATATGGCCGAAGCCATCTTCCAGGTGGCCCCGGCCTACCAGAAGACCATGTCGGCCGACAAGGACCTGGAGCTGCAATCCAACTCGCAGTACCGCGAATTTGTGAACCACCTGTCGCGCTCCCTGCTGCGCTATGACGTGCTGGAGCACGCGCTCGACGCTCTGGACGCCAAAGGCATAGACCCCAAGCTGCCCACCGAGGACAGGCGCAAATGGATAGAGCGCCAGCAGAAGACCATCTACATCATCGCCATTCCCGACACCTATATGGTGCGGGTGGGCATCAACTCCACCGACAAGAACCACCTGCACGAGATCGTCAATGCGGTGATGGACTCCTTTCTGGAAACCACCCACAACGAGCAGATCTACGGCTCCGATGACCGTGGGCGGGTGCTTGCCGAACGCGCCACGGTGTTGCGCGCCGAGATCAGTGACTTTGAGAACCGCCGCTCCGGCCTGGCCGCCTTTTTGGGCCTGACCACCTTCGGGGAAAGCAGCATCAACCCGTTTGACACGGTGCTGGCGCAGGCCCGGGAAAAGCTGGAACTGGCTTTGATAGAGCGCAGCCGCGCCCAGGCAACCCTTGCGGCCTTCGACCACCAGAAGGAAGTCCCCTACACCGCGGGGCGCTCCGTGATGGAGTGGCGCCTGCTTGACAACAGCCTGCAAGCCATGCGCAATGAGGTGATCAAACGCTCCGAGGAGTTGCATCGCATCACCGCCGGTCTGCAGGACGGGCATCCGGCCAAGAAGCCGGCGCAGGACGAGCAGGAGGATCTCAAACGCCGCCTGGGTGCCAATGAAGCCGAGTTTGACAAGGTTGCCATGGGCAATACCCGTGCGCGTTTTCTTGCCACCCTGGAACAAACCCGGCAGGTGGAGAAGGAGCTCAGCGAGCGCGTCACAGAGCTCCAGGGACAGGCCAACCAGTTTGCCGTCACCTTCCGGGAAGCGGTGCGCTACTCCGGTGAAATCAAGAAGCGCGAACAGGAACTGGGCGATATGCGCACCCGCGTGAACTACCTGCAGACCGAAAGCAATGCGCTGGGCTTTACCCGGCTGATCACTCCTGCACTGCCGGCCATCACCCCCCAGGGCATTGGCAAGACCAAGGTTCTGCTGGGCCTGATTCTGGCCAGCCTGGCCCTCACGCTGCTGATCCCCATGGCGTTGGACTTTCTTGACAAACGCGTGATCACGGTGGGCGACGCCGAAAAGGCCATGCAGATCCGTTCAGCCGCCTGGATGGTGGACGCACAGGACTCCTCTACCCGCATCCTCAGCGATGACCAGTTCCGCCGCTTTGCCTCCACGCTGCGACGCAACCGGGCACGCGGCGCACGCAATGTGTTCAGCTTCTCGTCGGTCAAGGTCGGTGGTGGCACCACCTCCATCGTGCTGGAACTGGCGCGTACCCTGGTGGAACTGGGTTCGCGCACCCTGGTGATCGATGCCGATTCACTGACCAGCCACTCGGTACTGTCATCGGACCGGCCGGGCCTGACCGACCTGATGGTGGGCAAGGCCCAGGCGGCAGATGTGATTGAGCTGCAGAACCATTTCGACCTGCGTCTGAACGTGGTGCCCTACGGCCTTTCCATAGCCAGCGGCATCAAGCGCCTGGACGTCTTCAAGGCCGCACTCGAGACCTGGAGCGAACAATTCGACCTGGTGCTGATTGACCTGCCCCCTCTGCTGCCCTCGGCCGACGCAGAACTGCTCATAGACGCCATCGGTCAGGTATTCCTGGTGGTTGAAGCCGAGGTGCTGAACAAGGCCGACGTGGTGCGTGCGCGGGTGCAACTCGAACGTATGGACCCGGACGCAGTCGGACTGGTGGTCAACCGCGTGCCTGTGGAGTCGGGAGGCGAATCCATCAAGAGCCAACTCGTGGAAACCATCACGGGCGGCAAGTTCAACACCTTCATGAGCAGCTCCGGCATGGCGCTGCGCTGGAACCTGTTTTTGCTCAAACTGCAGCAATGGCGTCAGGGACGCCCGCGCCGCTAGTGCGGGCATAAAGCAAGCCCCTGCGCCGCAAATGGTGGCCAGGGACGGTGCCGGAGGGGGGATTTCTGGTGGATGAGGGATTGTCTCAGGCAAAAATTTCCGCTGCCTATTTGA
>Ga0316223_1004030_pt1 | contig 10539 bp, 6 predicted proteins | sample TBH18009metaG_FD_206007 | JGI IMG/M metagenome (GOLD analysis project Ga0316223, IMG submission 206007) | Freshwater microbial communities from Trout Bog Lake, Wisconsin, USA - TBH18009 | ecosystem: Environmental > Aquatic > Freshwater > Lake > Hypolimnion/Profundal zone | place: USA: Wisconsin... | reverse complement strand
TGCCGTAAGAGGACTTGGTGCCAGCCTGGTAATGGGCCAGGATCTGGTCCGGCGTCAGCACGTAGTTGTTGTAGACCGCCAGGTCGCTGACGTCACCTTCGAAGGGGTTATTGCCGAGGGTGGAGGCGGCGTTGTAGGAGCCGACCGCCAGATCGGCGGCAGGGGTGGCGTCTTCGGTGGGACTCTGGTTGGCGGCATAGAAGATGTTGGCATTGGTGGCCACCGGCTGGCCGTCCACGTAGCCGGTCAAAGTGCCCAGCCAGGTATCATTGCCGTAGCCGCCGAGATCCCCTTGATCGAGCTGGGGTTCCCAGGTGACTACCAAATGCTGCCACTTGCCGATGGTGTAGTCACCCAGGGGTGAGGTGGGGTCGCCCGTCAAGAGGTCCTGGCCGCTGCCATCGTAACCGTCATACATCCGAAAATCCCAACCATGACCTTCACTGGGCGGGTAGCTGAGGTTGGGGTTGCGTTGAAACACGACCCAGCCGGTGCGGTGACCGGAGTGAACGTAACGGTTGTTGACGGGGCATTGCCCGCCCTGGTTGTCACGCATCGGCCGCAGCCAGGCTTCGAAAGTGAACGGCGTGCCGGCCGAGGCTACGCTCGAACCGGGGATCTTGCCGTTGTTGGCGGGGTCGTAGGGAATGGTGGTGGTGGAATTGCCGTTGCGATTGTGATAGGCGGTCGCGCCGGACTTGGCGTCCGAGGCCACCGCGCCCGGAGCGGGATGCCGGACGTCCGCCGTGTTCGTACCGAGGCCCGCGATACCGCCGGTGCCTCCGCCGGCGTCGCGCCCCAACCCACCCAGGTTGACGGCGAGGTCCGGACCGGGTGCGGTTTCATCCAACCGCAGGTAAGCGGCGGGGTTAAGCGATTGAATCAACGAGCTGTAAGATTGGCTGCGATTGGCGTTGGTCCCATTTTGATAGTGCGCCAGGATCTGGGCCGGGGTGAGTTTGGCCGAGTAAAACGCGAACTCGTCCACGCCGCCAATCCAGGGGTTGGAAAAGCCGTAGGTGCCGCTATTGGCGTTATTATATCCCCCGAGCGCGAGGGCGGGTTGCCCATTGGGGGCGGGGTTGTGGTCCCCGGTGCAGGCTCCGTAGCCGGGAGCCGTTCCACTGGTTCCGCCATTCCAGGTGGTTTGGTTGGCTTGCACGCCGTTAATGAAAATGGTCAGCGTCGCGTTGCTGAGCTGGACGGGATCATAAACCACCACCACGTGCTGCCAGGTGCCGAGCTGGAAGGGAACCCCGCTGATGACATCGAGCCGGGTGCTGGTCGACAAGTTATCATACATGCGAAACTCCCAGCCAATTCCCTCGGCCGGGGTGGAATAGTCCGCATTCGGGCGGCGTTGATACATCACCCAGCCTTGCCGGTTGCCGCCCTGGGTCCAGCGATTACAGAGCGGGGCCATCCCGCCATACGAGGTGGTATCCTGGTCGTTCACCGGGTAAAGCCAGGCTTCCACGGTGAATGGTTGGGTGTTGGGCGGGTTCAACGCGGCATTAAAAGGGATCTCCGTGCGGGTGGTCAGGTCGAAGAATTCGGCGGTGTCGGCGTCACCGACGATCGCGCCGGGGATCGGATGAACCACCCCACCGCTCACCGAAGCCATATCGTTGGTGGCATTCCCGGCGGCGCCCAAACTGCCGAGGTTTTGGTTGAGGAGCGTTCTGGTCGAGTTGTCGTTAAGCCGGTAATAGGCCTTCGGCCCATCGGCGAGGACGGTCGAGGCGTAATCGGCTCGCGCCGCTGGCGTCATGAGGACGGGCAATGACAACAGTCCGGCGAGGACGGTGCCAATTCTCTGGGTGTTCATTTGCATTCTTTGCTGGTTTGTTTGTGTTTTTTTCGAGCAGACGGCGGATGTAATCCAAGCCGGCGGAGGTCGACAAAACGCCTCCCGCTTCCCACTCAGTGCGGTCACGGGCAAGCTACTTCGTGATCGAGAAGTAGTCAAATGTCATGACCGGGTTGTCCTTGGCTGGTTGTGCCCCAGACTCGCAGGGCCGACGCTACTTGTGGCGCACGGCGCCCCGGGCCTCGACTGGCCACCTGGGCTCACCGAATCCACCCGCCGCCCAGGACCGTTTCGCCGTCATAAAACACCGCAGCCTGACCGGGGGTGACGGCGCGTTGCGGGGCATGCAACCGGACGCTGGCGCCGCCGCCCGGCAGCAGGGTGATCGTGGCCGGTGTGCCGGGATGATGATAGCGAATCCGCACCGTGGCCTCGATGGATGGGGGGGGCGAGGCGTAGGCGATCCAATTGCAACGATCCACCTCGAAGCGTTCGCGAGCCAGAGCGGACTCGTCCCCCACCACCACGCGGTTGGCGGCGGCGTCCAGTTCCACCACGTAGAGCGGTTTGGGAGCGGAGATACCCAGGCCCTTGCGCTGGCCGATGGTGTAAAACTCAATGCCGTCATGCATACCGAGCACCTGGCCGCGCAGATCCACAATCTCGCCCCGGTGCTTTTTCGCCAGGTTCGCCTGCTCCAGAAACCCGCCGTAGTCGTTATCCGGCACGAAGCAGATCTCCATGCTCTCTTCCTTGTCGGCGGTCTTGAGTTCGCATTGGCGCGCGACCTCGCGGGTGTCGGTCTTGGTTTTCTCGCCCAGGGGGAAGAGCGTCCGTGCCAACTGGTCCTGGCGGAGCGAAAACAGGAAATAGCTTTGGTCCTTGTGTGAGTCCCGACCCCGCTTGAGCAGGAGGCGCGTGCCGTCCGGGCTGGGTTCGACCCGGGCGAAGTGACCGGTGGCGATGTATTGGGCGCCGAGTTGATCGGCGCGCTCGAGCAACCGTCCGAATTTCAAGTTTTGGTTGCACATCACGCACGGATTCGGCGTCCGCCCGGCCTTGTATTCGTCGGCAAAGTACTGGATCACCTTCCGCTGGAACTCGGCGCTCTCATCGATGAGGTAATAGGGAATGCCGAGTTGGTCGCAGACTGCCCGGGCATCCATGACCGCCTGCGGACCACAGCACTTGTCTTCGGCCCGCGACATGCAATCCTGGGGCCAGAGTTTGAGCGTGATCCCCACCACGTCATAACCCTGTTGGAGCAACAGGGCCGCCGTGGCGGAAGAATCCACCCCGCCACTCATCCCCACCACCACCCGCGTTGTCTTGATTGGTTCCGGCACGACCCAAGGTATCCGCATTCGTGGCGGGTGGCAATGGCCGCCGTCGGTGTGTCACCGGCGGGCCGGAGGTCGGATCCGAAGCCTATTTTGGCCCATCACCCTGGAGCAACTCTCCGAGATTGTAGTGGGTGTAGCGCGTGTGGGCGGCCGGATTCTCGGAGTCGGCGTTGGCAATCCAGAAATCGAGCGAGTCCGGGGCGAAGAGGGCGCAATGGATGTTCGAGGTCATGCAGACCGGCCGCCGCATCAGGTCGCGCGCCCCGGCGGCATCGAGTTTTCCGAAGCCCGCCTGCACGCGGCGGGCCAGTTCTTCGTAGCGGTCGCCGGCGGACATCAGCACCGTGTCCGGCGAGGGGTGAGGCAGCAGGGGATGGCTTTCACCCGGCCAGATGGTCTCGAACTTCTCCGGCGTGGCGGCGATACCCACCGCCCGTTTCGCCTTGGCATCGGAAATGACGTAGTAGTACTGACAGGTTCGTGGGGCTTTGCGCATGATCTCCACCGCCTCATCCAGCGTGCTGGCCTTCTCCATCACCTCGCGGATCAACTCCGCCATCGGTTTGCCGTCCCAATTCCCCTGCCCCCGCCCGCCCATTTCGCCCATAGCGATATGCTTCTCGTTCATGGCCGTTACCGACCCGATAAAGCCGGCGTAGCCCACATTGACCCAGGCGTTGCCGCGTTCGGGTTGGAAGACCATCACCACGGCATTCTGTTCCAGTCCCATGCCGCGCAGGTAGTCCAGGACGCGCCCGTGATAAAGGCGCCCATCGGTGGTCGCTTTGCCGAACACGGCAAAACCGCTGCAATGAAACAGCTCGGGGAAGAGATTGGCCAGCCGCGCCTCCTGGCGGGGAACTCCCGCAGCGTCGGCGAGGGCATCCATTTCCCGGAAATACCGCTCATCCACAAAGGGCGCCAGGCGCTTCTGGGCCGACTCGATCTCACCGAAGAACCAGTGACCCTTCTCGAACGAGCTCCCGACGCCAACGCCGTAGAGGATCCGTTCGACCAGGCCGTGGATTTCTTTCTTCATGAGGCTGCCATGCTGGCGGCCCATCTCCTCCGGGGTGCCTTTGAGCACGAGCACATGGGTGCCATCGATGGTCTCCAGCCGGCCTTGGCCTTCCCGGGCCACCACATGACGTTCGCCCGTCGCCGGCCCCAGGGTCGGCACGTGGTCGGTCAACATCTCCATCGCCACGGAGAGGAACCGCGTCACATGGGAGCGGGCGACCGTCTCGACCTGGTCCGTGGCGCTGGAGCGGAGCGCCCATTTCGCCTCCGGCCAGGCCTCGCCCAACTGCGGATTCACCAACTCAACCTCGACGTCCAAGGCGTCCTGGCGGTAAGCCAGCCGCAGCGGCAGCGCGTCGGCCGTCCGAACCCACAGTTGCAGCGTCCCGCGCGGCAGTTTCAATCCGGTCGCCGCCTCGGGCTTGGCCTTGGCCTTAAAGACGTGACACGGCGCGCCCGCCACGGTCTCGTCTGGCAGCGCCTCCAGGTCGGTCAGGAAGGGGAGGATCGCCAGTTGATCCCGGGGCACGGGCAATTTGAGGGGGCGGAGGGGAGGATTAGCCTTCTCATCGGGCGTCCCGGGGAAGGGCGGCACATCCGAGGACCCGATCAGGCCGAAGTTCTTCGCCGGCTCGTAGATCCATACCTGCTGCCGGTCCCGGCCGAGCACCAATTCCTGGCCGTCCCATACCGCCGAGAGCCGCAACCGGTCCGGGGCCTGGAAGGCGAGTTCAAACTCACGGTGGGCCAGTTCTTTGGGCAGGCCCTCGGCCTTGGTGACCTTCAGCGTGGTCGTGAACGTGCGCGCGTCCTGGTTGGTCGGCGGCTCCACAATGGAGACCAGACGCCCCAAGGCCGCGAGGAACACGGACACCGGACTGTTGGTGGCGGTTTGGGCGGTAACCCGGCACGGAAGCGCCAAGGCCAAGGCCAGCAGTATCACCGAGCGGAAATGCTTCATAATTTGGAGATAGTGGGCTTAGCTTTCCCCATCCGCAGCATTTGCGCAATCGGGAAGTTTGATCGAGAGGTTGCGCGGGTGGGACAGCACGGCGGCTAATCGCCGCCAAAATCAATCCTTGACAGCCGGGCGCGCCAATTGTAGGCTGGCTTTACAAAGCCATAAATCAGCAAGCACCTAGAGCGCAAACATTCAAGGTATCGATATGATCACACCTCTCTCTCGCCAATTCATCCGCAAGCACGTCCGGCACACCCTCCTCGGCTTGACCGCCCTCGGCTCGATGGGACTGGCAATGAGCCTCCAAGCCCAGTCGGATAACTTCAACGGCAGCAGCCTCTCCCCCTATTGGTACCATTACGACGTGGGGGACATCGGAAAGGTCTACGGGGTGCCGGGGTTGGCCACCAGCTACACCCTCGTCCCGGACGGCACGGGCGGACATGGTCTGCGCATCCATTCTCCCCCCGATGCGCCTTACGATGGCGCCCCCTATGGCTTCGGCCCCGCGCGCGCCCTGGCTTTTCGGGTCGACGCTGCTTATGCCACCCGCTTTTCCGTAGGGGTGGACATCATCGCCTGGAACAACACTATCGACCAGGCCTTTGGCCCATTCTGGTTCATTCAAACCTCGCCTAGTCCCGGCCCCGGAACCACCGATGGCTATGTGATGACCTGGGAAGCTACCGGCAACCAACTGCGGATCAGCCGCACTACCAGCGAGCAACCGACCACCATCGCCTCGACGCCGAACGTCGTCCTGGACCCGTCGCAGCGGTATCGACTCCTCATCTCGAGCCACGACGGCAGTACGTTCCTCGGGCAGGTATTCAGCACCACCAACCTGATCAACCCCTTGGCCGCCATCATCGGCATGGATTCCACCTACCAGGGCGGCTGGATGGGGTTGCTCGGTTATGACGGCACCTCGCCCTCGGTCGCTGGGGCGGATGTGACCTATGACAATTACAACGGAACGGTTCCTTCCGCCGGCACGATGCGCACCACCGTGGCCTACACCTCACCCGCCCCGGGCGAGCGCGCTTCAGCCATTATCCCGACGGTCACCGCCGCCATCCTGGACCGGGACACGCAGGTGGACCCCAACTCCGTTCTTTTCTGGATGGACGGCACGGCGGTGCCAGCGGGCTCCTTCAACATCGTCTCGTCGGTCAACCAAGCGAACAATCCCGGCGCGTTCCCCCACGTTTTCGGGGGCGCCACGGTCAGCTACACCCTCCCGAGCATGCCTGCCTGGGGCAGTCTCCATACCAACACCATCTCGTTCGTCGACAGCCAGTCCATCCTGCAAACCTACACCTGGACCTGGACGGCGGCCTACCCCCTCTTGCACGCCACCAACAGTCTCCCGCTCGGTTCGCTCTCCTTTCCGGGCTGGAACGTGCGCATGGTTTACACCAATGGCCCGACCTTGGGCAGCAGCTTGGCCCGCGCGGAACAACAGCTAGCCAACCCGCCCCAGATCCCCTACCTGCTGACTACTCAAATCGTGTCGCAAGTCCTGAACTGGAACGATTCCGGCGACGGCGTCAACGCCTCACCCTTCGGTTATTTTTACGACCCAACCCTCGTCTCAGGCGTGCCCGGCCTGCCACCGGACAACTCCCATGACAACATCGCTTGCGAATGCTTCGCCTACCTCCAACTGACCGCCGGACTCCACCGGTTTGGCGCGGTCAGCGATGACGGCTTCCAGTTGCGTTCCGGTCACGGCCTGCTCGACCTCGACGCCACGGTGCTGGGCGTCAAAGACGGCGGCACGTTCAACGGCACGTTTGATTTCGTGGTGGAGGCCGACGGCCTGTATCCCGTCCGCTGCCTCTGGTACGAAAACGGCGGCTACGCCAACTTCCAGCTCTTCTCGGTGGACGTGAATGATCCGAACACCCGCGTCCTACTCAATGATGTGAATGATCCCAATGCCCCGGAGCCGGCGGTGCCGGCCTTCCTGCCGATCCGCTTGCTCGCGGCCAGTGCGGTGACCGGCCCCTATGCCACGGCGACGAGTGCGGTCATTGATCTGGTCGCCCAGACGGTCACGGTCCCGATGGCGGGCCCGGCGCAGTTTTACCGGCTGCAGATGGCGAACCCCGTCCGGCTAACCAGCATCACGCCGGTGGGGGCAAACCTCGTCATTCATTATCAATAGGGCGCACGGGTTAGCGCCCCAATCACCGCATCGAAGGCCGGCTTAGACCGGCCTTCGAAGTCTAAGCGCCACGGGAGATTCACCCGTTTCGGAGCGAAGGTGTGCGGTCGGCTCTGACGGTCGTGACGCTTGCAAAAGCCAGGCGGGCAATCGCCTCCCACTCTTAAGCCCCTGGGTGGGGCGCCTCGGGGGCGGGGCCGCCCGCCGTCACGATGGCATGGACGATGCGCGAGGCGGCAACAAAACCGAAGGCACCAGTGACAAAGCAGGCGGTGCCGTAACCCGTGTCGCAATCCAGGCGCAGATCGGGGTCAGGGGTTCGTTGGGCGCAGACCGAGCCGTCGGCTTTGGGATAGCAAACCGGTTCTCGCGAGACGACGCATTCGATGCCGAACTTTCGGCCCTCCCGAGGGAACCCGTAAACGCGACGCAGGATCCGCCGAACGTATTGGAGCAAGCGATCGTGGCTAGTGGTGGCGAGGTCGGCCACCTCGATAGCGGTCGGGTCGCGCCGTCCGCCGGCACCACCGGTGCAGACGACCGGGAACCCGCGATCGCGGCAGCGGGCGATCAGCAAGCTCTTGAGCGATGGGCTATCGATAGCGTCCAGCACGGCGCTGAACGGCGGGGCCAGGATGGCCTCGGCGTTGGATTTGAGGAAGAAGGCCTGGTGCGCATGGATTTTGCACTCGGGGTTGATGGCGAGAACCCGCCGGGCGAGCACCTCCACTTTGGGTTTGCCCAACTCGCCGTCGAGGGCATGGAGCTGGCGGTTGACATTCCGGATGCAGACATCGTCCAGGTCCACCAGGGTCAACTCTCCGACGCCGGAACGCGCCAGGGCCTCGACCGCCCAGGAACCGACGCCCCCCAAGCCGATGACACAGACATGCGCCTGCCGCAGCCGTTCCAGCCCGTTACTCGAATAGAGGCGGCCGAGGCCGCCGAAACGCGCTGCGTAGGAATCCATGGGCGGAACGCCTGGCCAGCCCCTTACAAATCAGCCTGGGAGTTAATCACATTGGTAGCGAATCTCCAGGAGACCGCCTCCACATGACCATCCACGAAGCCGACATCGGCCTTGCCATTATGCCGGCCGGTGAGCCGATTGCCGGTGGGGACGTACCGGCCATCGTCGATCACCGCCGTGTAGCTCGGGTCCGGATTGTCGGGCGCGGCATGGGTCGCCACCTCTTCGGCCAACAGGATCTTGAGCGCGGGATTTCGGACCATGCCCTGCCGGAAGGGAGCGTGGGCGGTAAAGATGGAGGTCATACCGTGAACGTTTTGATTGTTCACCAAGTCGTAGCTGGTCATCGTGTAGCTGCACGGGTAAATGGGCGAGCTTTGGGCGATGCGGTCCTTGTCGTTCTTGTCCATCGGGCAGCGAAAGATGTTGGTGTTGCGCCCGCCACCGATGAGGTAAAAGATGGGGCTTTTCTCCAGCGGATAAGGGGCTTGGTCCCGCCAATAGATCCAATCCTCCACTTGAAAGCCGTAGGTGCTGCGCGAGGCACAGGCGGGGAAGATATCGTTGTAGTCCGTCAGGTAGAGCAGCGTGCCCATTTCCAATTGCTTGAGGCCGTTCCGGCAACTGGTTTGCTGAGCCTTCATTTTCGCTTTCGAGAGCGCCGGCAGAAGCATCGCCGCCAGAATGGCGATGATCGCAATAACCACCAGCAATTCGATCAAGGTGAAAGCCTTGCGCGGCTGGCGACCCAACGCCGTTGCCCGCCAACCGTCCGATTTCAATTCCAACATATGTAGAGTAAACCTATTCAACCCGCATCGAGGGTACCGACGGTATGCCGGACTCGCCCCCTCGTTATTCCAGACCCTGGCCGGCTTGTCAATCTCACATAAGCTCGGTTGACCGTCCCGCGCCCGCCAGATCGCCGGCCAAATCCGCCGTTTGACACCCTCCCCTCTTCGAGGGAACGCTGAGCGCCCACTATTGAGCTTGCACCGCCTCGCGGAGACTTGCATTGTCTGGCAGCGAAATCGGAACATGAGCCCAATCGGAATGAAACCGTTGCCGCGGGTGGTTCGCCTGGCTGTTCACGCCGGAACGGTCGTCCCAGGGACGACTGCCGGTGAACCAACCGCCCTGGGTGGCGACTTAGACCCTTGGCTAAACCTCTGTCGTTCCACTCCATGAACCCCAACCCCCCCGCTATCTCGGCGACTGGACGCTGGGGGTCTGACCCGCCGCCGACACCGCAGTAAACACCCTCGAATCGTAACTACTAACAAAGCATCACATGAAACACTTGCTCACCGCCGCCTTGGTTTTGCCGCTGGCCCTCGCCAGCTTCGCCGCCGAAACCTCCCCGCCCGAAGAGGGCTTTGTCAGCTTGTTCGACGGCAAGACCCTCGACGGCTGGAAGGTCGGCCAAAACGCCAACGTCTTCCAGGTCCGTGACGGCATGATCGTCATGGAATACCCCACGGGCGACCGCGGTCCTGCTCACTTGTTCTATCTCGGGACCGTCAGCGACCACGCCTTCAAGAACTTCGATCTCCGGGTGGAAGTGATGACTTTTCCCGGCGCCAACTCCGGGATCTACTTCCATACGAAGTACCAGGAAGCCGAGTGGCCCAAGTGCGGCTTGGAATGCCAGGTGAACAACAGCCACAGCGACTGGCGCCGGACCGGCAGCCTCTATAGCATCCGGAATATCTCGTGGGGCCCGGAAACGCCGCCAGCGAATAACAAGGAAAACGTCAACCTCTTGCCCAAGGCGCCCGTTACGGACAATGTCTGGTACACGCAGGAGATCATCTGCCTGAACGGATTGCTGACCGTCAAACTCAACGGCCAAACCATGATCGAGTATAAGCTGCCCGACGCCGATACGGAGCATAAGCTCAGCACCGGGATGAATTGGTTGCCCCAAGGCACCTTCGCCCTGCAAGGACATCCCCCGATGGCCGGCAAGGGCAGCAAGGCCTGCTTCAGAAACATCCGCGTCAAGCTCTTGCCCGAGTAAGCCATCTCCCAGGATTTGGGGAGGAGGTCAAGGCCTCCGGCGACCCGGCGCCGGAAGCCGGACGCTCCCCAGAGGGCGGGCGGTGGTCGAGCGATGCGATACCCCCGGAGTCCCGGTCCCAGGCACCCATCGACCCCGACGGGGGCTCAGAACTCTGGCATGCTTGCAGGAGGCGCCGCCTCACGGGCGACTGCCGGGTTTGACTTTGGGGTCACTGCTGTTAAGTTAAAGCAGTTTTTGTTATG
>Ga0316223_1004022_pt1 | contig 10560 bp, 8 predicted proteins | sample TBH18009metaG_FD_206007 | JGI IMG/M metagenome (GOLD analysis project Ga0316223, IMG submission 206007) | Freshwater microbial communities from Trout Bog Lake, Wisconsin, USA - TBH18009 | ecosystem: Environmental > Aquatic > Freshwater > Lake > Hypolimnion/Profundal zone | place: USA: Wisconsin... | reverse complement strand
CAAGGCTTCCATTTATTCATATTTACATACCAAAAGAGAGGCATTCGCACTTGGAAGAGTCCTCTTAGCAGGCACCATCACCATAAACACCAGCCCCGATCATGATGACTACATTGACCTCAGAGACTTAGAAGCCTTTCACCTTAGGAATATAGAAAGCATTTGAAGGTTGTAGTTTAAAAACGATACTGAATCAGTAATCCTTGTCACGTTCATTGAGTGTGGTTTGGATGAAAAACAGAGCATCGCGTTCATCGGTCTCGCTCAAAGACCGGGCTCTGCTGAGATAGCTCCTATTGATATGCTGACGAACGATGCCCGGGCGTGACAGTTTCTGGAGGTCCCATTCCTCAGGATCCCTTAATGAAGGTGCACTCTGTTCGCCTTTATCATGACAACTCGAACAAAGCCCTATGAAGACCTTTGATCCATGCTCAAGGTTCGGCTGATACGCAATTGGCGCTGTCTCCTTTTTAGGGGTTGAACAACCCGCTATCAGGGCAATCGATAACAATGATAATAAACGGTTATTCACCAATCGATCCATCTAAGAGAACTAGCGAACAGGGACAACACTGATGGAATTCTCAGGACTTCCATCAATGATTCTATCGGTATATGTCAGATAGACCAAGACAGATCGTTTAGCATCAAAAAAACGGACTACTTGTGTGCTTTTGAAGATAGCAGAAGCCCTAGCACTGAATACTTCCTGCCCCCCTTTAAGCGCCTTCACAGTGTCTAAATCGATATCACCAATTTGACGACAAGCTATCGATGCTTTGGATGGGTTCTCGGCAAGACCTACCCACCCTTTTAAACCACCTGTTTCAGCTCTGGAAATATAACAAGCAACACCGGGCACACCTGGGTCGTCAAATGCTTCAACGACAATCTGATCGCTTGGCCCCACCCATTTGAAACGATAATTTACCGACCCAACCTCTTCAGCCATAGCAGGATTCACCAAGAAGCAAAATAGAGCCATCAACGTATAGAGAAATCGATGAAAGAAATGCGTCATAAAAAACTATTAAGTGTGACTTTTGTTAGAAGGCAACTCGGAGGTGAGTAATTTTTTGGGGAGGAACACCTTGATGCCTTTTACGTTTCTATTCATCAACATTTCAGCGCTTCTAAGCGGCATCATAATATTTCTAGGCTGCAGCGGCAGACTGGCTCCGCCTTTAAGTGCAGGATTCAGCCGATAGAAATCCTCTGCCGACATACCAGACTTGGTGATGACATCAGAAATCCTTACATCACCTTCCAGTTCGATTCTTGCAAGCTGCGCCCCTACACCAGACGATATAGGCCTGACACCCGTACCTTCTGGATGCGAAATAACTTTAGCTAAGGCAAGAATCTTGACAACATAGGCTTGTGTTTCCGTGGGCAGATTTAATTCCCAGAATGTCCCTTGCCCCCCTGCCTGTTTATTAGCAGCAATAGCACGTTGAACTGCCCCTTCACCTGCATTGTATCCTGCAAAAGCTAATAACCAGTCACCGTCAAAAATCGCGTTAAGGTATTTCAAATATCGAAGTGCGGCTTGGGTGGCCGGATGAACATCATAGCGCTCATCGTACGTGTCACTGACAGTTAAGCCAAATCGCTGACCGGTACTTGGAATAAACTGCCAGATTCCAGCGGCTTGTTTTGGTGATATCGCCGTTGTCTCGAATGCGCTTTCGACCATCGGAACCAGCAAAACTTCAGTAGGAAGACCATACCGCTTTGTTTCACTGTAGAGATAAGAAAGATAGGGTTCTGCTTTGCGCATCAAAAACTCAACAGAACCCGGATTTTGTTTGAGGCGTTCTACGTGAGCGGTCAAGTTAGCATGTTGAATACCCGTTAGGACCATGCCACTCCGGACGCTATCCCAGGAATCCCCGTTACGGACGGCGGCAAAGCTTCCTACAGGATCATAATCCGCAAGCGCAACAGCATCACGCTCGTCAATCACCCCACCCTTGCCAAATAGATTACGACCCGAGCGACCTTTTCCTTTGCCATTGAGCGCAAGCCTTGCTGCAGCTTTTCGATTCGCGATCTGTTTCGCTCGATCACTCGATAACACATGATTGAGCATGTTGGAGGTAGAAAGCGCTACAGAAATATCGGAATCAGACAAGACATTACGATCCAAATCTGCAAGGCTACCCGCTGTTTCAGCATCAGGTAGGAGTCTGTGTCTAATAGCCGTAGAACGATTGGATGGGGTGGGCGCATCGTGGGCGCACCCAAAGACTCCCATGAGAATGGTCAGTAGAAGTATTCCTAAGCCAAAACGGCTTACAGTAAGGAGGTGATCCTTAGGGATCAATGCAGTGGTCAACCTTATCTCCATGCACTACCTACGATCAGTTCGATAGGCAAGTTGTAATGACGTGAGGCGACTGTGAGTTTGTATTCGAGATTCGTCAAAGATAAACGCCGGGCGTAGCCCGGCGTTAAAAGAGGCAAGGCTATTATCTTACTTCTTGCCTGCTTTCAGATAAGCAATCAATGCATCAACAGCTTGGTCTTGGGTCAAACCAGCACTCTTAACTGGGCCAAGGGCCATAATCTGATCCATAGCTTTAGGCATAGCGTTACGGCCTTCAACCAAAACTTTGGTCAACTCTTCTTTGCTCAGCTTGTTAACGCTTTCAAAGAGATTTGGATTTGGCTGAACATCGTGGCAAGTACCGCAACCGCGACCGAAAGCACGTGTGTAAATTTTCTCACCGATCTCAACATTTCCATCAGCAAATGAAGCGCCAGCAAAAACAAGGCCAGCAACCAACAAGATGCCTTTCAGGGGCTTTAGATTTTTCATGGTTTTTTCCATCTATAAAACAAAGTCAATCTTAGCCATCGAAACCGTGTTCAAGACCCGATAAAGCGATGAGCGTTCAAAATTATTTCAAACCAGCAGTCGATCAACAAGAGGAGAAGCCCTCTCACCCATAACCGCTCGCGGACGCGAAGATACCACACGAAAACCATGTTTACAACTGAGCAGAAGCGATCTAAGCACTTATCGACAAGGCTGGCACCCAGCCTCAGTATTGGTTATAATTTCATTTCATTCCGGCATCTTATGTCGGTTTGTATTTGAGACATGCAGAAAAGTTTAGGAAGTGTGGCAGAGCTTGGTTTAATGCACCGGTCTTGAAAACCGGCGAGGGTTCATCCCCTCCGTGAGTTCGAATCTCACCGCTTCCGCCATCTATTTAAAAGCCCTCTTCAGAGGGTTTTTTCTTATCTAAACCCCAACTTAAAACATTTTATCTGCCCGTCATCCAGCTACATTTCATATTCACTGGCATGTACAGCAAGACTTTCCATTTGCTAGAAACCCCGGTTGAATGGGATAATGAATCGGCTTGATTCGGTATAGGATCAATTGTAGGAGTGAGCCGTCCCGATATAGAGCGGATGTCGAACAGTGACTAACCTATACCAACTATAGCTTCAAGCGCCTTAGACAGCTATAGCCCATTGGTTTTTACCTAATCCTAAAGCCTGTTTTGAGCCCCGGTGGTGAAATTGGTAGACACAAGAGACTTAAAATCTCTCGCTCTTACGAGTGTGCCGGTTCGAGTCCGGCCCGGGGCACCACTTAAATTATAAAATTAGTGAATTAATCTCCTAACAAATAAAGTCACGGAGCAATGACCTTATTGTGTCGGTGCTGGGGATTTACTGTCTAGAGCCTCCCCTTCCAGCAACCCCCTGGACAGACAAACTCTGTGCAGTGTTTTCTGCTGATTTTTGCCTCATCATCCAAGATACCTGATATGTTCAGCGTCACTATTCTGAACCGAATCGTGAAGCGTTTGGTAGATGAATGCTACTTTTCGTGGGCGCATTGCTCGTTGTTAAGGGTCCGAACCAAGCGCTCACGGCCTCAAGATCGAGATCAGCAAGGGAGCCTGAATTGAGACGCAAACGAATAAGACTTCTAATGAAGTCATAACGTGCCTTGTGATAATCGGCTCTGGCCTTCAATAATTTTCTGTGGCTATCCAATACATCAACTATCGTCGATGCGCCTATCTGGTAGCTAGTGGCCTGAGCCATTTTAGCCTTCTCACGAAAACTCATCTCTTTTCGTGTAGATTCGATCTTATGATGGCCTGAGTGAGCATTGAACCAAGACGTTCGTGTGTCTTTTTCTATGGCCCTTCGTGCCTCTTCAATTTTTTCTCGAGTCACCTGATATTTTTGTACAGATTCCCTTACCCCTGCTTCGACACCTCCGCCGGCATAAATGGGGATATTAACGTTGAGATACATTGATCCGATGTTATATCCAGTAAATCCGTATATGGCGGAAGTTGAAATATTGTTATAAACCGTGTTGGCAACGGTCTCGCTAGCACTCACTGATGCCGTAGGAAGATGTTCTGCATGAGCACTCTGTATAATATTTTGAGCACTTTCTGAAGCATGCTGAAGCGACAGAAGCAATGGGTTAGAACTCATAGCCTCTTGAACCCATTCGTCCGCAGATCGATGGACTTCCGGAAATTCGTTCTGCAGCAATACATCAGGAGATGTTAAGGTAACCCCTGCAATCTCCCGTACCTTTTCAAGCGCAATCGACCTTCCGTGCTCCGCTTCAATTTTTGAGGTCTCCAAGGATTGCCCATACGCTTCCATTTCATAAAGATCAGTCACCTTAGCTAACTGACTTTCATGCATGTGTTGTAGCCGCTCAATTTGAGTATGCGCGTACGTAAGTTCAGCATCGATTTGTTCGATGACATCTTCTGCTTCAAGAACATGAAGGTATTCATCGACTAGCTTGTATGCGATATCCATCCTTTGAGCCAGAGCTGATTGCTCCTGTTGTTCAGTCGCCTTCTGAGCACCTTGTAGCCTCAGATAAGAGGGCAGGTCAACAGCGTCTGACTGATGGTGAAGCTGCCGTTATAGCCACTATACTGTTGATTAGTTCCACCTGCGAGATTAAATCCAGTGGATCCATTCTCATTCCGATTGTAGCTATTGAAGGAGTAGTAGCCTTTAATGGCCGCTTGAGGCAGAAGCTTTGCCAGCACCTGGTCCTGTTGAGCCCGCACTTGCTCGACGGAGTAATCACTTCCTTTAAGCACCGGATTATTCTCAACCACGTGCTCCCACAGTTGCATCAAACCTTCGGCCCCGACAGGCATCGAATGACCTAAAAGCAGCCAAACAGAAACAAGTTTTTGCAACGGCTTCATTACATTATGAAGTGTGAAGTGCCTAAATTCCAAAATCCCTTCCCTAATCCTCGATGAAAGACTTAGAGAATGAATCCTTGAGGGGGTCCGATAAGTACTGGAACAATGTCCTTCTACCCGTATTAATCAGTGCCTCGGCGGGCATTCCAGGCAAGAGTTCTAATTTTAGTTTAGCCAGGACGTCTAGGCTTTCTGGATTAATTTCCAGCCTAGCGAGGTAATAGGGAGCGTGAGGAGGCTCTTGTTCGGTCAAACTATCGGCTGATAGGGCTATGACCTTACCTTCAATCCGGGGTAATGCTTTGGATTTGAATACTGAGAGGCGGATTTCTGCTTTCTGTCCTATTTTCACCCGGTCAATGTCGATAGGTGTGACCTTAGCTTCGATGAGTAGCTTTTCATTCTGAGGCACAATCTCAAGGATTGGATGTCCCGGGGCAATCACTCCGCCTAGAGTATGAACAGTGAGCCCAAGAACTTTCCCAGATTCAGGCGCTTTGATCACAGAGCGCGCTACGGTTTCTTCTAGGGCATGGACTTTTTCCCGGAGCTCGAACAATTGGGACTGAACTTCTCCAAGCTCCTTTATAACCTCCCGCTGCAATTCCTTTTTGAGCTGCAGTACTTTAAGTTGAGTCTCACTGATTTCAAGTGCTACAGCAGCAAGACTGGATTGCAGTTCACCTGCGAGCCCTTCACTGTCGGCATACTTTCGCTCTAGGTCTCGTACCGTTTGCTTCTCTGTATACCCTTCGGCTAAAAGCTTTTGATAGTCCTTCAGCTCCTGCTCATACGATTTAACCAAAAGTGTACGACTGGCTTTCTGTGATTGAATACCCCGCTCCTTAGCACGGAGCTGAGCCATTTGCTCTTGATACAACTTAATCTCATTCTCATGGGCTAAGCGACGCACTTGAAACGTTTGGCTTTGGACTTGGATGGCATCAACTACCCTTGTTTCGCTCCTTGAGTTTAGGAGTTCTGGAGGAAAGCTCACATTCGCTTGATCATCCCTTTGGGCTATCAATCGGGCTTCTTTAGCTAAGGCAATGAAATACTGACCTCTAAGGACTTCTAATTGTGAACGAAATTGAGTGTCATCCAAGGCGAGAAGTATCTGGTCCTTCTCCACCCAATCCCCGTCTTTGACAAAAATATTGCTGACAATACCGCCCTCCAAATGCTGAATGGTCTTGCGGTAGTTTTCGACTGTCACCTGACCTGGAGCATCAGCCGCGCTATTAAGCGGAGCCAAGGCAGCCCAACCGCCAAGGCCCAGAAATACGAATACAATCAATGCAACACCCAACCTTCTGAGTACGATATCGTCAGTGAGTGGCTCACGTAATTCAGATGATTGCCTCATGCTGATCAATCCATCTGGCCCGGATAATTGGATCCGGATGGTACGGCGACTTGAGGCTGCAAAGCCTTAAGAACGTCATCACGCGGGCCGAATGCAGCCAACTGACCATCACGCATAAATGCAATCTGATCAACTTGCTGTAGGAGATTAGATCGGTGGGTCACAAGAATCACAGTGCTACCTAATTCCCGCAGTCGAAATAGAACCTTGGCCAAGGCCAAATCACCGTCCTGATCCAGATTGGAATTAGGCTCATCAAGCAAAATAAACTTGGGCAACTTGTAGAGTGCTCTGGCCAGCCCCAGTCTTTGACGTTGTCCTGCCGAGAGCAGATGGCCCTGGCCTTGGATCCAAGTGTCATAGCCATCAGGTAACCCTAATATCATGTCATGAATGCCTGCCATTTGACTTGCTGAAATTACAGCGTCAGGGTCAACTTGAGCAAAACGGGCTATGTTTTCGCTGATCGAGCCATCGAGGAGTTCGACATCCTGCGGGAGATAACCAATATGTTTACCGAGGGACTCCCGATCCCACTGTTTCATTTCAGCCCCATCCATTCGGACACTGCCGGATGCCAATTGGTATAGACCCAGCATGGTTCGGATTAGCGTGGATTTACCAGCGGCACTGGGCCCTATGATGGCAACCTGTTGCCCTGAAGTGATATTCATGGTGATGCCAGTGATGATGGGTTTTTTACTTCCAAAGGGCACCACAGCAACATTATGAAGCGTCATCTGTCCAGAGGGCGGAGGAAGAGGCATCGGCACATTCGGCATGGCAACCGCTTTTAATAATTTTTCAAGCCGCTCATAAGCATCACGTGCCCCTATGAAACCCTTCCAACTGCCAATGAGTAAATCGAGAGGCGCTAAAGCTCTACCAAGCAGCATTGATCCCGCGATCATGGCTCCTGGGGATATTTCCTTTTGGATTGCAAGATAAGCACCTAGCCCTAAAATCAGCGACTGAATTACCGTACGATAAAGCTTTGAAAGTGATGCAATCAACCCCGCTTTGGCACTGGCCTTACTTTGGTGAGCCAAGAGCCTTTTTTGTTTCTGCATCCAACGGTCTCTGAGCCGCCCAAGCATACCCATCGATTCGATCACTTCAACGTTACGAAGATTACGTTGGGTATGTTGGTTGGATTCTAAAGACTCCTCATTAGCCTTTTTCAACAAATCGCGGGTCCCAAGTTCCGTCCAGATGTTGAGCCCCATTAAGACGAACGTCGAGATCAAAGCCACGACACCAAATGTCCAATGGAACCACCACATCACCATGATATTCAACGGTAGCCAAGGGGCATCGAAAAAAGCAAACAAACCGGGGCCTGTTAAAAACTGTCGCAACTGCAGGAGATCCGCTAAAGGTTGGGCACTGGAAACTCGCCCACTAGTCATCAGGGCGGAAGAAAAAACCGCATCGAAAACACGACCATTGAGAAAGTACTCTAGACGATTGCTGGTGATGACGAGAATTTGGGAGCGGACCCATTCAAGCAGTCCCATCATCATCAATAAAAAGACCAGCAAAATGGTCAACATGGACAGGGTTGAGAGACTGCTGCTGGTCATGACTCGGTCATAGACCTGCATCATGTAGACCATGGGAACCAGTACCAGTAAATTGATAAAGAAACTAATGAAGCCAGCCGTTAGAAAGGATTGTTTGCATCGCAAGAGTGCAGCACGAATACTCTCTACCGGCCCGTCGGTTATGATCGATTCGTGCTTAGCCACCTCGTATAGTCCGCCTTGATGCACTCGCGCGCGTCTTATAATCAGAATATTTAAAAGCAAACTCAGTCATAGGAGCCCTTCAAGAACCCTTGAATGTATGCACCAGGAAGATTAAACGGGGCTGATGCAGAATGCGCCGGACCATAAAGACGCATAGCAACCCCAGATTGGATGTGTTTCTTAAGGTAAGAAGGATCTAGCTCAATTTGCAAAACTTCATCAAAGCCACAAAAAAAATGACAATTCACTTTGTGTCGCACAGCCAGTGCGTGAAACTTGTTACCCTCAGCATCAAAAGCCTGATCGTAACCACGCCAGTCTCCCTCATAATAATCAATGACATTTAAGAAGAACCTCATTGGCTGGTCCTTCTCCATTCGGGCAGAGAGAGAGATCTCTTCAATTTCAGGGGCATCAATACCGTGCTCAAACTTATTGCTTACAGTGGGCCCGTTATAAAACATCGTGCCTTTAAAATCGTCTCGCTCCACCTCGACCGCCTCATTTACGGCACTGGCATCGATTGGATCGCCCCCTACCCAAGAACAGCCTAGAAAAAAAACGCAACATAACGCGATTACTGATAGGAAGATCGACCTGAGACCCGAAGTGGGGAGCACACATTTGTGTAAAGATAATACGGGAACGATCATGAGGAGGTAATTACAACCAATTAATGGGGAGCCACAAAGCTGCGTATTATCTTAGATCTTTTAACACCAGAGCACTATCCACTTCGGACGAGGGTTTGGAGGATCATGCACACAATTCAAGGTGTCGATTAGAAGAGATCTAACCGAAACCTTGAAGATGGACTATAGGTCGCATAGGCTAAACGATTGTAGCCTATGGTTGTTGGTAGAAAAGCTTCACGCCGCTTGAATGTGTAAGTTGGTAACACCATCACCCGCGATACCATGTGTCGCCTGAAAGCCAACCAGCGTTACACCACCTGCTGCAACCTGAGCATCATAGCTCACGTTTTGCAACACATAGTGGTTTCCAATATGGCTCACAATACTCGCTCCCCAGATATTGGTAACGTTAGCTGTACTATCAAAGTTAAGAGTCCAGCCACTAGCGATACCCTTAGAACCACCGCCAATAGAGATGTTTTCAATAAAACCAGTACCCCAGTCACTGCCCACAGAACCGGTGACCGTAGCAGCACTGGAGGTAGGAGTAGGAGTCGACGTCACATTAAGATTGAGGGCAACAGAAGCTGTGCCTGTGTTACCCGCCGCATCCGTTTCTTGCGCGGTAAGGGTATGCAATCCATTTGCAAGCGTTGAGGGGGTGTAAGACCAAGCGCCTGAAGCGTTCGATGTGGCCGTTCCAAGGACGCTAGCCCCATCCTTTATGGTCACGAGCGTATTCGCATCGCCCGTGCCCGTAAGCGTTGGTATTGCAGTCAGCGAGGGTGGCGTCGAAGATGCTGCTATATTTAAAAGACTCTCGGTCACCACAGGGGCTGTGGTATCCAAAGCGAAACTGAGAGAGGCTGTTCCTGTGAGACCCGATGCATTGGTCTCACTGGCAATCACCGTGTGATTCCCATTGACTAATCCCGTGTCAGCAAAGGTCCAAACGCCTGAAGCATTTGCTGTGGCCGTTGCACTGATGTTGGTACCGTCCACATTAAAGTGAATCGTCGCATTCGCATCAGCCGTGCCTGTCAGCGCTGGATTACTCGTAATGTGATCCGTAGCAGACGAGCCTGTATCACTAGTAAGCGACTCAGTCACAGTAGGCGCAGCAGGAGGTGTCACTATAGGCATAGTTCCTACATTAACACTCAGACCTGAAAGAGTCGTTCCGGATGAACCTGGAGTGGCCTGGAAGCCTATATTGATGCTCGTTCCAGCCGCAACTTGACTATCATAGCTGACGTTTTGTACCACATAGTGGTTTCCAATATGGCTCACAATACTCGCTCCCCAGATATTGGTGATGGTAGCCGTACTATCAAAGCCAAGTGTCCAACCATTTAAACCTGTAGTTCCACCAGCAATAGCAATGTTTCCGACAAAACCAGAACCCCAGTTATTACCCACAGAGTAGGTGGCTGTAGCCCCACTTGCGGGCGCTGTTGGCACGTTAAGATTAAAGGCAACAGAAGCTGTGCCTGTGTTACCCGCCGCATCCGTTTCTTGCGCGGTAAGGGTATGCAATCCATTTGCAAGCGTTGAGGGGGTGTAAGACCAAGCGCCTGAAGCGTTCGATGTGG
>Ga0316223_1004021_pt1 | contig 10560 bp, 8 predicted proteins | sample TBH18009metaG_FD_206007 | JGI IMG/M metagenome (GOLD analysis project Ga0316223, IMG submission 206007) | Freshwater microbial communities from Trout Bog Lake, Wisconsin, USA - TBH18009 | ecosystem: Environmental > Aquatic > Freshwater > Lake > Hypolimnion/Profundal zone | place: USA: Wisconsin... | reverse complement strand
TGACGCCTTCATCAGCCGCCTGGACCTGAGCGCCCTGCAGCGGTATGACCTGGCCGACAACAGCAGCATGGTCTGGCTGGAGGCGCGCTATCACCTGCTTGACCACGCTGAATTTGCGGTGCAATGGTTGCGCAACCAGGGCAGCAGCCTGAGTGACTACGGTGTGCAGCCGGTGGCACAGAGTTTGTTGCTGGTGGCGCGGTGGTACTTTGACTGACGTCGCTGGCTTGTGCGCAATGCGTGTAGTTAGATCAAATTTGCATCATCGCATTTGACTTATGATCGCCCGCATGCAAAAGCTGCGCAATTCCACCCACATCGCCCGCCTGGTGCTGGTGTGGTTTGCGCTGTTCATTGGTGTCGCAATTGCATCGCCACTGGTTCATCCGCAAACGGTAGACTTGGTGTGTACCAGTGCTGGCGGCATGAAACTGGTGTCACCCGGTGACGCTGACAGTGCAGGCGCTGGCGCCGTTGGACACCATTCCCTGAACTGCCCGTTGTGCGCCCATCTGGCGTTGCCACTGGCCGATTTTCAGACGCTGCTGACGCAACCTTCGCCGCTGGCGCGTGCGCTGCAACCCATTGTGGCGGCACACATCGCGGCCCTCACGACACCGCCGCTGCCCTCACGCGGGCCGCCTGTCATTTCCCTTTGATCCTGGAGCGGATTCGGCCCTTGCGTGGCTGCATCCGGTTGAACGCTGCGACCGCACGGAGTGTCCGTGCGGAGCGTGGCATTTCCATCTATTTTTGAATCAAAAGTGAAATGACAAAGAAAACGAAAAAAAATGCGTTGACGCCTATTGCAGCGCTGATCGCCTTGAGTGCAACGCAGTTGGCGCTGGCTCAAACCAACGAAGCAGAAGCGACACAAGAACTGTCCTCGGTGGTGGTGAGCGCCAGCCGCAACGACACTTTGTTGGAACAAATGCCGTCGAGCACCACCATCATTACGCAGGACGATATTAAAAAGTCGTCAGCGCAGTCCGTCGATCAGTTGCTCAAAACAATCCCTGGTTTTAATTTCACGGGCGCACCCTCCTATTTGACCGACCCCACCGGCACGCAAACCAAAATGCGTGGCCTGGGCAACGACAAAGTGCTGGTGTTGTTGGACGGCATTCCCATCATCGACCCGTTCTACGAAACTACGCAATGGTTCCGGGTTCCGCTGGCCTCGGTGGAGCGTATTGAAGTCATGCGCGGTGGTGCCTCCAGCACGTGGGGCAGCATGGCCGTGGGCGGTGTGGTGAATATCATTACCAAAACGCCCAAAGACAATGGTGGGGAAGCGACTGTCAGCGGCGGCTCGCAAGGCACCATCAATGCGTCTGCCAGCAAAAACGTGGTGCTGTCCGATACGCTCACGCTCCATTTGTCGGTCAATCGGTTTGACACACAAGGCTATCAGACCACACCGGCGCAGTACCTGTGGATGTACCCCGATAAACAGGCACCAACCGACACCAACACGGCTTATCAAATGGCGCTGTTTTACACGCCGTCGGCAGACTTTAAGGCGTTCCTGCGTTTTGGCTATTTCGACCAGAACCAGAATTTGTACGGCGTTTATGGCGTGAATGACCAAACCAGTCCCGAAATCAGCGGTGGCGTGACCAAACGGTTCGACGATCACAGCAGCCTAGACACCAAATTCTGGGCGCAAAACGTCACGTTTGACAAAACGAATGGGGCGAGTTGCTATCTGATCAGCAGCAAATGCGAAAGCGGCGGCACGTCAACAGTGCCGACAGCGCCGACCACCAACATAGCAAACTACTATTCACAATATGGTGCCCAGTTCTATACCGAACGTGGCGCGTCGTCTGTGTTCTCGAAAAGCTACAGCGGGTTCTGGAATAACATGCAGGTAGGTGTTGATTACCGGCAATTGGCGGTCAATGACACGGAGCAGTATTACTCGGCGCCTACCGTTTCCGGCACCACGCTCACGAATCAGCAACCACTCGATTACACGGCGACCGGAACCGGGACGCAAACATTCACTGGCCTCTTCCTGCAAGGAAAGTTCTCACCGGTGGATGCCATGCAGGTCACGGTCAGTGCGCGCTATGACGATTGGGAAAACAGCAACCGCGCCTACTCGCTGATCAATACGGCGGGTCAAATGTCTGCCGGAAGCGGTCCTTCGGCCAATGTGGGAAAGACACAAATTGACCCATCCATTGGCGTTCACTACGATGTAAGCGACGAGCTGAGCCTGCGTTCGTCGGCCTACCAGGCCTTCCGTGCCCCTGGACTGAACAACCAGACCCGGTCCTACGGCAGCACGATTGCCAATCCCGATCTGACCCCTGAAACGGTTACCGGTTGGGAGCTCGGTTCCGACTACAGCCATGGCAACTCCAAATTTGGCTTTACCTACTTTGCCAATACCATTACCAACATGATCGCGACCTCGACCGTGGCTGCCGGTGCGGGTGAGCCGCAGCCTGTGGTCAACCTGTGTAATACGTCAACCACGAACACACCCAATGTGGCGAACTGTTCTGGCACCGGTTCGGTGAGTTTCTACACCAATAACCAAAATGGCCAATCCAATGGTGTCGAGTTGACGGAGCGGTGGAAAGTTAAAGACAACCTGACACTGGATGCCTTTTATACCTACACTTCAACCTATCTGACCAGCGCCTGGAATGGCGTTACAACACCGTTGAATACGCAATTGGCGGGTGTCCCCACCACGACCGCTTCGCTGTCGGTCACCTGGCTGCCGGTTGAAAAATTGCAGCTGTTTGCACAGGCTTATTACATCGGGCCGTTGTCCTTCCAGGAAACCGGCAACACCTCCGGTGCCTTGTTGGCCAACTATGTTCAAGGCAGCAACACCATCTTCAACGGCAGCGTGAATTACGCGGCGGATGCGCAAACGGATTTGTTTGTCAATGGCACCAACCTGTTCAACCGCGTTTACCAAGACGGCACGTACACGGCCACGTCGCCACAGGGCATGACGCTGTCGCCACCGCGCACGTTGATGTTCGGTGTGACGCATCGCTTTTGATACTGTGTTTGAAACCGTAGGAAGGAGGGCGTAGGGATGAATATTCGTTGGCTTACCGCAGCGCTTGTGTGTGCGTTTTGTTTGGCGCTCAGTTGCGTGGCGGGAGCCCACGAAGATTTACCCGACCCCCACGCGGGGCATGCCATGCATGCCCCGCGTCCCCAATTGGCCATCGGCGCTGCTTTTGCGCCGGATGGCCGCTTGTGGGTCGTTGGCCTGAACGAGAAACTGCAACTGTTTGTGCAAAGCGCCCCTGCCCAGGCGCTCACCCAATGGTCGAGCCCGCACATTCTGGACACGGGCGCCGACGCTATTTCTGCCGATGGTGAAAACCGGCCAAAAATAGCCTTTGGACCGCACCACTGGGTGGTCATCAGCTACACCCAACCACTGTCCAAACCCTACACCGGCTTTATCCGCATGCTGCGCAGCACGGATGGTGGACAGACGTTTTCTGCGCCGTTCACGGTGCATCACGATCAGCAGGAAATTACCCATCGCTTTGAGTCGATTGCGTTTGACGCCAGCGGTGCGCTGCACACGCTGTGGGTCGACAAGCGTGACCTGCCACCGCGTGACTCCGGCCTGGCCTACCCCGGTGCCGCCGTGTACCGCAATGTGTCGCTGGATGGCGGTGCAACCTTTGGTCCTGACACCAAGGTGGCCGACCACTCCTGTGAGTGCTGCCGCATCGCCGTGGCGCTGGATGCGCAAGGCCAGCTTCAGGCCCTGTGGCGGCATGTGTTTGGCGATCAAACGCGCGACCATGCGTTCGCCCATGTCACCACCCACCAACCCAACGAGATCACCCGTGCCAGTTACGACGACTGGCACATTAATGCCTGTCCGCACCACGGCCCGGGACTGGCCAGTGACATTGTCGGGGGGCAGCAGCGGGGCTACCACGCGGTGTGGTTTGGCATGCGACAGATGCAGGGCGAAAGCGTCGCTGCGGTGCGCTATGGCCGTTTGACCACGAATGGCGAACCCGTGTTCGATACGGTGCAGGCGTTGCCCGACCCACGCGCCGAACACGCCGATGTGGCTGCGTTCCAAGAGAACGTGGCGGTGGTCTGGCGCAGCACGGACGGCGCCACCACCACGCTGAAAGCCTGGCTTTCGCACGATGGCGGCCGACATTTTGAATTGAAAGTGCTGTCCCAGGTGGACGGCTACAACGACCAGCCCCATTTTGCGCAAGCGGGTGCGCGCATAGTGGTGGTGTGGCGGGCATTGGACGGAGTGCAAGTGCATGAACTGGCTTTTTAAATTTCTGGTTGGCAGCGCCCTGGCACTGGCCGCGCTGCCGGGCTGGCCGCAATCTGGGCCCGACGTCATTGCGTTCGATGCCACCACATGGCCCCAGTTGCTGGCACACGGGCCACGGCCCGCCGCGTACCTGTTCACCACGTCCTATTGCAGCACCTGTCCGGACGCCTTTGAAACGCTGTACAAGGCGGCACGCCAATCTGGCCAAAAGGTGGAGCTCGCTGCCGTGATGATGGATGTGGACGGTGACCAGGCCATCAAACACGCCCATTACTTCACAGGGCTCACCCGGCTTTACGCCTTCGATGGGTTTGAGCCCAGCATTCGCCAGGCGGTCGATCCCCAATGGCAAAACATCACGCCCTACGTTGTGCTGATCGACCAGCAAGGCCGTGTGCAAAAGACACTAGGTGCACCGTCTGCCGCCTTGCTTAAAAAGTGGCTACCCGGCTGATTTTTAAACTGCCGCGCCCCGCGCCCCGCGTCCACCCTGGCCGGTCCTGTGCCAGGCCGGGCGACCCTGGTTTTGCTGGTATTCCCCCCAAAATTGCCAAACGAGCGTAAAATTGCGGCCATGGGGCTGCACTGGTTTCGACGTGGATTCGGACGCGCAGCAGGGCATGTCGAGCTGAATGCGCTCGTAAAACAGATTCAAACAAACTAACTGCAAACGACGAACGTTTCGCACTCGCTGCTTAATTGCACGTGAGCCTCACAACAGCAAGCCGATAGGCTGGGCAAGGGCAGCGCAATCTGTCCAGGCTGTGGGGTAATTTCATTCGGCTGGGCTCGCCTTGGGTGACTTAGGGCAGGTCAAGAAAATAGGTTACTGGCGATTTGCATAGCGTGCCACTGCGCGATGCGAAAAGCGAGATCCAAATCAGACGGCTACACATGTAGAACTGTTCGAAGAAGGTTTGCGGACGCGGGTTCAAATCCCGCCAGCTCCACCATACCCCCGTTTAAAGGCCGCTAAGGAAAGACACTTAGCGGCCTTTTTCATTGGTAAATCAACAGCTTACAGTACAACGACGTACAAGGGACGCTATTGACTGGCAGACCAAGTTGGGGGTAAATGGCGATTTTGAGGGGTTGTTCCCCCATTTTTACTCTTGTTCCCCCTGTTCCTGACCGATTGCCTGCGAGGTGTTCCCCCATGCTGACTGATGCCGAATGTAGAAACGCAACGTGCCCGCCCGAGAAGACCCGGGTTCGGCTGGCGTGCTCGGGTGGCCTGTACCTGGAGGTAAGTCCAGCCGGGTCCAAGCGCTGGTTCTGGAAATATCGCAAGGACGGAAAAGAAGGGCGAATGGCGCTGGGTAGCTTTCCGGATGTTGGCGCCAAGGCGGCGCGGCAGGCCAGGGATGCCGCCCGTTTGCAAAAGGCCGATGGTCATGACCCGGTGAAGTTGCGCAAGGTCGAGAAACTGAAAGCCGGGCGTTCTGGCGGTGACACCTTCAAGGCCATTGCGCTGGAGTGGTACGCCAAACAGGCGCCGCAATGGAGTCCGAGCCATGCCGGGCGCATGCTGCGGCAATTGGAGCGCGATCTGTTTCCATGGATCGGCGAACGACCCATTGCAGAAATTCACGCCATGGAGCTCCTGGCTGCGCTGCAAAAGGTCGAGGATCGGGGTGCGCTGGAAACCGCAGACCGGGCGCTGATGCTGGCGCGGCAGGTCTGGGAATACTGGCTGCCCACCGCCGACGTTCAGCAGCGCAACATCACCGAAGGGTTGAAGGCCCGGCTGACGCCGTACCGCGGCAAGAGCTTTGCGGCGATTCTGGAGCCCGCGCGCATGGGTGACCTGCTTCGGGCCATACGCACCTACAAAGGCGGTCCTATCGTGCGTACAGCCCTGCAATTGGCGCCCATGCTGTACCAGCGCCCTGGCAACCTGCGCGAAATGGAATGGACTGAGCTGGACCTCGATGCGGCAACCTGGACTATTCCGAGCATGAAGATGAAACGCACCAAGCAGGAAAAAGAGCAGGGCGAGGCGCACGTGGTGCCGCTGCCGACCCAGGCGGTGGCGCTATTGCGTGGTCTGCATCCGTTGACTGGCCATGGGCGCTATGTGTTCCATGGTGAGCGTAGCCATGACCGCCCGATTTCAGATAACTCGGTGCGTAGCGCGCTCTATGCGCTGGGCTTCGGCAAGGAGCAGACCTGGCACGGATTCCGGGCCAGTGCGCGCACGATGCTGGTGGATGAACTGAACCTGGATCCGCTGGCGATTGAGGCAAACCTAGCGCACGCGGTGAAAGATTCAAATGGGCGTAGCTATAACCGGACGCAGTATTTGAAGCAGCGCGGGGCACAGATTCAGCAGTGGGCGGATTATTTGGAGCGGCTGGCCAATGGGGCTGAGGTGATTGTGTTGAAAGGGAAGGCTGCACGATAGGTGCGTAAGGCAGGGGCACTGCGAAGGCTGTATTGGGCCATCTGCCGACATCTGGGGGTGGCCGGTTTGGAGCAGTGAGGCTGCTAGAAGTCGATCAGTCAGATTGCTGTCGTTCATCGACGGCGCCTTCGTGCCCATTGCCGACATACAAGCGTAAGCGTGCAGGCCAAACTGGAATTAGTTGGGAATAACAAAGCGGCTGGATTCAGTCGTTTCAGATGCGCCGTCCTGTGCGCCTTCTGGAAGGATGTGAAAACGGATGGGGATGTTTTGCCCTGTCAATGACGCTGCTTGTTCGGCGGGCAAGTAAACAGCCAGTGGCACCAGGCGCTCTGATGCAGACTCCAACATCACTACGTTCGGACTGCCGTCACTCAATCGCAATCCCTTAGGGCCGCTGACTCGGATGGTGTAACGCTGGGAATGCTCCAAGGTATGCATTATTTGCAGCCGGTAAACATTTTCCACATCCCCTCTGCCAACCGTTCGTGCCAAGACACCCCGGTCTCTGATCACATCGAACGTCAGAGGGTTGCGCATGCTGAGTCCAAGCACGAACCAAATACCAACCACGGCCAGCAACGAGCCATAGATCAGCACGCGGGGTCGTAGCAGACGTGCACGCTGTTGGCGCAGGGTCCAGCCGTGTTCCATGGCATTTTGGGTGGAGTAGCGTACAAGCCCTCGGGGGGCACCCATTTTGTCCATCACGTCATCGCAGGCGTCGATACACGCGGCGCAGCCAATGCAGTTGCTTTGCAGTCCATCTCGGATGTCAATACCCGTAGGGCACACCTGTACGCACATCGTGCAGTCAATACAATCGCCCAGACCCAGAGAGGCCGCACTCACAGCGCGGGGACGTGAGCCACGCGGGTCGCCGCGCTGTTTGTCGTAGCCAATGATGAGCGTATCGTTATCGAACATGGCGCTCTGAAAGCGAGCGTAAGGGCACATGTGCTTGCAAACCTGTTCACGGAGGTAGCCGGCGTTACCGTACAAAGCCAGCGCATAGAAAAGAACCCAGAAGGTTTCCCAGCTGCTCCAACTGCTTTCCATAGCACCTTGTGCCAGGCTCGTGAGCGGCGTGAAATAGGCCACAAAAGTGAAGCCGGTCCAAAGACTTATGGCAATCCACGCCCCTTGTTTTGCCGCCTTGCGAGCTATCTTTTGAATGGACCAAGTTGCTGCATCCAAACGCATGCGGGCTGCGCGGTCTCCCTCCGTTTTTAGTTCCACCCACATGAAGAGCTTGGTATAGACCGATTGCGGACAAGCGAAGCCACACCAGATTCGTCCGGCAAGCGCTGTCACAAAAAACAGCCCCAATGCTGAAATGATCAGCAACAGCGTGAGGTAAATCAGGTCTTGCGGATAGAGAACCAGATCAAACAGATAGAAGCGACGAGCGCCCAAGTCAAACAAAACCGCCGGGCGCTGGTTCCAGCTTAGCCAAGGCAGAGCGTAGAACACCACTTGTGTGAGCCACAGCATGAACCAACGCAACCGTTCAAAACGCCCACGGGTTGAGCGTGCGTAAATCTTGATTTCGGCATGGCCGTTGGAGGCAAAGGGTGATGACGACATGAGTAGAACGAAAGTAGTGCGTTCGACTATGCCGTGACCGGGTTTGATCTGTAAGATGCAGATCGCGCAAAAAAGACCGTATCAGTTTAATTATGAAGCTCTACGAAACCTACGCAGATGAGATTGCTGACTTGATTCGCACAGGAGTACTGACTCCCGGCGCGCGGCTGCCCTCGGTGCGAAAGGCAAAACAGCAGCGCAAAATTAGTGCTGCCACCGTGTTTGAGGCATACAACCTTCTGGAGTCGCGCGGACTGATCCACTGTCGCCCTCGGTCTGGTTACTATGTCAACCTGCGCAAAGGGCCGCAGGCCCCCGAGCCGCATACCGCAACTCCTACCTCAGAGTCGCGGCCTGTTGCCATAAGCGACTTGGTATTCGAAGTGCTGGGTAGCACCCGCGATGTCGGCATGGTGCCGCTTGGGTCGGCATTTCCATCGGCCCAGCTGTTTCCGCTAGACAAGCTGGCGAAGTCTCTGACTCCCCAAATGAGGAGTTTGGCCCCGGCTCAACTCACCGGACACCTTACAGCGGGTGATGAAAAGCTGCGCAGGCAGATTGCTTTGCGATATGGCACATCAGGCTATCGGTTGGAGCCTGGCGAGTTGGTGATTACCAATGGAGCAATGGAAGCCCTCAACATTTCTCTGCAAGCTATTACGCAACCTGGAGACCTGGTGGTACTGGAGTCGCCAACCTTTTACGCGGCGCTTCAAGTGCTGGAGCGCCTGAAATTGCGTGCTGTAGAGGTTGCCACTCACCCGCGTACTGGGGTCGATTTGAATTCGCTGGCGGAGGTTCTCCGTCTGCATCCCGTTAAGGCGTGCTGGTTGATGCCCCAGTTTCAAAATCCGTTGGGAAGTTTGATGCCGGTAGATGCAAAGCAAGCGCTGGTGCGCCTGCTGGCACAGCACAACGTGCCCTTAATTGAAGACGATGTGTATGGCGAACTTTACTTCGGCCATCACCGCGCTCCACCAGCCAAGGCGTTTGACACCGAGGGACTCGTACTGCACTGCAGCTCCTTCTCCAAATGCCTGGCGCCTGGTTACCGCGTGGGCTGGGTGGCTGCGGGAAGATTTGTTCAAACGATTCAGCGCATCAAGTTAATGGCCAGTCTTGCAACCGCGGTTCCTTCGCAGCTGGCCATATCGACCTATTTGGAGACGGGTGGTTTTGATCGACACCTACGGCAGATGCGTCTGCGCCTGGAGGACAACGCCAGCAAGGCTCTTCGTTGCATTGCCCGATATTTTCCCAAAGGCACCAAAGTTACCCGGCCTCAAGGCGGATACTTTTTGTGGGTAGAGCTACCGCCAAGCATCAACGCCCTTGTGGCACACCGTAAGGCTACGGACGCGGGCATTAGTGTGGCGCCGGGTCACTTGTTCTCAGTAGACCAGCGATTTGATCATCACCTTCGACTGAATTACGGGTTTCCCGATGGCGCTGAGTTGGAGGTCGCACTGCAAAGACTTGGCACTCTGCTTTTCACGCCTGAATAGTTACCGCTTATGACACGCCTTACATTGGCGTCCCCCGAAACGGAAAGGCGGCGTCTCCTGAATGTGAATCGCCCCGGGTATCGTGGAGGCCCGTTGAGCTAAGTTCGTAGCCTAGGCATCAGGCATGTGCTGGGTCCGCTGTCTTGCCTCTGGTTCAAGCGGTGGCGGCCCATCAAGTGGCTCATTTGCCACGATGAAGGCGAACATTCCAAAAGTAACTTGGCTTCATGTGTGTACAGAGCGTGAATGGTTCGCCATGGAAGGCAAGCGCGGCAATCAAGGCATGCCGGCATCGTTAAGCTCGGACGGCAACCGTTGATTGCGATCAACTTCGACGCCTTCGATCCGTGCGTGGAGGCTTCCCACAATTCCGCCATTGATGGGACGCAAGACTTCAGGGTGCGCGTCAATGTGTTGGAGAATTGCGCTCAGAGCTATGCTGTCACGCCCACTTCCCCCATTCTTGCGCCCGTTTGGTTTCATTGCGGTGTGCCAGCAAAACGGCGTGCATCTTTGAGCAACAGAATCAGTTGCCGCTCGTGTGCTGGTGTCGACTCGAAGCCAAAACGACGATAGAACGCCTCGGCACCTTCGTCGATGGGGTGTGCCAGCAGAGCCCGGATGCCTGCGTGCTCAGCAATTGCAACCGTTCGGCGAATAGCGTCTTGCAGCAGGCTGAAACCAAGACCTTGTCTTTGGTAATGGAGATCGACAGCAAGCCGCGCCAGAATGACCAGCGGAATCGGGTACTGGCCCATCCCGCGACG
>Ga0316223_1004007_pt1 | contig 10598 bp, 10 predicted proteins | sample TBH18009metaG_FD_206007 | JGI IMG/M metagenome (GOLD analysis project Ga0316223, IMG submission 206007) | Freshwater microbial communities from Trout Bog Lake, Wisconsin, USA - TBH18009 | ecosystem: Environmental > Aquatic > Freshwater > Lake > Hypolimnion/Profundal zone | place: USA: Wisconsin... | reverse complement strand
AGCGGCCAATTTTTGCATCACCGGTAACGGGATCATTGACGGTAACTGGAATGCGACCAGCATCAGTTCAGAGTCTTTTGTGTTTTGGCAGCATGTGCGCCTTGCCGGGTTCGCCCCCGGGCCGACCGACACCACCGCAGCGAACTATTTGCCGAAAAATGCGGTCGGCGGAGCAATCGGGCTAACCAATGCTTCCAATTCCGCTATTGCCGGACTCAAGGGATCATTCATCATCTGCTCGGACGGCATACCCGGTAAGTTTGCCAAGCAACTTGATATTTTGCTGGATGACGGAAATACCGCGACCGGCACCCTGATGGTCACTGCGGCAGGTACTTCAACTGCAGGGACGGTTATTACCACGTTAAATATTTGTGGATGACACTCCGTATTTGGTTTGTATGGGGGTCTGAGGGCTATCGTGTGTCCATTTAGGTGTATGGAGAATAAACATAGCGCATCCACTACATCCCTTCCAAAATAGATAGAGAGAGTTCGCAAATCTCCCCCTCCCTAACCCTCTGATGAACTAACTAGCCATCTGACTAAGCTGCACAAAACGCAGCAAGTCATTGGTTACCCCAGTGGGAGAGGGGATACTAACGCTACGTCAGAAAAATGGGAGTTAACATCTTCCCTTTGGAGGGAATGGTTTTTATCCCCTCTCCCACCGGGGGAGGGTTAGGGAGGGGGAAAACACTCAACTATCAAATGCAATCTCAATAATCACCCATCCCTTAGCCGCTTTTCAGCCATCATCAGCGGAACAGGCTGCCCCAGCAGAACCAGCACATCCCCAGCCTGCAACACCATGTCTCCGGCCGGGTGATTGCGGCTTGCATTGTGGCGGCGCACCGCATTGACTGATACTTCCAATTCTTCCAGGCTAGTTTCATCCAGCGTCTTGCCCACAGCTGCATCCCGGCCGGTTAAAAGCACATTTTGAAAGCGCGGTAGTAAATGGTCTGTCACTTCGCCAACTGCGTCGGCAGATGGGCGCAAAAAGCTGCTGAACATGCTGTAACGGCGCGCACGGGCTTCTCTGATGCGGCGCAGCACTTTATTGAAGGGAACTCCGGAGAGCAGCATGGCTTGCGAAGCGAGCATGACACTTCCCTCCAATACCTCTGCCACCACCTCGGCTGCACCGGCGAGTTTAAGCGCTTCAATATGGGTATCGTCAGTCGTTCGCACTACCACCGGCAAATCCGGACGCACATCCTTCACATGCTGCAAAATTTTAAGCGCAGAGGGTTTGTCATTATAAGTAATCACCAGTGTTTTGGCGCGCATCAATCCGGCAGCCATCAGCACCTCGCGTTTGGCGGCATCGCCATATACCACGCTCTCACCTTCTGACATGGCCTCGCGTACCCGGTCAGGATCTAGGTCGAGTGCGATAAAGTTAATGTTTTCCTGCTTCATGTATTGCCCGAGTGCCTTGCCGCTTCGTCCATAGCCGCAAATGATGATGTGTGCATCGGTGGCAATGGTGCGCACTGCAATCTGGTGGATCTGCATGGCGCGATCCATCCATTCGTCGGGAGAGATACGCCTGACGATGGCTTCGGAATGTTGAAACAGGAATGGCGCTATCAACATGGAAAGTAACATGGCGGCGAGTACATTTTGCATCACGTCGTGTGGCAGCAGGTTCACTCCGCCCGCCAGTGTCAGCAACACAAAGCCAAACTCTCCGGCCTGCGCCAAACCCAGACCACTGCGGATTGACGCGCCCCAGTTCCCAGCAAACCCCCTTGCCAGCAGGGTCACCACCACCGCTTTGAAAGGCAGCAAAATAAGTAGTAGCAGCACGATCCAGCCAAATCCGGAAATCACACTGACGGGATCCAGCATCATTCCAATTGTCACGAAAAAAAGACCCAGCAACACATCACGAAAAGGTTTGATGTCTTCTTCAACCTGATAGCGGTATTCGGTTTCTGAAATGAGCATGCCCGCAACAAAGGCTCCCAGCGCCAGAGAAAGCCCGGCCAATTCTGTGATGTAAGCCAAACCCAGGGTGAACAGCAACACATTGAGCATAAAAAGCTCGGGCGATTTTTGCGTGGCCACCAGATGGAACCATGGGCGCAATAACCGTTGACCAAAAACCAGTAGCGCGGCCAGCACGGTTCCTGCCTTGAGCGAAGCAATGATGAGTGTCAGGTAAAGCCCTTCGCCGCTGTTGGCCAGCGCGGGAATGATAATGATGAGCGGCACCACGGCCAAATCCTGAAACAGCAACACCCCCATGATTTTTTGTCCGTGAGAGGTGTTCAGCTCGGCGCGTTCAACCAGTATTTTGCTGACGATTGCGGTTGAGGACATGGCCAGCACCCCGCCCAATGCGAGGCCGGCGCGCCAATCCAGATGAAAGAAGAAACAGGCCAGCATCACCAGCAGGATAGTCGCCACCACTTGCGCTGTACCGAGCCCAAAAACCTGTCGCTGCATGGCGCGCAACCGTGACAGACTGAATTCAAGCCCGATACTGAACATCAGAAACACCACGCCGAACTCGCCCAGATGACGTGTCTCCGGTGCGTCGGGAATCCAGCCGAGCGCATGCGGCCCGATCGTAATGCCCACAATCAAATAACCAAGCATCGCCGGCAAATGCAAAAGGCGGCAGAGCACCACCACCCCGACTGCAGCGGCGAGCAAAATTAGAATAAGTTGTAGCGAATTGGTCATGCGTGTTTCATTCGGCAGTGAAGTGTCGTAGACAGATAATGCCTCAACTCACGCTTGCTTTCAAAGTTTCATTTAAATTTTTAGGGACAAGCATCAAGTCCTTACTGGCATCTCCACAATTAGGGCTGTTTAATGGGCCACTCATTAATCACACTGCTATAATCTGGAATAATTCATGTCATTCCAAACAAAACAGGGGATGACGAGTGTTTAGTTTATTGATGCGTTTATGATTTGCGGCAGTTTCCCCCTCCCTAACCCTCCCCCGTTGGGAGAGGGGATTAACCCCTTGCGCTCTGTTGTGGATTGGCTTTTGTCCCCTCTCCCAACGGGGGAGGGTTAGGGAGGGGGTTTGTGGACACCGTGCCATGTATTTGGAAATCTAAATAATGACAAGTTTTTTGGTCTAGTGAATTATCCGGGATAATTCAAAATATGAATAAAGCCATTTCCGCCACGCCGCGCGCGCTTGACCTTGCCCGTGAGGTGCTCAGCATTGAAGCTGCCGCCGTGCATGCACTGGTGCATCGCATCGATCATACCTTTCTGAGTGCGCTCGATATTATTCTGTCCTGTGAGGGGCGGGTAATCGTCAGCGGCATGGGCAAGTCTGGTCATATTGCACGAAAGATTGCCGCCACCCTGTCCAGTACAGGAACGCCCGCGTATTTTGTCCATCCTGCCGAGGCCAGCCACGGCGACCTCGGGATGATTACTTCTGATGATGTATTTATCGCGCTCTCTTATTCGGGTGAAAGTGAGGAGTTACTCACCATCGTGCCCGTGATTAAACGTCAGGGAGCGAAACTGATCAGCCTGACCGGCAATGCAAAATCGAGCTTGGCGCAGGCGGCAGATGCCCATCTGAATGGTGCTGTAGACAAGGAGGCATGCCCGATGGGATTGGCTCCTACCGCCAGCACAACTGCGGCGCTGGCGCTGGGTGATGCGCTTGCCGTGGCCCTGCTGGATGCAAAGGGCTTTGGTCCGGAGGATTTTGCGCGTTCGCATCCCGGTGGAAATCTGGGGCGCCGCTTGCTCACCCATGTGCGCGACATCATGCATACCGAAGCAGAAATCCCTGCCGTGATGGATCATGCGCTACTATCCGAAGCGGTTCTGGAAATTACCCGTAAACGACTGGGCATGACCGCCATTGTGGATGACACGCAACACGTTCTGGGAATTTATACGGACGGCGATTTGCGCCGCACGCTGGAGAAACGGCTGGACTTTGCCACGACTCAAGTCAATCAGGTAATGTCGCGTAATCCCCGCAGCATTGGACCGGATGCCTTGGCGGCAGAGGCGGTGCAAATCATGGAGCAGTATAATATTACCCAAATATTGGTGGTAGACTCCGCCAACAAACTGGTCGGCGCGCTAAACATGCATGATTTGCTGCGCGCCAAAGTCATATAATTATCCTGTGAAATCCGAATAACCATGCCCTTAAATCGCGCAAAAAACATTCGCCTGATCGCTTTCGACGTGGACGGAATCATGACCGACGGAGGATTGTATTTGTCCGACTCGGGTGAGGAATTCAAACGCTTCAATTCGCTCGACGGTCACGGCCTGAAAATGCTTAAGGCTTCCGGGGTCGAATTGGCCATTATTACTGGACGCACGTCACGCTGTGTCGAGTTGCGCGCAAAAAATCTTGGCATCACTCATCTTTATCAAGGTATAGAAAAAAAGCAGGAAGCCATGCGCGAGTTGCTGGCAAAATTAAATCTTGCTCCCGGGAGCGCGGCTTTCATGGGGGATGATGTGGTGGACCTGCCTGCGATGAGCTTTGTCGGGATGGCCTTCAGCGTGCCGGGTGCGCAACCAATCGTGCGCGACCGCGCCCATTACGTCACCAGCCGCCAGGCCGGGTACGGCGCAGTACGCGAAGTATGTGAATATTTAATGGCTGCGCAAGGCACGCTGGACGGGCAATTGGCCCCCTATCTGAAATGATGGCCGGACGCCTGCAACGTCTGCGTGAGTGGTCACTTGTGTTGCCACTACTGTTGTTGCTGGCTGCCACCTATTGGCTTAATCAGCAAGTGCAGCCGCTGCACATCGAACCCAACGGCAAAAGCCGCCACGATCCGGATGTAATTATTAACAAGCTTGTCGCAACCACGCTGAGTCGTGAAGGGTCACCGCACTTTATCTTGTCCGCTGAAAAAATGGTGCATTATCCCGATAATGACAGCACCTATCTGGACGATCTGCATTTGAGCAGTCTTTATCCCAACCAGCCTCCGGTTTATACTACCGCCCGAAAAGGCGAAGTATCAAGCAAGGGCAATGAGGTGTTTTTGCACAACGAGGTCAAACTCGTTCGCGCGGCCGATGATACCCAAAGCGAAATGAACCTCACCACCACTTACATGCACGTTGTCCCCGACCTCGGCTTGATGGATACCGACCGCCCCATCGAGATGACGGACGCCCACAATGCCATTCAAGCCATTGGGATGACATTTGACAATAAGGCACGCATAATGAAACTGCTCGCACAAGTCAGAAGCCAACATGAAAAAATTCTGCATTAATTACGCGGCCGTCCTGTTATTCATGGCCATGGGCTGCAACCCAAGCTATGCGGAGCGTGCCGACCGCAACAAACCCGTCCATCTGGAAGCGGATCACGTCAGCATTGATGATGCCAAACAGGTCAGCACGTTTGAAGGCAAAGTGCTTCTTACCCAAGGCACGATGGCGATTCAGGGCGACAAGATTGTCGTGGTACAAGACAAAAATGGTTTCTCACACGGCACCGCAACCGGCGAATTTGCCAGCTTTCGCCAAAAGCGCGAAGGATTTGACGAATACCTGGAAGGGTATGGCCGGCGCATCGAATACAACACACAGACCGAGACGGTGGATTTCTATGGTCAGGCACGGATGATCCGGCGGCAGGACGAAGTGCGCGGAGACCATATTACCTACAATTCCAGGACCGAAATTTTTCAGGTGCAAAGTGACTCCAACCAGCCTGCCGATGCCGCCTCGGGAAAAGGAAGAGTGCACGTAACGCTGCAGCCCAAACCTAATGTTCCCCCGGCCCCTTCGGAGCCGGTGACGATCACTCCGCTGGATGAATTGTCTCAGCCCAAAGGCGCGCAATGAGCGAGCTTCAAGCCGTATCCCTGATGAAGCGCTATCGCTCGCGCACGGTGGTGCATGATGTTTCACTTTCCTTGAAAAGCGGAGAAGTGGTGGGTTTGCTGGGCCCCAACGGAGCAGGCAAAACCACTTGTTTTTACATGATTGTCGGATTGGTCGCTGCCGATGGCGGCGATATTTTGATCGACCAGCAGAACATTACCCATTTACCGATACACCGGCGTGCACGACTGGGACTGGGTTACCTGCCGCAGGAGGCTTCAATCTTCCGCCGCCTGACCGTGTCGCAGAACATTCAGGCCGTGCTGGAACTACAAGACTACGAGGGTGAGGAAATCGAGTCCCGGCTGGAAGAATTGCTGGCCGATTTGCACATCACGCATATCCGCGACAATCCCGCCATCAGCCTGTCCGGTGGCGAACGCAGGCGCGTCGAAATTGCACGTGCTCTGGCGACCAATCCGCGTTTCATATTATTGGATGAGCCTTTTGCGGGGGTTGACCCGATCGCGGTATTGGATATTCAAAAGATCATCCGTTTTCTCAAAGAGCGCGACATCGGAGTGTTAATTACCGACCATAACGTGCGCGAAACCCTTGGAATCTGTGATCGTGCCTATATTATAAATGCAGGGGCTGTAATGGCTGAAGGCAAACCTGACGAAATCATTTATAATGAAGGCGTGAGAAAAGTATACCTCGGCGAGCATTTCAAACTATAGCGTGGCTCTGATGAAACAACCGGCCATCCAGCCAGGCAACCAGAACAAGGTTGCTCTACATTGGCAGCTCGGCTTCTCTGTGAATAACAAACAGGAATTTTTTGTAAAACGCAATCGGGATAAGATCTGGATTTTTGAGATAACAATAAACGTACCCTATTCGGCGTATCCGCAAACCGTGCAATGAAACCCTCCCTGCAACTCAGGCAATCCCAACAACTGACGCTGACTCCCCAGTTACAACAGTCTATTCGACTGCTGCAGCTTTCCACTCTGGAAGTCAATCAGGAAGTTGAGCGACTACTGGATGAAAATCCCCTGCTCGAACGCGAGGATGAGGATGCCGAGCTGCCCTATGCTCACGGAGATGCCGCAACTCCCGCGACAACAGAGATTATTGCAACCCATGAAGAGTCGTCCCAATCAGCCGAAGTAGACTGGTCAAAAGAAGACTGGAATGAATCTTCGTTTTCCTCTGCCGGCCCGGCAGAAGAAGATGAAGAAACCTATTCTGAAGTTGTGGCTGACACCCCCAGCCTGCGCGAGCATTTGATCTGGCAACTCAACATGAGTCAACTGGATGACCGGGACAAAAAGATCATCAGCATGTTGATCGACGCGCTGGACGAAAATGGCTATCTGGCCCAACCTCTGGAAGAGATCGCCGAATTACTGCCGGAAGAACTTGATATCACGCTGGATGATCTGGAAACCGCGCTCGTGCAATTACAAAACCTGGGCAATCCGGGCATTGGAGCGCGGTCTTTGGGTGAATGCCTGTCCTTGCAATTGAAAGCACTACCCCAAGACACTCCTGGGCGCGAGGTGGCCCTCGCCATCACAGGCCAGCATCTTAATCTGCTGGCGGCACGCGATTTCGCCAAACTGAAAAAAGTCCTGCATTGCGACGATCATGCCTTACGCACTGCCCAAGACCTGATTATCCACCTCAAACCGAAACCCGGTGCAGAGTTTGAGCAGAGGGTGGCCGACTATGTGGTGCCGGATGTGGTCGTGGAGCGCTATCGTAACAGTTGGCGCGCCCGGTTGAACACCGAGGCCATGCCCCGCTTGCGTGTTAACCAGATGTATGCGAGCATTTTGCAACAGCGCGGCGAGAAGAACGCGCAGCAACTGGCCGGGCAATTGCAGGAAGCGCGCTGGTTTATCAAAAACATGCAACAACGTTTTGATACCATTCTGCGGGTTTCTCAGGCAATTGTAGAGCGGCAGAGCAACTTCTTCGAATATGGCGAAATTGCCATGCGCCCACTTGTATTGAGGGAAATTGCCGATGAACTTGAATTGCATGAATCTACTATTTCCCGCGTAACCACGCAGAAGTTTATGCTAACTCCGCGGGGCATCTACGAACTCAAATATTTTTTCGGTAGCGGTATTGCTACCGAAGCGGGTGGCACCTGTTCCTCCACTGCCATTCGCGCGCTTATCAAGCAACTGGTCAGTCAGGAAGATGCACAGCATCCTCTCTCAGACAGTCGCATGTCCGAAATCCTGGCACTGCAGGGCATATTGGTTGCCCGGCGTACCGTGGCAAAATACCGGGAATTAATGCATATTCTCCCGGTGAATCTTCGTAAATCACTCTAACCATAAATAAGGAGCAAGCCATGAACCTCAATCTCAGCGGACACCATCTGGAAATCACTCCTGCCATCCGTGAGCATGTGCTAAGCAAAATCGGCAAGGTCAAACGCCATTTCGATAACGTGATAGACGTAAACGTCATTCTTTCCGTAGATAAGCTGAAACAAAAAGCCGAGGCCAATGTGCACCTCAGCGGCAAAACGATTTTTGTGGAGTGCGACGACGAGAACCTATATGTCGCCATTGACAGCCTGGTTGAAAAACTGGATCGGCAGATTCTCAAGCATAAAGAAAAAAGCTCTGCCCGTCGTCATGATAGTTCCGGAAAACCACTGGCCGAAGAGCAAGAATGACCAGCGGAATGAATTAAAAAAACAGATCCATTTCCCTTAACTTAAACGCTGCTCATATAATTATCTGCCCTTGGTGAATTTCCGGCCTTGTCTAATTGCCGCTCGTCGGCGTAGACTTAAGCCTCAAGTCACCTCATCTGACAATTAAGTGAGCAGCATAACTCCTAAACTATCCAGTCATGATTGAACCGATGAATCTGATTAGCACGATCCTTCCCCTTGAAAACATTCTGGTTGACACCGAATCCACCAGTAAAAAACGGGTTTTTGAGCGAGTCGGAATATTATTTGAAAACACCCGCCAAATCGGGCGCAGCCAAGTATTTGACAGCTTGTTTGCACGCGAAAAACTCGGTTCCACCGGCCTCGGACAAGGTGTTGCGATTCCTCACGGCCGAATCAAAAATATGCGTGATGCCGTTGCCGCTTTTGTCAAAACACAGACCACGATCCCGTTTGATGCCCCGGATGGACAACCGGTCAATCTTATTTTTGTGCTGCTGGTACCCGAACGCGCCACTGACACGCACTTGCAACTGCTTGGCGAACTGGCACAAATGTTCAGCGACAAAAATTTCCGTGACCAGCTCCAGGCCACGAACGACCCTGCCGTTATTCACCAATTGTTTACTCAATGGAAGGCTTAAGCCGTGGCCCAAGTCAATATTCAACAGCTTTTCGAAGATAAACAAGAGCGGCTGGCATTGACTTGGGTCGCCGGTGCTGACGGTGGTGCCAAGATACTCGACAGTGAAATCGTCAAGGCTTCCAGCCAGGGGCTGATTGGTCACCTCAACCTGATTCACATGAATTGGGTGCAAGTGCTGAGCGATACCGAGATAGATTACTTGCATTCGCTTTCTAAAGAGGCCCTCGCCCAAGCCTTGGAGCAACTGGAACGGGGGGATACGCTGTGTATGGTCGTGGCAGGAGAAGCAGAAATTCCGTTGGAGTTAATCGACTACGCAAACCGCACCCGCACTCCCTTGTTTCGTTCGCCATTACCGAGCGTGCATCTAATGTGGCTGATGCGGCATTACATTGTCAAAGCACTGGCGGAATTTACGACGCTGCATGGTGTATTTCTCGACGTGATGGGGGTAGGGGTTTTAATTACCGGCGACAGTGGCGTGGGTAAAAGCGAGCTGGGATTGGAGCTCATCACGCGCGGTAACGGCTTGGTAGCAGACGACATCACCGAAGTGTACCGCGTTTCTCCCGATACGTTGGAAGGGCGCTGCCCGGAATTATTGCGTGACTTCCTTGAGGTACGCGGATTAGGCGTATTGAACATCCGCTCCATGTTCGGCGAAACGGCTGTTCGACGCAAGAAAGGGCTCAAGCTGATCGTAAGCTTGCATCGCCCCCCTGGCGGCGATGTATCCCAACTGGAACGCCTGCCACTCAACGCCAGCCACCAGGAAATTCTGGGCATAAAAATCTGCTCGGTCAGTATTCCGGTTGTTGCAGGACGCAACCTTGCGGTACTGGTCGAAGCGGCCGCCCGCAACTTTGTATTACAACAACGCGGCATCGACACTATGCAGGAGTTCATCACCCGCCACGAGTTGCACATGCAGAATCAATAAATCAGCATGCTCCATAGCATTCAGGATAAGCAGTGCAATTATTTCTGATCAGCGGGCTTTCCGGCTCGGGTAAAAGTGTTGCACTCAAAGTGCTGGAGGACAACGGCTATTATTGCGTGGATAACCTGCCTGCTGAATTACTGCCCGCTCTCATCGACAATCTGCATCAAGCTGGTAAAGATCACGTTGCCGTCAGTATAGATGTCCGAAGTGGCGGGGTCGCGCAAGTGCCGCATTTCATCGAACGGCTCAAACTATCCGGTCTTGATGTGCACTTGCTGTTTCTCGATGCGCAGACAGATACATTGGTCAAACGGTTTTCTGAAACGCGCCGCCGCCATCCTTTAAGCGACGACAGATTGACGCTACCTGAGTGCGTGCAGCTTGAACGCGAGTTACTTGCCGAGATCGCCAATATCGGCCACCATATTGACACCAGTGAGCTCGGTGCAAATGCCCTGCGTGCCTGGGTCAAGGATTTCATACGGGTGGATCGTGCAAGGCTC
>Ga0316223_1004004_pt1 | contig 10604 bp, 7 predicted proteins | sample TBH18009metaG_FD_206007 | JGI IMG/M metagenome (GOLD analysis project Ga0316223, IMG submission 206007) | Freshwater microbial communities from Trout Bog Lake, Wisconsin, USA - TBH18009 | ecosystem: Environmental > Aquatic > Freshwater > Lake > Hypolimnion/Profundal zone | place: USA: Wisconsin... | reverse complement strand
AGACTCCCCCAAAATTAACTTTTAATCAAGTTTCTTGCGGGGGGTCACCCAATTCCCATCACGAATCTTGATCGCCACAGCGCAAAAGGCCATCAGGATTTGTGACCGTACTCACAAGTCCCCCTTGAACCACTGCTGAAGGCGCATCCATGCGAGGTAATTTGGCAGGTATTTCGTCGAAACCCCGCGGAGCTCGCGGTTAATCCAAGTCTTGAGGACTTCGTGGTACCGATTTACGGACTGAACATGGTAAATCTGTTCCTTGACCCGGCCGGAGTACGCCACCGCACGTGCTTTGATGCGGCAAGTGCGGGGTGCGCAATCGCCGGCATCGCAGTGCCGCTCCATCAGGCCGGTGCAGGCCTTGTCGGTGTTCTTTGAGCCAGCGGTGCACGACGTTGGTGTTCATGCCGTGCTGCAAGGCCAGGGCTGCGATGGATGCGCCGGGCTGTAAGCAGGCGGCCACCATCTCGACCTTGAACTGGGCGGAGTAGGTGCGGTGTGTGCGCCGCACCGCCGTGCGAGTTGGTTGCGAGTCTTCGAGCATTGTGTCCACGATTGATTGCGTGGATGCGATCTTGCGGGAAATTAGGAGAGGGTGCGAGATGGGGGCGCTAGACGCTTACTTTGTTTCAAACATGGTCCCGTTACTGGCTCAGCGCTGCCGTGAGGTGAATGCGGGCAACCATTGACTGACCCTTCGGCGGACCGCTTTGCGGGTGTAATGCGGCGTAAAATGCGCCGCATTACACCACGGGACGCGTAGATGATCGGGATCGACACCGCTTCGAAAGAGTGCTTATGACCGGCCCGGTGATTGAACCCAAGGGCTATCTGCTGGCTGCCTACGGCCTGGAGCAACGCGGGGACATGCGGCAGGCAGCGGAAATCTACCGCGCCGGTTTGGTGGTGTATCCAGAGCACCCCGACCTGACGGTCAACCTTGCCCGTGTTCTGCGCCAGTCGCCAGACACGCTGGATGAGGCTTTGCAGCTGCTGCGCCAAACCATTGCGAAACAGAAAGACTATCCGCCGGCCCGTTTGACCCTGATCGAAACGCTGCGCACAGCGGCCCATCGCCTGGACGAAGCGCAGGCCGAGGCGCGCACTTATATTGATTTGTATCCCGCAGACGGTGCTGGACACCTGCTCCTCGCGCTGGCGCTGTACGCGCAGCGCCAGTTGACCGATGCGCTCGCGTCGGCAGAGCGGGCAACTGTTTTGCAGGGCAAGCAGGTGCTCGCCTGGGAGCTCATGGCGAATATCGCTGTCGGGCTGGGTGATGCGGCTGGCGCGGTTACGGCGTATCGGGCGCTGGTGGCACGCCAGCCCGATCCCGATATGCACTCGCGGTTGTTGGTGTCAATGCAGTATTGCGACACGATCGACGCCGCTGATATTTTTGCCGAGTCGTTGCACTGGGCGCGCGCGTACGGTTCGGGGATAACGTGCCGAACGTCCTGGCCGCTGCTGGACACCGATCCGAAACGCGTGCTGCATGTGGGGTTCGTTTCGGGTGACTTCCGTCAGTGTTCGACGCCCTTGCTGGCGCTTCCGCTGTTTGAGCATTGGCCGGCGGACTGGACGGTTTCCCTGTATTCCAACGGAACGCAATCCGATGCCTGGACCGCGCGCTTTCGCCAAACTGCCGCGCACTGGATCGACATTTCGGCGCTGGACGACGAGCAGGCGGCGGCGCGGATTTTTGACGACCGCATCGATGTGCTGGTGGACCTGAACGGCCACACGCAGGGCGGGCGCCTGGGTATTTTTCGTCGCAAGCCCGCACCGGTGCAGGTGGCGTGGCTCAATCTTGCTGGCAGCACTGGCCTGGCCACCTTTGACGCCATCATTGGCGACACTTGGCACTTGCCGCTGTCGGACCAACCGCTGTATGTGGAGCCAATCCGGCATGTGGCGCACAACCGTTATCGCTACCTTCCGTTCAAGGAGGCGCCCGATGTGGCTGACGTTCCCCTGCATCGCAACGGTTTTGTGACGTTCGGCAGTTTCAATTCCGCCTACAAAATTTCAGGTAGCGTGCTGTCGCGCTGGGTCGAGATTCTGAAGTCCTTGCCTACGGCCAAGCTGGTGTTGAATACGCGGGAATTTGGTTGCCCTGACACGGTTGAACGCTTTGCGTGCGCCTTTGAGCTGCAGGGTATTGACCGTTCGCGTATTGATTTCCGTCCGGGTTCGCCGAATGCCCTTGGCATGTTGGCGGCCTATTCTGACGTCGATATTGCACTGGATTCCTTCCCGTACTCGGGCGGACTGACCACACTGGAGGCCCTGCACATGGGCGTTCCGGTGATCACCATGCCGGGCAAAGGCCTCGCATCGCGCCATTCCTACGCGCATCTGGCGACGCTCGGACTTCAGGATTGGATCGTTCCCGACGCGGAGTCGTATGTCCGGCTTGCGGTTGAGAAAGCCGGCGCACTGGGCGATCTGGTTGCATTGCGATCGAGCTTGCGTGCGCGTCTGGCGGCTTCAGTGCTCTTGGACGGGCCCAGTCTGGCCCGCAGTTTTTCTGCGGTTGTTCGGGATTTGTGGGTCCGGGCGATCGCGTCCGCTGCGCAGCGTTCCGAATTCGATCCGCATTGATAATTGGCGGAACGCCTTGAAATTGTGGTTTATGCTTGCTGCCGCAGAATCAGGCGCAGTTGCGCTGTCGGAATCGAATGAAAAATACAGCCCCCGCAGGGTATAAAACAAAAATCCAGTCATTCACTTTGTTTGGGGTGCTGACGGTCATTTTCGTCCTGGTGGTGGGGATGTCCGCCTTGAGTTATGCGCGTTATGAGCGCGAGGCCATCACCACAGCTACCAATCTAACGGAGATTATCCGCGCCGGTATTGAAGAGTCGCTGAGCCGGTGTCGTGGTGACATTCGAACCGTTTCCCTGTTTCTGAGTCCCGGGGATTTTTCCGGTGGATTGTCAGCGCAGCGGCGCCAAGCCATTGAACGTCTCATGGGCGCCCAATTGCTGCAGTTTCCGCAGGTGTCCAATTACCGGGTCTTTAATAGTGATGGCGTCTCCATAGCCAACGCGGGTCGTAATCCGGCCGCCATCAATGTGAGTGACCGCGCGTGGTTCCTTGCCTTGAAAAAGGATCCATCCCAGACGTTTGTGATCTCTGATGTGCTCAATGCCAAAGGGGCGCAAAAGCCGTCTGTCATTATGGCGATTCCCGTGCGCAGCGCCGATGGGCGTCTGCTTGGGGCGGTGAATGCGGCCTTGGATCTGGAGCTGTTTCAGAAACTGATCACGGCGCCGGATATTGGTGCGCGGGGCATGATCGGCGTGCGCCGCACCGACACAGCGCGGCTGGTGATGCGCCGCCCGGAAATCGTTGGGCAAGTCAACGAACCCGTTCGCCTGGAAATTATTCCGCGTGTACAGCGTGGCGAGCTGTCGGGGGTCGTTGAATTCACCTTTCCCACGGATCACGTCAAGCACGTTGCAGCTTTTCAGAGTATGCGCAATTTCCCGTTGGTGGTTTATGTAGGGCTGGCGCCTGATGATTACCTGAAACCCTGGAGAACGCAGACTGGGGTCGCCGTGACGGGAACTCTGGGCTTGGAAATTTTGCTGATCCTGCTGTATTTTCGGCAGCAACGCATTTCGTTCAGTCTGGATTTTGAGCGGGCTGCTGCGCAACAGCAATCCCAACGCTACGAGGTGTTGCTGAAAGCGGCAGGGGAAGGTATTTACGGCGTCGATGTCAACGGCTGCCTGAGCTTTCTCAATCCGGCGGCACGGCGCATGCTCGGTCTGAATGCGTACGAAGGCGTGGGGGTTCAACTTGACGCCATCGTCCATCCGCAGGGCGAGGGCGGACACAGTGCTTCCGGCGCGGGGCTGGTGTTCAAGGCGCTGGCGAATGCACGCAATTTGGAAGATGGGGCGGTGTTCCAGTTCGACGACGTGTACGGACGCAAAGACGGCAGTGTGTTTCCGGTCGAACTCACGGTTGCCTGCATTTGCAGCGCTGATGTGCCGGTCGGCGCTGTGGTTACCTTTCGCGACACCACCGAACGCAAGCAGGCGGATGCCCGGGCGGAACGTGAGCGACTCCGTCTGCAAACTATTTTGGGCACCGCCAGTGATGGTATTCACATCCTGGATCAGGACGGTTTGCTGGTGGAAGCCAACAACGCCTTTTTGACAATGCTGGGTTATGACAGTTCCGCCATTGGAACCCTGCACGTGACCGACTGGGACCATGTCAACGTCAGCAGTTTGATTCATGACCTGATTGCAGCCAAGAGTCAGGCAATTTTCGTGGCACAGCACCATCGGCGCGATGGTGCTGTGCTGGACGTGGAAATCAACGCGTCAGGCATCGAAATTGATGGCAAAGGTTTTTTGTATGCCGCTTCGCGTGACATCACGGAGCGCAAACGGGCCGAGCAACAATTGCGTGTCGCAGCGATCGCATTCGAAGCCCAGGAAGGCATGTTTATCACCGATGCGCAGCGTGTGATTTTGCGTGTGAACCGTGCCTTTTCGGAAATCACGGGCTACAGCGCGGAGGAAGCGGTGGGTCAGACGCCCAGTTTGCTGGGTTCCAATAACCACGATGCCGGGTTCTTCAATGCCATGACGGCAAGCATTGAAGCGCACGGCCATTGGCGCGGAGAAATCTGGAATCGTCGCAAAAGTGGCGAGGTTTTTCCAGAATGGCTGACCATCACGGCGGTCAAGAACGAACAGGGTGGCGTCGAAAATTATGTCGCTACGTTGTCCGACATCTCGGCACGCAAGGCGGCTGAAGATGAAATCAAAAACCTGGCATTTTTTGATCCCTTGACCAGTCTGCCCAACCGGCGACTTTTACTGGACCGACTGGCGCGGGCCATGGCCGCCACCGCACGCCACCACCGCCGGGGCGCTTTGTTGTTCATCGATTTGGATAACTTTAAAACGCTCAACGACACCTTGGGCCACGACAAAGGTGACTTGCTGCTGACGCAAGTGGCGCAGCGCCTGGTGACGTGCGTGCGCGAAGGCGACACCGTGGCACGCCTGGGTGGAGATGAGTTTGTGGTGATGCTCGAAGATCTGGATGCGAGCCAGGATGGCGCAGCCAAACAGGCCCAGGCGGTGGCCGAAAAAGTATTAGCGGCCTTGAGTCAGGTGTATCAGCTGGGCAGTTACACGCACCATACCAGTGCCAGTATTGGAATCACGCAGTTGGTCGACAATGAAGTGACGATCGAAGACCTGCTCAAGCGTGCCGATCTGGCGATGTACCAGGCCAAGGCGGCGGGGCGCAACACGCTGCGCTTCTTTGATCCCGAAATGCAAGCTGCCGTCAGCGCCCGGGCTGAGTTGGAGGCGGGTTTGCGTGAGGCGCTGCAGCAACAACAGTTTGTGCTGTATTACCAACCTCAGGTTGTTGACGCCGGTACCTGCATTGGGGTGGAGGCGCTGGTGCGCTGGCTGCATCCACAGCGCGGCGTGGTGTCGCCGGCCGAGTTTATTGGGGTGGCTGAGAGTACCGGTCTGATTTTGCCGCTGGGTCAGTGGGTGCTGGAGACGGCATGCGCGCAACTGGCAGCGTGGGCTGATCAGCCCGCGTTGGCGGCGCTTACGGTGGCGGTGAATGTGAGCGCACACCAGTTCCTGCACCGCCATTTTGTTGCCCAAGTGCTGGATGCACTGGGCCGTAGCGGCGCCCGGCCTGCGTTACTCAAGCTGGAGCTGACGGAAAGTGTGCTGGTGACCAATGTCGAAGACATTATTGAAAAGATGACGGCTTTGAAAGCACATGGCGTGAGTTTCTCGCTGGACGATTTTGGCATGGGTTATTCATCGCTGTCCTACCTGAAACGCTTGCCGCTGGACCAGCTGAAAATTGACCAGGGCTTTGTCCGGGACATTCTGGTCGACCCCAACGATGCAGCCATTGCAAAGATGGTGATTGCTTTGGGTGACAGTTTGGGGTTGGATGTGATTGCTGAAGGTGTTGAGTCGGAAGCACAGCGCGATTTTTTGGCACACCATGGCTGTCATACCTACCAGGGCTATTTGTTTAGTCGACCGGCGCCACTGGCAGATTTTGAACGGTACGTGCAGACGCGATCGATCGTTGCATCAACAACGTAGCTGCTGACTATCAGGACCGGACCGATTTTTTCATTGCATCGGCAACCGGCCTGTTCGTTTTCCCCCAACTCAAACAGTGCGAGCCGTGTCAAGCAGGAGATGCCAAAACGCGGTCGTTCGCGCTGCCGGTGGCTATGCAGGACTGCTTTTTGCTGCTCTGCGCTGCTTTAATTGCAGCGCCATATAAATCACCACTGCGATATTGCTGAGCAGCACGACGGCATTGATGGCGGTGACATGCGTATACAGGTGCTTCAATTCCAGCGGCAGGTATAAGGTGCCGGAGAGTGCCGCCAGCCATTCAGCCCAGGCCCTGTCATGCCACAGCCCATAGCCCTCGATCAATCGCAGCGCGGCATAAGCCCATGCCAGCAGAACCAGTTGACGCAGGTTGGTGTCGGCCAGCATGGCGGCATAGTTCAGAAACAGGTGTGAGAAGTGCGCTTGCGGGTTCAGATGAAAGTGGCCAATGAGTGCGTAACCGATGGCGCGGATGTCCTGGTGCACCAGGCCGAGCAATCCCAAACTCGCGCCGATAGCCGCCACACCTTTGATGCCTTCGAACACGGCGATCGTGCGCAGGCCGGTGTTTCGGTGCCGTGGGCGCGCGGTTTCTGTGCTCATGGCAAGCATGGTACTGGCTGGCGGGCACCCGTGCAGCGCTATTGGATTCACAATGGCGCCATGAACCAGAATAAATCATTCAAACTTTCCATGCTCGACCTCGTTGTTGTGCGTGAGGGTAGTTCCGTGGCGCAGGCATTGGCCCTGGCGCAACGCACGGCACGCCACGTAGAACAACTCGGTTTTGTGCGCTACTGGCTGGCTGAGCACCACAATATGCCGGGTATTGCCAGCTCTGCTACGGCGGTGCTGGTGGGTTATATCGCTGCGGCCACGCAGCGTATCCGGGTCGGCTCGGGCGGCATCATGCTACCCAACCATGCGCCGTTGGTTGTGGCTGAGGCGTTTGGCACGCTGGCGGAGCTGTATCCGGGACGCATCGATCTGGGGCTCGGGCGTGCGCCGGGGACCGACGCCCTGACCATGCGGGCATTGCGCCGTGACCGGGTGGAAACCGAAGAGGACTTTCCGCGCGCGGTGGACGAACTGCAGGCGTTGCTGGGTGATGCAGTGCCTGGACAACGGGTGGTGGCGAATCCGGGGGCGGGCACCCATGTTCCGCTTTGGTTGCTGGGGTCGAGTTTGTTCTCTGCACAACTGGCAGCCGCGCGCGGGCTCCCGTATGCCTTTGCGTGGCATTTTGCGCCGCGCATGATGATGCCGGCGATTGCGTTGTATCGGGCGCAGTTTCAGCCATCCAAGGCACTCGACAAACCGTATGTGGCGATCGGTGTTCCGCTGGTGGCGGCGTCCGATGACGATCAGGCCCAGTTCCTGGCCAGCACGCTGTACCAGCGCGTGTTGGGCATTGTGACGGGACAGCGCACGCGGTTGCAGGCACCGCGCCGCGATTTCCTTGCCTCGCTGGGCGCGCGTGAGCGCGCTGCGATCGACGACTTTCTGGGCATGGCCATCATTGGCGGGCCGGACACGGTGGCGCAATCGTTTGCGCGCTTGCAGCAGCTGACCGCTGCCGATGAATTCATTCTGGTGTGTGATGTGTTTGATGCCGACTTACGGCTGCGTGCGCTGGAGATTGCGCAGCAGGCGCAGTTGGCGCTGTAGCTCCAACCTGCACCGCAGCGTTGCCGGTGGGCTTAGAGCCAACCTGGACCTTGCAAGCGGGTCATGCCGTGGCGCATAGCAAGGACGTGGCACCGGGCATGGCTGCAGGCATGGCGGGGAGTCGCAACGCCGCAGGGCCACCCACCGGATCATTTTGCGGTGTCAGTGCAGCCATGGCTTCGACCAGCCTGGCACCCCACTGCGGCGTCAGTGCGACCTGGTTTCTGGCTTGGAACGCCGCTTGTTCTTGCAACCGTTGGCCCACCTGGGTGCGTTCCGGTGAACGCTTGGACGCACTTTCGCTGCGCCAGGGCGACCATTGAAACGACGCCGGAAGGTCGGCAAAGTCGGGGAAACGGTCGGGATTTCGCTGACGTTCAATGGCATCAATGGTGGTCCAAACACTGTCGGATTCCTTCCATCCATAAAAGTACCGGCTTCCCAAATCCCGACCCCGGTAGTTGTAGTAGGTCGCCCTGTAGCCCTGCCATACACCGTCTTGCTGGGTGATGAGTGCCGTTGACAAACCAGCGCCCACCGTCCCCAGCGCGGCGGAACCGGCCACGCCAGCCGCCACGATCCCCCCGCTGACGACGCCAAGTACGCCAAGTCCCAGCGCAATACCTACCTGCGTTCCCTCGCTGCGGGAGCTGCTGTACCTGGCCGGTCGGTAGGCCTGGATATGAACATAGCCGTTTCCACCAAAGTTGAAGCGGCGGTTGTGGACATCGTCTGCGATGGGTACTCCATACTGGAAAAAACGCGCCTGCGTCTGCGCTGACGCGCCACGTCGCGCCGCCTGCGCACCGCTATAGCCCGTGGGCCTGGCGGACAGTGCAGACGGGTCTGCCATCACCCCGGAGATGCCGGTGCCGCCTGTGCCGGCACCGCCCGAGCCACCGCCTGGGCCACCGCCTGGGCGTCTGCCAAGGTTGTTTGTCTCCGTAGCGCCATCGCAGTGGGCGCGGTAACGCGCGATGCAATCGTCGGCAATGACCTGCGCATTGCGATCGGCCACACTGGCGGCGGGAAGCTCCATCATGGCGCGCAGCAAATGCAGCATTTCCATGCATACAGCGGGAGCCTCCGGGTGGAGACCGGGTGCCTGCGCGCGCAGTGCGGCGAGTGCGTCACGTTGCCGATACAAGCGCTCCATCTGGGTTTCTATTTGGGTCAGCAATGGCCCCAAACCAGACTGCACACTGAGCGTCTCGCGGATCTGGGTCAGCGCCTCACGCTGTTGGGCAGCGGAGCGCCCCGCACCCGCGAAGCGCGTCAGTTGGCGCACTTGTTCCTCCAGTGTCGTCCTGTAAAACGTGACCTGCTCACGGGCACGTTCGCACCATGTCAGGTAGCTCTGCCATCGTGCATCCCGGAGGCGTGCATCGGGCGGTGGTCGTTGCGCACGGTCCGGGTCCGATGGATGGGAGGCAAAGTCCGCGCGAATCTCCAAAAATGCTGCATTAAAGTGAACCGGATTGGCCTGGCGCAACCACCATAAGCGCCGCTGCACCAAATAGGCAGCGTGGGTTATCAGCGCCTCCGACTGCGCGCCACACAAACGGCTCGGGTCTTGCTGGTAAGTGCGGCACAGCTCCCAGAGGCGTTGGAGCCCGTTGCGCAGTGGGGCCGCCTGGCGCATGGTCGCCACACTGGCGCGTGTGAGGATGCGCGCGCCCGCGCGTTCGCACAGCACGGTGTTTGGGTCGGTCTCCACGCGTGCCAGTTGCGGCACTTGTGCGTCCAGTTGCTGCAGGTACGGCACGATGATCCGCAGGTCTTCTTGCAAGGCGTCTTGGGCGATTGCAATGTGCGCTTCCGTGAAGACGACGTCGTCCAGATCGTCTTCGTCGTGGCTTTCCCATACCAGCGCCCGGCGATTCCGACGGCGTGCGGCGCGGTTGCGGGGGTGGCGATTGCCGTAGTTAATAAGCGATGAAGACACAGCGACTCCTTTCGAGAACAGAAAACGGCCACGTGCCCTGACGCCCGGCACGACGGCGTCACCCTAGGCGGCATTTTTCTCGAATGGGTTTTAACGGTGTTTACTTTGGACAATTAGCCGCGCACGCAGCACGCTCGCGGGCGATTCGGTCAGGTTGCTGCCGCTGTCGGTGGCGTGCGGTCACCGCAGCCCAGGCTGCGCTCCATCAGCACCACGTCGAGCCAGCGCCCGAACTTCCAGCCGCAGCTGCGCAGGACGCCAACGTGGGAAAAGCCATTGCGGCGGTGCAGCTCGATCGAGGGGTGGTTGTCCGAATCACCGATGACCGCAATCATGGTGCGGATGCCAGCGCGGCTGGCGTGGCCCGCCAGTTCGGCCAGTAGCACGCGCCCCAGTCCCTTGCCTACAGCCTGTGGTGCCAAGTAAATGGAATCTTCGGCCGAATAGCGGAAAGCCGGGCGCGGCTTGAACCAGTTGCAATAGGCGAATCCCAGCACGACGGTGTTCTGTTCCACCACCAAATACGGCAAACCTTTGCCCAGAACGTCGGCGCGGCGTTGTGTCATTTCGGCTTCGGAAGGCGCCTCGGTTTCGAATGTGGCGGTGCCGTGCTGCACATGGTGGGCGTAAATGGCCGTGATGGCGGACATGTCGGCGTGAATGGCGGGGCGGATCATTGTCATGAATGCGAAAAAAGATATAATGGAGAGCTATTCAGAGTGTCACTGGCCGGGTGGTCAGTTGCGTGTCTCAAACTTTGAATGTTTGTTTGTGGCTGGAATTTTTCCAGTTGCTTTTCATGGCTAGAGTGAGCGGGCGGGTTTTTGCGGCGTTTTTGCAACTGTTTTTAACCG
>Ga0316223_1004003_pt1 | contig 10604 bp, 9 predicted proteins | sample TBH18009metaG_FD_206007 | JGI IMG/M metagenome (GOLD analysis project Ga0316223, IMG submission 206007) | Freshwater microbial communities from Trout Bog Lake, Wisconsin, USA - TBH18009 | ecosystem: Environmental > Aquatic > Freshwater > Lake > Hypolimnion/Profundal zone | place: USA: Wisconsin... | reverse complement strand
GGATGTCGCTATCGTGCCGTCAGCGTCAGCGTCAGCGTCACAGGTTGCGGTTGCGGTGGTGTCCATGGGTAATCCGCACGCGGTGTTGCTGGTGCCCGATGTGGACAGCGCTCCGGTGGCGGCGTATGGTCCCCTGGTGCAGGGCTGCGCGCGCTTTGGCAACGGTGTCAATGTTGGATTCCTGCAGGTACTGGACCGCAGCAATGTGCGCCTGCGCGTGTTTGAACGCGGCGTGGGTGAAACGCTGGCCTGCGGCAGTGGTGCCTGTGCCGCCGTGGTGGCGGGCATTCGCCTGGGGCTGCTCGACAGCGGTGTGGCGGTGCAAACGCGCGGTGGCTTGCTGCGCATTGATTGGGCCGGCGGCACTGCGCCGGTGCGCATGACGGGACCGGCCGTGACCGTGTTTCATGGTGAGATTGAGTTGCCCGATCGGCTGGACTAGGTGCGGGGGCATCGCATAATTCCCCAGCACCTATTGATGCATTTATTCCTGCACTTATCTCTGCAACCGCGCCGCAATCGCCCCGCCACCCGATACTGGACTGAACGCTATGAGCACCACCCCTGACTCTGCCCTGAATCACCCGATCACGGAGGCAGACATCGCCAACTACCTGGCCAATACGCCCGAGTTCTTTACGCGCCACGCCGAATTGCTGGCGGCGGTGCAGCTTACCAGTCCGCATGGACACCGCGCGGTGAGTTTGCAGGAGCGCCAGGCCGAGATGCTGCGCGAAAAAATCAAGATGCTGGAGCAGCGCATCATGGAGATGATCCGCAATGGCGGGGAGAACGTGCTGCTGTCGGACAAGGTTGTGCAATTGGCCGCTGGCTTGTTGCAAGTGCAGGAGTCGGCCGCCGTGGCGCCGCGCTTGTTGCAGGAAATCGAAGCGCTGTTTGCGGTGCCCCAGGTTGGCCTGCGTGTGTGGGATGTGTCGCCGGACCATGCCCAGAGTCCGTTTGTGCAGGCTGTGAGTGACGACGTGAAATCGTTCGCGGCGTCACTCAGCGAGCCGTTTTGCGGCCTGAACACCGGTTTTGAGGCGCTTAGCTGGATGGCGGATCCGGCGGCTGTTGCGTCGCTGGCATTGATTCCCTTGCGCACGGCGGGCGAAGGGGTGGGCGGCTCCACGGTGTTCGGCATGCTGGTGCTGGCATCGGGTGACGCCCAGCGTTTTACCAGTGGCATGGGCACTGCGTTTCTGGCCCGCATTGGTGATCTGTCCAGCGTGGCTCTGGCACGCTGGCGCTGAGGTACCATGTCCGCCGAGCGGGCGCTGGTCGAACGCTACCTGGCGTATGCGCGGATTGAAAAACGGCTGGCTGCGCGCACGCTGACGCTGTACGCGCTGGACCTGGAAAAGCTGATGGCGTTTGCGGCGCAGGTGCCGGTGGCGTTGCTGCAGGTGCGCACGGCGCACATCCGGCGTTGGGTTGCGCAAATGCACAGCGCCGGGCGCAGTGGGCGCGGCATTGCCCTGATTCTGTCTGGCTGGCGCGGGTTTTATGTCTGGCTCGGGCGGGAGGCGCTGATTTCCAGTAATCCGGTGCAGGACGTGCGCTCACCCAAAGCTCCCAAGCCGCTGCCCAAGGCGTTGGATGTGGATGCGGCGGTGCAGTTTGCCGACTTCTGTAGTGCGGATGATCCCTGGTTGGAAGCGCGCGACGCCGCCATGGTGGAGCTGCTGTATGGCAGCGGCCTGCGGGTGGGCGAGCTGGTCGGGTTGGACGTGGTGGCCAGCAGCACGGCGCGCGGCTGGGTCGATGTCGATGCGTCCGAGGTTCATGTGCTGGGCAAAGGCAGCAAACGGCGCACGGTGCCGCTCGGGCATGCGGCGTTGCTGGCGTTGGCGCGCTGGCTGGCACTGCGTGGGACCGCTGTGATGGGTTCCATTGGGGGGGGTGATGGCGCGGTGGCCCTGTTTCAGGGGCGGCGCGGTACGCGGCTGACGGCGCAGGCGGTGTGGCGACGCCTGCAACGACGCAGCCAGCTGGCCGGTACGGCAGCGCCGGTGCATCCGCACATGCTGCGCCATTCGTTTGCCAGCCATGTGCTGCAAAGCAGTGGCGACTTGCGCGCGGTGCAGGAGCTGCTCGGGCACGCCAGCATCACCACCACGCAGGTGTATACCCGGCTCGATTTCCAGCATCTGGCGCGTGCTTACGACGCCGCGCACCCGCGCGCCCGCAGTAAAAAGAAGCCCTGATTTCGTGCGCCGCCAGGGCGGCGACAATAGCGCCATGAAAACGATACGTCTGCGCCCCGGCAAAGAGCGCTCCCTGCTGCGCCGCCACCCCTGGATTTTTGAATCTGCCATTGCCAAAGGGGGCGGTGACCGTGGTGAAACGGTGCGGGTGGAGTCGGACCAGGGCGCGTTTCTGGGCTGGGCAGCATTCAGTCCAGCGTCCAAAATCCGGGCCCGGGTCTGGAGCTTTACCGAGAGCCAGCGCATTGACGACGCTTTTTTTCACGCCGTCATCGCCACCGCCGTAGCCGCCCGCCAGCGCTTCCCCCTTGTGAGCGACGGCGTGCGACTGGTGCACGGCGAGTCCGACGGTCTGCCGGGGCTTATTGTGGATCGCTACGGCGACACGCTGGTGGCGCAATTCACTTCGGCTGGCGTTGAGCGCTGGAAGCCGGTGATTGCCGATGCGCTGTTGGCGGTGACGGGCCTGAGCGCACTGTATGAACGCTCCGACGCCAGCAGCCGCGGGCTCGAAGGACTGCCGGTCCAGACTGGCTGGCTGCGCGGTAGCGGCGACGTGGCGCTTCAATTGCGCGAACACGACTGGCTGCTGGCGTTGAATATTGCCGAAGGCCACAAGACCGGCTTCTACCTGGACCAGCGCGACAGCCGCAAGAAATTTTTCGACTACACCCAGCGCCTGGGCTTCCAGCGCGTCCTGAATTGTTTTTGCTATACCGGCGGCTTCACGGTGGCAGCACTCAAGGCGGGGGCGGGGCATGTCACGTCCATTGACTCCAGCGCGCCAGCGCTGGCGCAGGCGGCGGCCAATGTGGCGCTGAACGGGCTGCCGGCAGACCGTGCAGACTATATGGATGCCGATGTCAACGCTTCGTTGCGCCAGTTCGTGGCGGCGGGGCGCCGGTTTGACGCCATTGTGCTGGACCCACCCAAGTTCGCGCCGACGGTGGCCCATGCCGAGCGCGCCGCGCGTGCCTACAAAGACATTAACCGGCTGGCGTTTCAGTTGCTGGAGCCGGGCGGTGTGCTGTTTACCTTTTCGTGTTCGGGCGGTATCAGTGCCGATTTGTTCCACAAAATCATTGCCGGTGCCGGCTCGGATGCGGGCGTGGACGGCTTCATCTGCGAGCGCCTGGCTGGTGCCCCGGACCATCCCATGACCATTGCTTTTCCGGAAGGCGAGTACCTCAAGGGACTGGTGGTGATGCGCAAGGAGGCGTAAGCGCCTGGTGTTTGGGTGACTGTTGACGCTCGCGCGTATTGTCAGCGGCTTGCCGCAAATGACCGCTACACTCCCTTCCTGCTGATTTGGAGGTCGTGAATATGTCCCTGACGCCTGTAACTATCCTGACCGGATTTCTTGGATCCGGAAAAACCACGCTGCTCAAGCGCGTGCTGGGCGAAGCGCACGGCCAGAAAATTGCCGTGATTGAGAATGAGTTTGGTGAAGAGAATATTGACACCGAGATTCTGGTGAGCGAGACCAGCGAGCAGATCATCCAGATGAACAATGGCTGCATCTGCTGCACGATTCGCGAAGACCTGCGTGCGACCTTGTCGGATCTGGCGGAGAAAAAACGCAAGGGCCTGCTCCAGTTCGAGCGGGTGGTGATTGAGACCACCGGCGTGGCCGACCCCGGCCCGGTGGCGCAGACTTTCTTTATGGATGACGAGGTGGCCGAGTCGTACCTGCTCGACTCCATCGTGACGCTGGTGGATGCCAAGCACGCCCAGCAGCAACTGACCGACCGTCAGGAGGCGCGGCGCCAGGTGGGGTTCGCCGACCAGATTTTTATCAGCAAGTCAGACTTGGTGACGCCGGACGAACTCGATGCCTTGCAACACCGGCTCAAGCACATGAACCCGCGTGCGCCGCAGCGCGCCGTGCATTTTGGCGCCGTGGCGCTGAGTGAGGTGTTTGATCTGCGCGGCTTTAACCTCAATGCCAAGCTCGATATCGACCCCGATTTTCTGCGTCCGGACACGCACGACCATCACGACCACGACCACGACCACGACCACGAACATGGCGAGCACTGCAACCATGCGTCGCACCAGCATGGAGCCGAGGGTGCGCATGCGCACCACCATCACGTTGATGACGATGTGAAAAGCTTTGTGTTTCGCTCGGAGCGCGCCTTTGATCCAGCGCGGCTGGAGGATTTTCTGGGCGCCATGGTCAATGTGTACGGGCCGCGCATGCTGCGCTACAAGGGCGTTTTGTTGATGCAGGGGACCGAGCGCAAGGTGATTTTTCAGGGCGTGCACCAGTTGATGGGCAGTGACTTAGGTCCGCAATGGGCAGACAATGAGATCCGTTGCAGCAAAATGGTCTTTATTGGGATTGATTTGCCAAAAGACATTTTGCTGCAGGGCTTGGAGCAATCGCTGGTTTAAGGACCCTCTGTATAACTCCGGCGCGGCTGTGGCAGTCGGATCGGGATGGGCTGCAAGGCGTCTTTTTGAAGCCAATAGCTGGGCTATTGGTGAGAAAAGCAACGCAGCAGAACGCCCGAGTCCGGCTGATCACAGACCGCAGGGAGTTATGCAGAGGGTCCTTAAGGAGTTTCTGCAAAATCCTGTTCATTGGTTTTGCTGAGTCTCTGGCGTGGCTTGACGGGGGAGGGGCGCCGCAGGGGGCGTCGGGTTGCCGTGCGGTGGTTGCGTGCGCTATGTGTGGTTTGGAATGCGGGCGGAGTGCCAAATGATTGTCTCGATTTTGCAACTAATGGGTTTTCCGATAGCGAAGCCTGTAAACTCGCGCGCCGGAGACGGTACGTCCGACGCGGTGCAAACCGGTCCATTGGGGGGCGCAGATGCCATTGAACAAGAAAATACGAGTTCTGCCAGGAGACCAGAAGTGAAAGCCACATCGAAAAAGAGCGGCAAGGCGGCGTCTGAAAAGACCAAGTCTTCTGTGAAGTCGGCCAAGGCTGCGTCCAAGTCCGAAGCGAAGGCTGCAGTTCAGGTGTCCAAAGCAGCCAAAGAGACCAAACCGGCCAAACCGGCCAAGCTTGTCAAGCCGTCCAAGGATGTTAAGAAGTCCCAGGCGGCCAAGGAAACGAAAGAGGTCCCCGTGCTGAAAGTTGCCAAACCGGCAGAAAAAGTCAGCGCCAGCAGCGTTGCCAAGGCGACTGCCAAATCACCGGCCAAAGTGGCGGTGAAGGCGTCGGCGAAAGTGCCCGCCAAGCCTGCGGCCAAACCAGCGGCGAAGACCGCTGTTAAGGCGGCGGTCCAGGCGACAGCCAAAAGCGGAACCAAAAGCGTGGCCGTGACGCGCACGGCCATTGCCGTGAAGGCGCCCGCCGTGGTCAAACCGGTTCCCAAAGAGCCGGTCAAAATATCCCCTGTTCTGACTTCCGTGCCGAGCCCTGCGGCGGCGCAAGCTTCGCGTGCCGGACGTCCATCTTCCCGCCTGGCACAGCTGACCGTGCCTTCCATGGCGCAGTCGATTGCATCGACTGCAGCCAAGGCCAGCTATAGCCAATCTGTTTCATCTCCTGTGATCGTTCCTGCCTTGCCATCCTCTATCAAAAAAGACGCCAAACTCGCCAACAACTGGAAAACCAAGCCGGTTGCTGAACTTACCGACGCTGAACTGCTCGCCATGTCGGACGACGACTATATGAATGACGTTCAAATGGCGGCATTCCGGCTCAAACTTCAGACCCTGAAGCAGGACATTCTGAACAACGCGGGCGAAACCACGGAGCATTTGCGTGAAGACACGTCGGTGGTGCCCGATCCAGCCGACCGTGCAACGATTGAAGAAGAGCACGCGCTGGAGTTGCGTACGCGCGACCGCGAGCGCAAGTTGCTCAAGAAGATTGAGCAGTCGATTGCGCGCATTGACGCTGGCGATTACGGTTACTGCGACGAAACGGGTGAGCCTATTGGGGTTGGCCGACTGTTGGCGCGCCCGACCGCCACCTTGTCGCTGGAAGCGCAGCAACGCCGCGAGCTCAAGCAGAAAATGTTTGGTGACTGAGTCAGGCGCGTTGCCTGCGTTTGGTGCGCAGCGTGTGGGTTTGCTAGCAACTCTGTAGAAACGACATTTCCATGCCTACTGAAGACGAACGTCCTGGTTTGCTGTCGAAGATGGCGTCGTTTGTGCGCAACCCGACCAAGGACTGGTCGGAGCTGGGCCTGCCGCAGCAGCGCGAAGAGGTGGCCTACGACAAACACGCTCTGCAGGCCATGATTGAGCGCAAGCGGCAAAACGACTTTGTGCGCCGCCGCGAATTTGACCAGCTGCGTAAATTGCGCAACCGCAATCTGAATGGACTCAGCAACGCTGAGCCCCTGTCGAGTTTTCAAAGCAGCGTGCCGTCCGATCAGGATGAGAGCGCGGTGGCGGTGACGCTGAAGAAAATCGATGACATCGAAGCACAGATGTCCAAGCAGTGGTGGCGCAACAAAAACGAAGCGGGTGCTGCGGCCTCGCGTCCGACGGCAGCACCCGCATCCGAACCAATGGAATTTGGGTTTACACCCGCCACAGGGTTCGCGCCGACGTCCCCGTCCATGCTGGCCACCATGCGCCAATCCCAGAACTACGGCGTGACGCAGGCATTTGCCGTCACCTGCGCGCCGGACAACACGCGGGCCACTGAATTCATGCCCACCCACCTGTCCGAGGTGGTGCACCAGTCGGCCAGTGCGGCGCGCGATACGCAGCGAACGCAGCCCCCCTGCGAGGTGGCTGTGGGCGGGGTCGAGGCTGGGCTTTCCGCGTCGCGCCACAGTGCGGCCGATGTCGACGGGATGCAGGGTGACGCCGAGTTGGAGGAGGCCGCGATTCGCTTCGCCAATGATGATGTCACCGGCGCCGAGCAGCTTTTGCTGGACGCCCTGCGGGGCCCACTGGTGTTGCCTGCGCGTGCCCTGTTCTGGGTGGCGGCGCTGCTTGATTTGTACCGGGCGACCAATCGCCGGGTTGATTTTGACGGGGCTGTGCAGTCGTTTGCGGCCCAGTTGGCTGGCGCACAACCGGTTTGGTTTGATCTTGGAAGCAGCGCGAACTATGCCGCCGCTGGCACCGATCCTGCCGTTGCCCAGGCTGCTTCCTGGGACTGTTCCGCCGAGCTGGGTTTGGCCGACATGTTGCGACTGCAGGACATGATGGCCAGCCACCGCATGCCCTGGTTTTTGAACTGGGATTTGCTGCAACAGTTTGCACCGGAAGTCCGGGCGTATTTGCTGCAGTTGTTTGACAGCGTGTGCGCCGAGTCGGTCCAGGCCTATTTTTCCGGGACCGAGTCGTTGCTGCAGGCGTTGCGCAACGCCACGCCCAACACCGGGCCACTGGTGGATGCCGAATGGTGGCTGGTGCGGATGGCGGCGCTGCGTGCGCTGGGCTTGCAGGCCGAGTTTGAGCGGGTGGCAAACGACTACGGCGTCCTCTATGCCGTGGCCTCGCCGCGTTGGCAGGCGGCGCAGTGCGCCCTTGAATGGCGGGAGGTGGCTGCTGGTTCGAGCGCATTGCGGGGCGAAATCCTGGGCGACGCAACGCAGGCGCTAAACGGCTTGCTCGCCGCGCAGGCTTCGAAGCCGGTGTTGCAAATTGGCTGCGGCGCGCTGCTGCGGGTTGATTTTGCTGCGGCTGGCAGCATTTTGAATTGGGTCGCACAACGCGAGGCGCAGGGGCTTAGCATTGAGTTTCACCACGTGCACCGGCTGGTGGCGGCGTTTTTCAACCTGATTGGCATCAACGAACACGCCAGGGTCATTCCACGAGCCGTCTGAGCGCGCGTGCGCTGGACGCTCAAAGTCAAAGGATTTTTCATGGAACCGTTTCACGGAACTACCATCATCAGCGTGCGGCGCAAGACGCCCCAGGGTGACCAGGTGGCTATTGGTGGGGATGGTCAGGTAACGTTGGGCAACATCGTGGTCAAGGCGACTGCGCGCAAGGTGCGCAAGCTGTATCGCGGGGAGGTGCTGGCGGGTTTCGCGGGCGCCACGGCCGATGCTTTTACGCTGTTCGAGCGTTTCGAGGCCAAGCTGGAAAAACACCAGGGGCACCTGGTGCGGGCCGCCATTGAGCTGACCAAAGACTGGCGCACCGACCGCGTGCTGCGTCGCCTGGAGGCCATGCTGGCGGTAGCCAACCGGGATGCCTCGCTGATCATTACCGGCAATGGCGATGTACTGGAGCCGGAAGACGGCATTGTCACGATCGGTTCGGGTGGCGCCTATGCCCAGGCGGCGGCGGTGGCGTTGTTGAACCATACCGAGTTGTCGGCCAGCGATATCGTCAGGCGCTCGCTGGAAATTGCCGGCGGCCTGTGTATTTATACCAATATGAATCACACGGTCGAGACGCTCGACTGAGTGCACGCAGGGAGGTTGTATGACACCACAAGAAATTGTTACCGAACTGGACCGTCACATTGTCGGCCAGGCCCAGGCCAAGCGTGCCGTCGCTATCGCACTGCGCAATCGCTGGCGGCGCCAACAGGTGGACGTAGCGCTGCGCCATGAAATCACGCCCAAAAATATCTTGCTGATTGGCCCGACGGGCGTTGGCAAGACCGAAATTGCCCGGCGCCTGGCGCGTCTGGCCGATGCGCCTTTCATCAAGGTGGAGGCGACCAAGTTCACCGAAGTGGGTTATGTGGGCAAGGATGTGGATTCCATTATTCGGGATCTGGCCGAAATTGCCGTAAAGCAGACGCGCGAGGCGGAAAAAATCAAGGTTCGCGAACGGGCCGCAGACGCCGCCGAGGAGCGCATTCTGGACATTCTGGTGCCGCCCGCGCGGGCCGAATTGAGCGGCGCACTGGGCGCTGGCGCAACGGAAGGCGTGGCGCGCCAGAGTTTTCGCAAGAAGCTGCGGGAAGGCCAGTTGGCCGATCGCGAAATTGAAATTGACGTGGCGCAGCCGGTGCAACAGCTCGAAGTCATGGGGCCGCCCGGCATGGAAGAGATGACGGAGCAGCTGCGGGGCATGTTTGGTCAGCTGGGCCAGCACAAGCGCCAGACGCGCAAGCTCAGTATCGCCCAGGCGCTGCAGGTGGTGCAGGACGAAGAGGCCGCCAAACTGGTGAACGAGGACAGCATCCGCACCCAGGCCATCCATTTACTGGAGCAAAGCGGCATTGTGTTCATTGATGAAATTGACAAGGTCACTTCGCGTGGTGAAGGCAGCGGTGCCGAAGTGTCGCGCCAGGGCGTGCAGCGTGATTTGTTGCCACTGGTGGAAGGCACCACGGTGACCACCAAATACGGCATGGTGCGCACCGACCACATTCTGTTCATTGCCTCCGGTGCGTTCCACCTGAGCAAACCCAGCGACCTGATTCCCGAGTTGCAGGGCCGGTTTCCGATTCGGGTTGAGTTGCAGCCGCTGTCGATTCAAGACTTTGAGGCCATTTTGACCCAGACGCATGCCGCGCTGACGCGCCAGTACCAGGCGTTGCTGCAGACTGAAAACGTGCAACTGGTGTTCACTCCCGAGGGCATCACGCGCATCGCACAGATCGCGTTTGATGTGAATGAGCGCACCGAAAACATCGGTGCGCGGCGGCTTGCGACGGTGATGGAGCGCCTGCTGGACGATGTCAGTTTTGACGCCGCCGCCATGGCCGGGCAGGCCGTCACGATCGATGCGCCCTATGTGGATGTGCGTCTGACCGATCTCAGTCGCAACGAAGATTTGTCGCGCTACATTCTTTGAGGGTGCAGCGAGGGCGTTTTGGCGGCGTCTTCGCGGATTTTTGGTAAGCCCAAAAATAAGGCTGAGATGGGCGGTTGAAAATCAGACGCTGGTTCGAATGCGGTGGAATCAGCGAACGCGGCTGATGCAGCGTTTCCCAATGGCTTCACGCAGGCGGAATGGCAACACCACTTGATGGCAACTGGCCCGCTGCGGGGTGGGGCCAGCGTGGGCAATGTCGTAACCGCTGTGGACCGCATGCCCAACTCGGCCAGCTACGCCAGGGGGGCTTGTTGAAGTTGGTCTTTGGTCATGTCCTCACGCCTCCCTGATTTTCATTAGGGCTGGTTGACGGATGCCAGTTCTTTGGCGCGGCTGGCCGTAAGGTTCATCATGCAAGTCACGGCGTTGACGCGGGCAATGGTGCCGCCTTCGGGGTCGTAGTAGAAGGCACAGTTGCTGTCGCGGAACTTCAGCCACGCACGCTGCGCATCTTGGAGCCGCTTTATCCGAGGTGCGGTCAAGTCCGTCATAAGTTCCTTGTACGCCTTGTTCAGGCGAGCATCCTGACGCCTGACTTCAGCGTCAATGCACTCCACCATGTTTTGCGTGGCCCCGTCGGACTTGTCCATGCAGGTTTGGTATTGCTGGGTGAGGTTGGCATCCTGAGCCTGGGCGGCCATGGGCATGGTGAAGGCCCGTGCGAGGCAGAGGGAGGTGGTTTTCATGCGAGCGCCTTA
>Ga0316223_1003981_pt1 | contig 10650 bp, 7 predicted proteins | sample TBH18009metaG_FD_206007 | JGI IMG/M metagenome (GOLD analysis project Ga0316223, IMG submission 206007) | Freshwater microbial communities from Trout Bog Lake, Wisconsin, USA - TBH18009 | ecosystem: Environmental > Aquatic > Freshwater > Lake > Hypolimnion/Profundal zone | place: USA: Wisconsin... | reverse complement strand
CGTGCCGGCCACGCTCTCGACGTCGGCCTGCCCCCCGAGCTTGCCCTCGGTGCCCACTTCCCGGGCCACCCGGGCCACCTCGGAGGCGAACCGGTTCAGCTGCGCCACCATGGCGTTCACCTCCCGGGCCGTGACCAGGAAATCCCCCTTGAGGTTGCGCCCCAGGCCGTTCTCCGCCACCTTCTGCGTGAGGTCGCCCCGGGCCACCGCGCCGATGACCCGGCCCATCTCGTTCATCGGCTGCACGAGATCCCCGATCAGGACGTTCACGCAGTCCACCCGCTCCCCCCAGGCCCCGTTGTAGCGGGGCAGGTTCATGCGCTTGCCCGTCTCCCCCTCCTTGCCCACCGCGGACGTGACGCCTTGCAGCTCCCGGAGGATCAGGCTTTCCATCTCCAGGATCTCGTTCAGCGTATCGGCCAGCTTGCCCTCGAGCCCCGTCCCTTCGACCGGCATCCGCACGCTGAGGTCCCCGTTCCGGAAGGCGACCAGCACCTCCAGCAGCCTCACGGCGCTGGCTTCGGCGATCTGGACATCTTGAGTCCCCATGCGCATCCCAGGCACGACACTCCGCACTTTTCCGTGCGCCGAACGGCCCTGGAGTTCCCCGCGAGATGGTCCGCCGAATGCCCTTTCAGGTCACGGCGGCAACAGGGCCAGGAAGTCCGTGTCGGCCTGGGCCTCCAGGAGGCGCCCGAGGCTCGCGGCGGGCATGGGGCGGCCGGTGAGGAAGCCCTGGAAGATGCGGCAGCCCATGCCCTTCAGGGCCTCCACTTCGATGGCGCGCTCGACGCCTTCGGCCAGGAGGGTCATGCCCAGGTTCTGGCCGAGGTTCATGATGGTCTGGACAATGGGCAGGGAGGAGACGGCCTCCGGCTGGCTCGGGAACAGGCCCTGGACGAAGCTGCGGTCGATCTTGAGGGTGTCGATGGGGAAGCGCTGGAGGTAGCCCAGGGAGGAGTAGCCCGTGCCGAAATCGTCGATGCCGATGCCCACGCCCATGGCCTTGAGCTCGTGGAGGGGGGTCAGGCCGGGGCGGAAGGCGCGGACGAGGGCGCCCTCGGTGAGTTCCAGTTCCAGGCAGGAGGCCGGCAGCCGCGTGTCCCGCAGGATGCTGGCCACCGTGCTCAGCAGGCGGGGCTGGGCGAGCTGGAGGGGGGAGACGTTCACGGCCAGCTTCAGGGGCCGGCGGCTCAGGGCCTGCCAGATGACCGCCTGGCGGCAGGCGGTGGTGAGGATCCACTCGCCCAGGGCGTGGATGAGGTGGTTCTCCTCGGCCAGGGGGATGAACTTGGCCGGCGGCACCGGGCCGAGGACGGGGTGGTGCCAGCGGAGCAGGGCCTCCATGCCGAGGATCCTCCCCTCGGCATCCACCTGGGGCTGGTACCAGACCTCCAGCTCGTCCCGGCCGAGGGCCGAGCCCAGGCTGGCCTCCAGCTGCTGGCGCTCGAGGGCGGCCTCGCTGAGGGTGAGCGTGGTGCACTGGATGCCGTTGCCGCCCGAGGCCTTGGCCCGGTTGGCGGCGCTTTCGGCCTCCCTCAGGAGTTCAGCCGCATCGTCGCCGTCCTGGGGCGAGACGCTGATGCCCAGGCTGGCCGTGAGGCGCACGTCGCGCCCGCCCAGGCGCACCGGCAGGACCAGCGCGTCCAGGAGCCGCTGGGCCAGGCGCAGGGGCACGGCCGGGTCGCGCACCTCGGGCAGCAGCACGGCGAACTGGTCCGTGCCCAGCCGCGCGAGGGTGTCCTCCGGGGCCAGGAGATGCTTCATGCGCACCGAGAGCTCCAGGATGAGGTTGTCGGCCTGGGCGAAGTCCAGGGTCTGGTTCACCGCCTTGAAGCGGTCCAGCTCCACCAGCACCATGGCCACCATGGCGCCGTCGCGCCGGGCCAGGAGGACGGCCTGCCCCGTGCGGTCCGCCAGGCGCACGCGGTTGGGCAGCCCCGTGAGCGGATCCTGGTCCCTCAGCAGCTCCAGCTCCGCCTTGAGCCGGTCCACCTCGGCCCGCGCCCCGGCCAGCTGGGCGGACAGCGTCTGCGCCTTGGCGAGGTCGGGCATGGAGAACTCGGGGACGGACAGCTCGGGGGGCAAGGCGGGCTCCTGGTAGAAAGGATCATTCCAGATCCGCGCCCGGTCTGCAAAACAAGAACGCCCCGGAAGGGGCGTCTTTGTTGGCGGAGAGAGGGGGATTCGAACCCCCGGTACTGGTTTACCCAATACATTCGCTTAGCAGGCGAACCCGATCGGCCACTCCGGCATCTCTCCGGGAGCTTTCCATGGTAACCCCTCCGCCCCCCAGTGACAAGGACGGATATGTATATGTAATGCATTGACAAGGCGCAATTTACACCTACCATTACGCCGATCCCCTGGCCCGGGGACCCTTTTTCGTTTCCATTCAAAGCTCTCTTTTCCGGCATTCCTGCCGCCTTCCGGCGGCCCTGGAGGATTCATGTACCTTTTGCCCCTGCTTCCCGTCGTCCTGGCCGCGAGCCCTCTGCCCCCGCCGAATCTCGGCGAGGTGGCCCTCAAGATCCTGCAGACCTGGCAGCCGGCCCTCGGCCTCGACCAGCGCAACTCCTTCGGCGTGAACGGCGTCATGCCCGATTCCGTGCTCAACCAGGTGGACGTGCGGGTCACCCAGTACTACCAGGGGGTGCCGGTGTTCGGCGGCGAGGCCATCATGCACATGAAGGGCGAGACCCCGCGCAGCTTCACGGACCGCCTGACCCGCCAGCTCAACGTCGACACGCATCCCGCGTTCACGCCCAGCGAAGCCCTGGCCATGGCGGTGGCCGACCTGGCGCCCCGGGGGCCCTTCGTGGTGCCGCCCAGCACCGAGCTGGTGGTGGCGCGCATGAACCTGGGACCCGGCGTGCCGGCCCTGAGGGAGGCCCTCCTCTACCACATCCACACGGAGCTGGAGAACGGCGCGCTGGAGACGGCCCACACCGACTACCTGATCGACGCGCAGACGGGCATGATCGCCCGCAAGTGGAGCAGCCTGCGCACCGCGGGCGCCGTCGGCACCGGGCTGAGCCAGTACAGCGGCCGGGTGCGCCTCAACACGAACCGCACCGGCGCGGGCTACGAGCTGCGGGACCTCACCCGGGGCGACAGCGGCAACTCGGTGGTGGACCTGGCCCACGGCACGGGCGACGGACCGGGGCAGATCTTCACGAGCAGCACCAACCTCTGGGGCGACGGCCTGAACTACGCCGGCGGCGAAACGGCCTCGGGCAACGGCCAGACCGCGGCGGTGGACGCGGCCTACGGCTCCCAGTGGACCTGGGACTACTACAAGAAGGTCCTGGGCCGCAACGGCATCGACGGCAACGGCACGGCCACCACCATGCGGGTCCACTACGCCGAGAGCTACGACAACGCCTTCTGGTCGGACTCCTGCTTCTGCATGACCTTCGGCGACGGCTCGCAGTTCAAGTCCATGGAGGCCCTCGACGTCATGGGCCACGAGATGAGCCACGGGGTCTGCTCGGCCACCGCCAACCTCATGTACACGGGGGAGAGCGGCGGCCTGAACGAGTCCAATTCCGACATCAACGGGACCATGGTGAAGTTCTACGCCAGGGGCGGCAGCGGCGCCGTCATCGGCAACAAGGGCGCCGCCTGGACCATGGGCGAGGACCTGGAGACGCCCGCGTTCCCCAGGCCCCTGCGCTACATGTACAAGCCCAGCCTGGACGGCCAGAGCCCCGACGCCTGGTACAGCGGGATCGAGAACCTGGATGTGCACCACAGCTCGGGGCCGATGAACCGCTGCTTCTACTTCCTGAGCCAGGGCGCCTCCGGCGCGGCCTCCAGCGACAGCTACACGGAGCTGCTGCCCAAGGGCATGAAGGGCGTGGGCAACGACAAGGCCGCCCGGATCTGGTACCGGGCCCTGGCGAGCTACATGACCTCCATGACGGACTACGCGGGGGCCCGAAAGGCCGCCGTCAGCGCGGCCCGGGACCTCTACGGCCCCAGCGGCCCCGAGGTGCAGGCGGTGTGCAACGCCTTCCACGGCATCAACGTGGGCGAGGCCTGGACCCCCGGCAAGGAGGAAGGGGCCGCCGTGCTGGTTGATTAAGTCTTATTCTGATAACATTCGGCCTTCGCATTGGAGCCACCCCCTTGGTCCATACCATCGCCGAACTGTTCTACGAAAGCCTCAAGTACGACTTGCCGGACGCCTTCGCCGCCAAGTCCCAGGGTGAATACCGGCCGCTTTCGCACCGGGAGGTCCAGGCCCGGGTGGAGCGGCTGGCGCTGGCCCTGCACGGGCGCGGGCTGAGGACCGGGGACCGGGTGGCGATCCTGGCGGAGAACCGCCCGGAGTGGGCCCTGGCCGACTTCGCCTGCGCCCTGCTGGGCCTGGTGAGCGTGCCCATCTACCACACCCTCACCGCCGACCAGACCGGCTACATCCTCCAGGACTGCGGCGCCCGGTGGATCATCGTCTCCAGCTCCGCCCAGCTCTCCAAGGTCAAGGCCAGCCTGCCCAGGCTGCCCGAACTGGAGGCGGTGCTGGTCCTGGACGAAGGGGCGGCGGCCTCCATCGGCATGCGCCGGGCCTTCCAGGAGTCGGCCAAGGAGATGATCGCCTTCGCCCAGCTGGAGGCGGAAGGCTTGGCCCTGGACGCCCGCCGGGGCGAAGTCCGGGAATGGGCCAAGGCCCGGCAGCCCGGCGACCTGCTCACCCTCATCTACACCTCCGGCACCACCGGGGATCCCAAGGGCGCCATGCTCACCCAGGGCAACCTGGCCTCCAACATCGTGGGGGTGGTGGAGGTGGCCATCGTGGCCCTGCGGCCCGAGCGGGGCGACCGCTGCCTGAGCGTCCTGCCGCTCTCCCACATCTTCGAGCGCACCGCCGGCTACTACACGATGTTCTACCTGGGCATCGCGATCTACTATGCCGAGAGCCTCATCTCGCTGCCGCAGAACCTCCTGGAGGTCCAGCCCGCGGTCATCATGGCCGTGCCGCGGATCTTCGAGAAGATCTACGCCAAGGTGCGCGACGCCGTCACCTCCGGCGGCTTCCTGCGTCGCATGATCTTCCGCTGGGCCACCGGCACCTGCCACCGGGTGGTGCGCTACCTCTACCTGGACCGCCAGCCCCCCGCGGTGCTGAACCTGTCCTGGCGCGTGGCCGACCGCATCCTCCTGGCCAAGATCCGGGCCAAGACCGGCGGGCGCCTGCGCTTCTGCGTCACCGGCGGCGCCGGGCTCAACCCGCGGATCATGGACTTCTTCTGGGCCATGGGCGTGCCCATCTACGAAGGCTACGGCCTCACCGAGACCAGCCCCATCCTCACCCTCAACCGGATGGGCAAGGTGAAGCCCGGCTTCGTGGGACAGCCCATCCTGAAGACCTGGAACGACCGGCCCTTCCTGAAGCTCGCCGAGGACGGCGAGATCCTCTGCCAGGGCCCCAACGTCATGCAGGGCTACTGGAAGAACGAAGCGGCGACCCGGGAGGTGTTCGACGCCGACGGCTACTTCTGCACCGGCGACGTGGGCGCCGTGGATCCCCAGGGGCGGGTGAAGATCACCGACCGCAAGAAGGAGATCATCGTCACCAACGGCGGCAAGAACATCGCCCCCCAGCCCATCGAGAACGAGCTGCGGGAGGACCCCTACATCGAGCAGGCCATCGTCGTGGGCGACCACCGCAACCATCTGGCCGCCCTCCTGGTGCCCCACTACCCGACCCTGCGGGCCTGGTGCGGGCGCAAGGACCTGATCTTCGCCGACGACGCCGAGATGGTGGCCCACCCCAAGGTGCTGGCCAAGCTCATGAAGCAGGTGAACCGCCTGAACGCCCACCTCCCGGCCTTCGAGCGCATCCGCAAGATCGCCGTCCTGGAGAAGGAGCTGACGCCCGAGAGCGGGCTCCTGACGCCCTCGCTCAAGCTCAAGCGGCGGGTCGTCAACGAGGCCTTCAAGGACATCATCGAAGGGCTCTACCATACGGGGGTATAGGCCCACCGGAACACGGCCGTGCGGGCATCCGTACCCTCGGGATCTTGGCGGAAAGGGAGGGATTCGAACCCCCGGTGGGTTGCCCCACGATGGTTTTCAAGACCATAGCCATAAACCACTCGGCCACCTTTCCTGAAGGGCCATTGTGCCATGGGGCCGGGGGGCGCGTCCATTTGGGGGGAGCCCCTAGAAGACGAGGCGCCGGGAGAGGAGGAAATTGAAGGTCATCCCGGCCAGGGAGCCCGCGGCGACGGCCAGGGCGGGGTGGCGGTGGGCGGGGGGATGGAGGGCGATGGCCAGGAAATAGGTGCCGTTGTTCGCCAGCCAGCCGAGGCCGTTGGCGGCCAGGTAGAGCAGCCACTCCCGATGCCAGACCTTCCCGCTCGCCCGGAAGGTGAAACGCCGGTTGAGCCACCAGGTGGCAGTCGCGGCCACCGGGAAGGCCAGCAGCTGCGCGGGGCCGGGTCCCAGGTCGCGGGCCAGGGCCTCCACGAGCCCCGCGTTGACCAGGAAGCCCAGCACGCCCACGCCCCCGAAGCGCAGCACCTGCAGCCGGGGAGGGGCAGGGGGCTCCGTCCGAGGGCCCCCTGGCGCGCCTTCGGGAGGCAGGGCTGGACGCGCCGCCATCTACGGGAACCGGGGATACTGCATGTACGCGAGCAGCCGGACCTCGCGCCGGCCGCGGCTGATGGTGTCCAGGATGATCCCGGCCATCAGGTTCAGGGCCGCCAGCAGCATGAGGCCGGTGGACAGGACCGCGGTGGGCAGGCGGGGCACCAGGCCCGTGACCAGGTAGGTGCGCAGGACCGGGATGAAGAGCCCGATGGCCAGGAGCGCCAGCGCTGCCGCGAGCGTCCCGAAGAAGGAGATCGGCCGCTCGTGCCGGACCAGGCGAACGATCAGCTTGAGGATCTTCCAGCCGTCCTGGAAGGTCCGCAGCTTGCTCTGCGACCCTTCCGGCCGGTCCCGGTAGGGCCCCTCCGTGTGGGTCAGGGGCATGAAGAGTTCCAGCGCATGCACGGTCAGTTCCGTTTCGATGTCGAAGCCCTGGGAGAGCGCCGGGAAGGACTTGACGTACCGCCGGGAGAAGACCTTGTAGCCGGACAGCATGTCGCGGACCCGGTCCCCGAACACGAGGCGCACCGCCCCGGTCAGGGCGGCATTGCCCCAGCGGTGGCCGCTGCGGTAGGCCGAGGGGCCGGTTTCAAGGCGCACGCAGTTGACCAGGTCGCAGGCTCCGGCCTGGGCCAGTTCGAGCATCCGCGTGGCCAGGGCGGCATCGTAGGTGTCGTCGCCGTCAACCATGACGTAGAAATCGGCCTCGATGTCCCGGAACATCCGGCGCACCACATGACCCTTGCCCTGCTGCGCCTCGAAGCCGACCAGGGCACCCGCCCGCCTGGCTACCGCCACGGTTTCATCCGTGGAATTATTGTCGTAGACGTAGATCAAGGCTTCGGGCAGCGCCGACCGGAACGCCCGGACAACCTTGTCGATGGTGACCGCCTCGTTATAGCAAGGAATCAGAACCGCTACTCGGGGATTCATAATGGACAAGAATGTGGGAAAGGACGAACCCGTGCAATCGAATTTCCGTCCCAGGCTCCTGCCCGGCCTGTTCTTCCTCTACGCGGCCGCCCTCTTCGGCGGCACGGCGGCCCTCCAGGCGGGCCTGTTCGAGCGGGACGGCTATTTCCACGCCCGCTTCGCCTGGATGCTCCCGGAGCGCGGCCTGTCCCGGGCCTTTCCCTGGACGCAGCTGAGCACCTGGAAGCTCCAGTTCTGCGACAAGGAATTCCTCTATCACGTCACGCTGATGCCCTTCACCCGGATCGGGGACGACCCCATGCTGGGCGCGCGCATCCACGCGGCCTTGCTCTCGGTGGGCGTGCTGGGCGCCCTCTATCTCGTGCTCCGGGCCCACCGGGTCCGCTGGCCCCTGTGCTTCGCGGCCCTGCCCCTGGCCTCGGGCGGACTGTTCATCGCCCGGCTGGGGATGATCCGGTCCCACGTGCTCAGCATGCTGCTGCTCATGGTGGGGGTCCACCTGCTGCTCCGGAAGGACTGGAAGGCCCTCCTGGCGCTGGGGTTCCTCTACGCCTGGTGCTACACCATGCCCTTCGTGCTGGTGATGACCGCGGTGCCCTTCGCCCTCGGGGGCTGGGCGGCCGCGCGGGGCGCCGTGCCCTGGAGAGCCCCGGCCGCGGCCGGTCTGGGCTCGGTCCTGGGGCTGGCCCTGCACCCCTATTCGCCCCTCACGCTGGAGACCTTCCTGACCTACGTGCAGATCTTCCGCATGGGGCTGCAGGGCGCGGGCAGGTCGGGGCTGGAACTGGGCAACGAGCTCTATCCCTATCCCCTGCCCGTGTTCCTCGACATCTTTCCCCTGGTGCTCATCCTCGTCCCGCTCCTGCTGGCCGTCGCGGCCTGGCTCGCCCTGCGGCGGCGCAAGGCCGCCCCGGACACCTGGGCCCTGCTGGCTGCCACCGGCTTCTGGTTCGCCATGACGCTGGCGTCCCCCCGCTTCGTGGAGTACTCCGTCCTGCTCATGGCGCTGGCCGCGGCCTTCGTGGTCCGCGACGCCTGGGAGGCGCTGGCGCCCTTCCTGGCCCCCCGCAGGCGGCTCGCGCGGGGTGCGGCCGGGGCCGCCCTGGCCCTGCTCCTGGGCTTCCACCTGCGCGCCCTGGGCCTGCGGGTGTATCCGCTGCCGCCGGACTTCGGCGGCTTCTACGTCTACTACCAGACCCAGGCGGCGCCGCCGCGGTTCTTCACGGGGGCCTGCGCCTGGATGGGGACGCACCTCGCGCCCGGGGAGACGGTGATCAACCTGTACTGGGATGACTTCCCGGACCTCTTCTACGACGGCTATCGCCAGCACTACCTATGGGGCCTGGACCCCACCTACGCCCTCAGGGCCGACCGGGGCGCTACGCTCTGGCTCGAGCGCCAGCGGCGCGGGGAGCTGCCGCTGGACGGGCCGCGGCTGGCGGAGGTGTGCCAGGCGCGGTACCTGGTCCTCCGGGCGAGCCGGACCGGGCGGTATCCCGCCCTGCGGCGCGCGCCCTTCCGGGAGGTCTACCGGGACGCGGCGGCGGTCCTGTACCACATCGACTGAGCCTACTTCTTCAGCGCCGGCAGGATGTCCTTGAGCACGAGCTGGTAGCGGTTGCCGCAGAACTGCCGGAGGTCGGGGAAGCGCTGGAACATCCAGCCCTCCCAGACCTGCTTGCCGTCCTCGAAGACCTGCACCTCGGCGGCGGGGTTGCCGGAGTCGTCGCCATCGGCCCTGACGACCCCTCCCCCCATGGCGAAATGGGAGAGGATCACGTTCACCTTCACGGACAACCCGAGCCCGGGGATGGGTACGGGGCGGCCCGGATGCACATCCCACAGCGCTTGGCGGCCTCCGGGCACGTCCACGATCCTGATCCGGATGCCGCGCCAGCGCTTCTTCAATTTGTCCTGGCCGACGACCTTGCGATCCTTGTGGTTGCGGGGGTCATCGGGATTGTTCGCCGGGTCGTCCGGGGCGCGGAAGGGCTGGTCGTGCGCGGCCGGAGCCGCACCGGGGAGCGCGGCCTGCGCTGGGGGCAGGACCGTGTGGGTGACGTCCTGGGCTTTCCTGCCGCAGGCGGTGGACGCGAGGAGGGTGGCGACGAGGAGCGTGGAATGGATGCCCTTCAAGGGGGACTCCTTGCGTTGAGGTGAGCTTGGCGGGTGACAGGACACGACCTTTCAGGATACCCCACTCCTTCCCGAAGCCGATGGCAAGATCCTCGGCGGCCCCCTGCGGCCGCCGGGAAATACGGGCCTCCGATGCGACAGGGTCGCAAAAACGCGCGACATCGATTTATGAATAATTATATTTCCATTTTCTCGGGAACTTTTCCGTCCGGCGTTTCCGGTGAAAAAACTTGTCATGCCCCCCGGTTAATTCGATCCGAAACATCAAAAAACCATTATGGCTTATGCGAATTCATGATCACTGGATCGGCAATCCGTCCGCCGGAACGCCCCGTGACACATTAACCTAGCAACCCCGTCAGGTATCTTCTGCTATTGCAACCCCCGGACCCACTATCTACCATCGCAATTGCACCAAAATAATCTTCTGACATGCAGGTCTGAAATCCCGATCACTGGGTGGGGATCTGCTTTCTACGCACGATCCACTGCCAGTGCAGGAGCCTCAACAATGCGCACGCGACCCAAGGTCCTTTCGGCCAAAGCGTTGAAACGGCACGGTGGCGGAGGTTTTTCGATGAAGCACCCGATCCCGTTGGTCCTCCTGGGCACCCTGTTCACCGTCGCCGCGCCGGCCGCGGACCTGAACGTCACCACCACCACCATCGCGCAGCAGTGGAAGCAGGACACGCCGGGTTTCGACAAGGCCAACTTCCTGCCCGCAACCGAGTTCCTGGGCGTCGACGCGACCGGCCTGGGCTCGCAGAACCTGTCCCTGCACCTCTTCGGCTGGGGCACGCGGGACCTGCAGGACCCGTCCAGCGTGGAAGGCAAGGGCACCGGCAACCTCACCTACGGCTACCTTCAGTACAACTTCGACCAGGCCAACGCGGCGATCCGGGCCGGCCGTTTCATCATCACCCAGGGCGCCGGCAACGAGCAGCTGGATGGCATCTCGGCCCGCACCGACCTGCGCGGAGGCTT
>Ga0316223_1003975_pt1 | contig 10663 bp, 10 predicted proteins | sample TBH18009metaG_FD_206007 | JGI IMG/M metagenome (GOLD analysis project Ga0316223, IMG submission 206007) | Freshwater microbial communities from Trout Bog Lake, Wisconsin, USA - TBH18009 | ecosystem: Environmental > Aquatic > Freshwater > Lake > Hypolimnion/Profundal zone | place: USA: Wisconsin... | reverse complement strand
AATAACGCCGGATTCTGAATGGGCGCCCTGAGATCCTGCTGGAGATTCCGCGCTTTTTGCACACGAAATGCCCGAACGCCTATGTTCAACCGTGGCTCAATCTTATAACAATAGCTCATTGCATTATGAATTTCATCCCGATAGTGCGCCCACCGCAGAAAGGGTGCTATGGCCGCTTCCGGGAAATCGCACGGCCAGCAGCAGGATGGCGACGATGATCGCCATTTGAGCAATAACCCAGGCCCCGCCGCGCTCGAAGAATCGGTTCATGGCTGCCGTTTTTGCCCGTGCGCTTCACCCTGGGCAAATAAGATTGCGGCAGTCTCTCCTTATTTTTTATTCGGCGCTGAATATTTTTCTGTTAGCCTCCACCGACAACCGCCCGCTTTTATGTCTCAGCTTAAAACGCCTCGTGTCGCTGCCGTTTTCAATTCCAGCCCCGCCATTTTCTGGCACTCCGATCCTGTCGGTCCGAATGAAACCCTCGTGATCGCCGGCGGAAACTTCGCCCCGGATGGCGTCGTCGAGCTTTGTGCCGTCGCAGACAAGGGCCCGACCGGAGAGGCCGCATGGACCGCCGTCGCGCCCCTGCAATCCACGGCAACCTCGCTCAAGGCAATCATTCCCGCCGACTGGCCGGTCGGAATCTATGCCTGCCGCGTGAAACAGGGGGAGCAGGTTTCGAAGACTGTGTTCGTCAACGCGCCCGATGTCTGGTGGAAACAGGGCGACGAGGGCGTGGACCGGGCCCGGCAGGGTGGTTGGCTGCGCGTGCTCGGAAAGTGCCTCGATTTCGAGGGACGCGCCACGGTGTCCCTGGCGGCTGCGGGCGGCGCAAAGGAAGTCACCGCGCTGGAAATGGAAAACGCGTCGGGCTTCAGTCTCAAGGCGACGATTCCCGCAAGTTTGACTCCCGGCAGCTACTGTGTCCTGATCTCCAACGGCAAGGGCGGTAAAGAGGGCGTCCGCGCCGCGGGCCTGCTGGAGGTGCTTCCCGCCAAGGAAGCCCCGCGCGCCATCGTCAACGTCCTCACCCTCGGGGCGGACCCCACCGGAATGCGCGACTGCACGCTGTCGATCGTTCAGGCCATCGAGCGGCTTTCGATGATCGGCGGCGGCGTGGTTTATTTCCCGCGCGGTCGTTACCGCATCGACGCCATCCTGCGCTCCGGCACCTGGATCGAGTCCGCGCTTTTCATCCCGGAGAACATCACCCTGCGCGGCGACGGCCCGGACCTTGTCTCGCTTTGGTGGCCGGATCGCGAACGGGCCCTGCCCACGCTCATCGACGGGCGCAACGACTTCGCCGTCGAAGACCTCAGCATTTTCACGCAGGGCTATCACAGCACCATCATTACGGGATCGAGCAACGTGCGCATTCGCAATGTGCGCATCCGGGCGAACTATTATTACATGACGAACAACGATGGGGGGAGCCATCACGAACGCGCGATCGCCCAGCCCAGAAACGCCACCGTCGGCCCGTCGATCTTGCTCTGGGGCGATAATAATCAAGTCACCGACTGCGACATCCTCCACTTGTCGTGCGCTTTTGACCTGCGCTTGGGCCGCGGCAATCTGATCGCCCACAACACAGTGCGCGCCCACAACATGCATGCCTTCAACGGCCCGTGTGAAATGATCTTTGAGAACAACACGAACACCGGCAACGACATGTCGGCGGGCGGCAACAACATCGGGCTGCACATGGGCGCGTCCGTCGCCAGGAACGTGTATTACGCAAACAATAGCAGCAGCCATCTCTACGGCGGGGACCACGAAGCGTTCACGCTCGACGGACACGCCACCGCTTTTCTGGGAAGAGTGCGCGAGGTCGAGGGCACGCGCTTTGTTATCGAGGGAAAAACGTTCTTCGGCGACAACGCCAAGGGCGCCATGGCGGATATGCATTCCTCGGCGGCCTTCATCATCGACGGCACGGGCGCTGGCCAGTACCGCTGGCTCACGCACTATGAAGGGAACCAAATCACCATCGACCGCGAATGGGACCTCCCTCCCGACGAGACTTCGCTGGTCACCATCGGCGGCTTCAACGGTCGCCATCTCTTCATTAACAACACCGCCACCGACACGGGCACGATCATCCAGCTGTACCCGCCAAACTGCGAGTGCATCCTTTCCGGGAACCGCAGCATCCGCGCCAGCAACATCAACAGCCTCGGGAAGCTTGGCAAGATCAGGGACACCGATTTCGTGCGCGTCGAGCCGAGCTGGTATAATCAGTTTCTGGATAACCACGTCGTCACCGGCAACACCTGGGGCGGTGGCAGCACGCAGATCGACCGCTGGATCGGCGGCGAATGCACGCTCAACATCTGGGGCTGGGAAGTCTTCTATTACAGCATCGAGGGGCGCGACCAGGAAGTGTTCCTCACCCCCGAAATTCTCAAGGCAATCACCGGCGAGCCCCATCCGCGCGCCAGAAGCCTTCCGATCAGCCGCTGCCAGATCGTCCGCCGGCACCGGGTGGACAACAACAGTTCCATTCGCATCCACGGCGCTGTGGCCGACGTGCTTATCGAAGGCTGCGACCTGCGCCTTTCACGCAAAGGCATCCGCATCGACCAGGAGATGGACTACGCGCAGCCGCAGAACATCGGGCAACTCTTCGACTTCGATCCCGAACCGGGGCCGGCCAATCAACCGATTGCGTTCCTCGCCCCGGAGGGAGTCTTGATTCGCAACAACGAATTCCACGAAGTGCGGATACCGTATTCAGGCACCGCGCTGGGCGAGGCGCTCGTGGTGGATGGTTCGTCCTCCGCCCGATAGGCGCGTGCCGCGCCCGGCTCCTTCGTGACAGGTGCAACTTCGGAGTGGACTCCGTCGTATTGGCCCCATAGCATCCGGCCCTTCTCATGCAACTGTTCCAGACAACTCTGCTCGCCGCGGTCGCAGCCGCCTGGCTGGTGGGTTCAGCCGTTTTTGCCGCGCCCGGCGCCGGGGCCAATACTCTGGCGAAGCTTCTGGGGGGGGCTAACATCCAGCACTTTGGCGGAAGCGCATCATGAGCACTTCGAGCTTCCCCTGGGTTCCCGATCGAGGCGACGGCACTTACCGCAATCCGGTGATTCACGCCGACTATTCGGACCCGGACGCGATCCGGCACGGCGATGACTTGTGGATGGTGGCCTCCAGTTTTGGCTGCACGCCGGGATTGCCGATTCTCCATTCGCGGGACCTGGTGAACTGGCGTCTGGTCAACTACGCGATCCGCAACGTGCCGCATCCGAGCTATCGCGATGTGCGTCCCGGTTGCGGCGTATGGGCGCCGTCCATCCGCCACCACGCCGGGAAATTCTGGATTTTCTTTCCGATGCCCGACGAGGGGATCTACGTCACGACCGCCGATGACCCGTCCGGGCAGTGGAGCGAGCCGTGGTGCTTGCAGGAGGCCAGGGGGTGGATCGATCCGTGCCCGTTCTGGGACGACGACGGCAACGCTTATCTGGCGCATGCCTACGCGAACTCCCGCGCCGGCATTCGCGACACCCTGCAAATCCGCCCGATGGCGCCTGACTGCACGCGGTTGCTCGGGGAGGGAAAGGTCGTTGTCTATGCCCCGCACCACCCGTATTTGGAAGGTCCCAAGGTGCATAAGTTCGACGGTTTCTACTACATCCTCGCGCCCGGCGGCGGCGTGCCGCAGGGATGGCAGGTCGTGTTCCGTTCGCCCAATATTTACGGGCCGTACGAAGAGAAGATCGTTCTGGAGAAAGGATCAACGAACATCAACGGGCCGCACCAGGGAGCGCTCGTCGATCTTCCCAACGGCGAATGGTGGTTCCTGCATTTCCAGGATGCCGGTCCCTTCGGCCGCATCGTTCACCTGCAACCGGTGACCTGGCGGGACGGTTGGCCGCTGATGGGGGTGGACTACGACGGCAACGGCGTCGGCGAGCCTGTGCCACACTGGCGCAAGCCGGGGGTGCGGGCAAAAGTCCCGCCGACCGCGATGGAAGCCGGCGACGAGTTCGATGGGGCGGTGCTCGCGCTTCCCTGGCAGTGGCAGGCAAACCATGAGGAGGCCTGGTATTCGCTCGCGGCGCGCCCAGGCTGGCTGCGGCTCTTCTCGCAACCGGCGGCGGGGGCGGACCTGTGCCGGGTTGCTCCGTTGCTGGCGCAGAAGTTCCCGGCGCGCGGTTTTGTTGCGGAAACTCTCTTGGAGTTCGCTCCGGCGCAAGCTGGGGAGTCGGCTGGGCTGGCGATTGTTGGAGGAGGCGAGGCGGCTGCCCTCGCGCTGGAGTCCGCGCCTTCCGGCATTGCCGTGGTGTTCCGAATCAATGGCGAGGTGTTCCTGAATGCGCCGATTCGCGGGAATTGCGTGCGTCTGCGGGTGGCGGTCGATGAAACCGCGAATTGCACTTTCGGATTTTCCGCCGATGACGACAGCGACTTTACCGTGGTGGAAAAGGCATTCCAAACCCGCGAGGGCGGCTGGCTGGGAGCAAAAGTCGGCATTTTTGCGCTGGCTCCCCAATTAACCGCATCCGCCGGTCAGGCGGATTTCGATTATCTCCGCTTCTCGCCCTGAAAAACAAATCATGAAACCCAGCAAGCAATTCATCGCCGCCGTCGCATCGGTGTGCGTAACCACTTCGCCGTTCGCCTTTGCGCAAACCACCCCGCCGCCCCTCGTCAAGAGCATCGAGGTGCAGTATGCCGGGCCGGTCACCGTCAGCAAGAGCCGCATTCTGGCGAACATGCGCACCCAGGTGGGCACGCCGTACTCGGATCTCGCCGTTGCGGAGGACATCCGCAACCTTTACAAGACCGGCAACATTTCCAACGTCCGCATCTTTGGTGAACCAGGCGCGGACGGGGTGAAGGTGGTGGTGGTGATCCAGACCCGGGCGACGGTGCAGGAGGTGGCGCTGGTGGGAGTGAGCGAGGTGAAGCCCAAGGCGCTGCGCAAGCTGCTCATCACCAAACCGGGCGAACAACTCACCGAGTCCAATCTGGAAGCCGATCGCCAGAAGATCCTCGAATACTATCAGGACAAAGGCTTCAAGGACACCGCGGTCACTTACGAGACCAGGAACGACGAAAAGACCAATAAGACCGTCGTGACCTACCACGTCGCCGAGGCGGGCAAGACGGTCGTCAAGCGAATCCGCTTCGAGGGCAATGCGGCGTTCCCTTCGAAGGAGTTGCGCCAGCAAATCAAGACCAAGTCCAAGAACATCCTCTCGGTCTTCACCAAGGCCGGGCGATTGAACAACGAGCAACTCACCGAAGATATCGGCGCGCTCAAGGAGTTCTACCAGAACCACGGCTATCTCGACGTGCGGGTGAGCGAACCCCAGATCGAACGGCAGGAGAAGAAGGCGGATGTGGACCTCATTTTCACGGTCCAGGAAGGCCGGCAATATCATGTCGGCGCGCTCTCGGTCTCCGGAAACAAGCTTTTCACCACCGCCCAACTCATGCCGGGGTTCAAAGAAAAACCGGGCGCGGTTTTTTCGCCGAAAGAGATCGCCGCCGATGTGAAGATGATCCAGGACGCCTATGGGGCGCTTGGATACGTCGATGTGCAGGTGGCTCCGGAATCGACCGTGGGCGGTCCGGCGATCAACAACCTCCACTTCAAGATCGAGGAGGGGGCGCCGTCCCACGTCGGGCACATCGATATTTCCGGCAATACGCGATCGAAGGACAAAGTCATTCGCCGGGAAATGGCGGTGGCTCCCGGCGATCTCTACAACACAGTCCGTGTCGACGCGAGCAAGCAGCGCTTGATGAATCTGAACTACTTCGAGCGGGTGGATGTCTTCCCGTCCGACTCGGGCGTTCCCGGCGTGAAGGACGTCAACGTCGTCGTGCAGGAGAAGCACACCGGCTCCTTCAATTTCGGCGCCGGGTACAGTTCGATCGACAAATTGATCGGGTTTGTCGAGGTAACACAAAGCAACTTCGACATCACCAACTTCCCGCACTTCATCGGGGGCGGCGAGCGGTTCCGGGCCCGTGTCCAGTATGGAACTACGCGCAAGGACTTCATCGTTTCCCTGATGGAGCCGTATTTTCTCGACTACAAGCTGGCCGTCGGCGTCGAGGGCTTTTACCACGACGCAACCTATCTCAGCACCGTCTACAGCCAGCGCAACTACGGGTTCGACGTCTACGAGCGCCAGGCCATTAACGAGTCCCTGGCATACCGGTTGGATTACCGTCTCGAAGATATCAAGATTTACGGGGTCACCAGCGGCGCCCCGCCCGCGATTGTCAACGACGAGGGAACCAAACTCCAGAGCCAGGTCGGACCTTCCCTCACTTACGACACGCGCGACAGCGTTTTTCTTACCCGAAAAGGGACCCGCGCCGAGCTTTCCACCTACCTGGCGGGTGGGTTTCTCGGCGGCGACGTGAACATTTACGGAGTCAATTTGGACGTGAACCACTTTATCCACCTGCCGTGGGACACGATCCTGATCCTCCATGGAGAAGCCGCCGGCGTCTCGACGTGGTCGGGCGGCGCGGAGGTGCCGATTTTCGACCGGCTATACATGGGCGGTTCCAACAACCTGCGCGGCTTTAAATTCCGCGATGTCGGTCCGAATCAAGACGGCGAGCCGACTGGCGGCAAGAGCCTCTTTGAGACGACCGTCGAGTTCACCTACCCCATCATTGACCGGGTGCGCGGCGCGTTCTTCTACGACGCCGGGTTTGTCAATTACGACCCGTTCAGCTATGGATTTGGCAATCTGGCGACCGATGCCGGCATCGGATTGCGGCTCGATCTGCCGATCGGTCCGATCCGCCTCGACTACGGTTACCCGATCCAGAGGGGAGACTCCACCAGCCATACCGGTCACTTTAATTTCAATGTAGGCTACCAATTTTGAACAAAACGTGTATTTTCGCGTCTCATTAAGTTCCAATCTACCGATAATCACAACTACACCATGAAAAAATTCCTGACGCTTGCCAGCCTGATTGCCGCTTTTGGTATCGCCGCCAGCAGCCCGGCGTTCGCCGATGTCAAAATCGGCCTCGTCGACATGAACAAGATCTTCTCCTCCTACTACAAGACCAAGGATGCGGAGAGTCATATCAACGACGCCCGCGCGGCCGCCAAGAAAGAGTTGGACGACCGGATGGACGACTACAAGAAGCACATCGACGAGATCAACAAGCTCAACGAAGACCTCGGCAAAGCCGAGCTGAGCAAGGAAGCCAAGGAGAAGAAGAGCAAGGAGCGCGATGAGAAGATCGCCGAGACCAAGAACCTGGAACGGGAAATTACCGAGTTCCGCCAGACCCGCGAAAAGCAGCTCCAAGACCAGGCTGTGCGCATGCGCAACGGCATCGTCGAGCAGATTACGAAGCTCATCCAGGAAAAGGTCAAGAGCGACGCCTATGACATCGTTCTGGACAAGTCGGGCAACAGTTTTAACGGCGTTCCGCTCGTCCTTTATTCCAAGGACGGCAGCGATTTCAGCGAAGACATCATCGCCGCATTGAACAAGGACAAGCCGAAAGATTCGGGCGCGGCCTCCATCACTCCTTCCGTCAGCGCGACAACTCCCGCCACCGCTGCCACACCGGCGCCCTCGGGCGACGCTCCAGCCAGCAGCAAGCATCGCAAGAGTAAGTAGTGGACATTTCCGTCCAGGAACTCGCCGTTCTTGTGGGCGGGCGGGTTGCGGAGAGCCCCGGAGATCGGCGCTTTAAGAGCGCGCGCATCGCCGGGGCCGCCTCCATTTCCGATGCCGGAGATGGCGATGTCACCTTTTTCGGCAATCAGAAGTATCTCACAGCGCTGAAGACAAGCCGAGCGACCTGCGCCCTTGTGCCCGACGATTTCCAGGAGGAAATCGCGGCGATTCCCATTTACGTGGCGAACCCGACCGTCGCTTTTTCGCGGGTGCTCGCGCACTTCGCTCCGCCGCCCGCGGTGGTTGTGCCCGGCGTTCATCCCAGCGCAATCATCGGCGAGTGCGTCCAGCTTGGCCCGGACGTTTCGATTCAACCGTACGCGGTCATTGAAGCCGGCGCCGTTATCGGGGAGGGAAGCTTCATCGGCGCCGGCGTGTACATCGGTCGCCAGGTGAAACTAGGGGCGAACTGTAAGATCTATCCCAACGCCACCATCCTGGAGCGATGCATCCTGGGAAACCGCGTGGTCGTCCACAGCGGCACGGTGATCGGCGGTGACGGTTTCGGGTTCGAGTTGGTGAAAGGGCGGCATGTGAAGATTCCGCAGACCGGGATCGTGCAGATCGAGGACGACGTCGAGATCGGCGCCAACGCCGCCATCGACCGGGCGCGGTTTGGGAGAACGCGGATCGGTGAGGGGACCAAGATCGATAACCTCGTGCAAATCGCGCATAACGTCACCATCGGCAAGCATGTCATCCTCGTTGCGCAGGTGGGAATATCGGGCAGTTCACGGGTGGGGGACTACGCCACGCTGGCCGGCCAGGTGGGGGTGGTCGGGCACATCGAGATCGGCGAATACGCGGTCGTGGGTGCCCAGGGAGGTGTTAGCAAGAGCGTTCCGCCGCGGCAGTTCGTGTGGGGGACCCCGGCGTGCCCCATGAAAGAGTTTAAAGTGCGCAACGCTCACGCCGTCCGCCTGCCTGGACTGGTCGGTCGCGTGAAACAATTGGAGAAGCTCGTGGAGAAGCTCTCACGGCAGCTTGGCGAAAGCCCGGATGCCGACGCAGAATAGCGTCAGACCCAGCCAGAAACCCTTTGCGTCTCACTGAGTTGCAACGATAATAATTCGTTTGGAACCCGATGAGAAGGTTTGTCCGCGCTCTCGCAACTCAGTTTTTCGGCCTGGCAGTGCTGGCGGTCGCCTGCACTTGGGCTGCGCGCTCCCTGCCCGTGCTCACCTGGATCGGCTTCCTCCAGGCCAAAGTGATGGCGACCGTTTACTGGAGCGCCGCGCTCTACCCGCTTCTCTACGCGGCTTGCAACGTCCTGCTGCTGCCCGGCGGAGTTCTCGCCATCGGCAGCGGCCTCTTCTTCGGTCTCTGGTGGGGAACGTTTCTGGTGTTGGCCGGCAATGTCGCCGCCGCGGCGGTGGCATTTTTCGTCAGCCGCAAGCTGGGGCGCACGTGGCTGGAACGGAAATTTCGCGGCAGTCGCCGCTGGCGCGCGCTGGACGCGGCGATCGCGCGGGAGGGATGGAAGATCGTCTTTCTCAGCCAGGTTCACCCACTCTTTCCCACCAGTCTGCTCAACTACCTGTACGGCGTCACCAGCATCCGGTTCTGGCCATGCATGCTCTGGGTTGCGATCGGACAGGCGCCGGGGTTGTTTCTCTATGCATATCTCGGGACGCTCGCGCAACTCGGCATCCGACTGGCGCGCGGGCAAACCCATCCGCGCTTCATCGAGTATGTCATCTGGCTGGGTGGGCTTGCGCTGACCGTCGTGGTCACCACCGCGCTGGGGCGGCTCGCGTTGCGGCTTCTGGCCGAGGTCGATCGCGCCTCCGGCGATGAGGAAGCAGGCACGCCGGGAAACGGCACGAACACAGACGGGCCGTCCTCTGGAAAGCCGTCGCCCGCATCCTCCGGTCCTGCCTTTGACACGCGCGCATTCGATGTTACGTTGCACTAAATCCGGTATGTCTCATCCGCCGCCGATATCCGATTACTCCGATGCCGAACTGACCGTCCGCCCCTCTGTCTTTCTCGACTACGGAGTCGACGGTGCCATGAGTGACAACGCCGTTTGCGAGGTGTGCGAGCGCGGGATGCGCGTCCAATCCCGCTGGCAATTCGAACCTGGCACGGTGCTCAGCATCGCGTTCCGTTTTGGTGAAGACGGCTGTCGGCGCCTCGCGGCGGAGGGGTTGGTCATCGAGTGCATGCGTCTGAAAAATCGCGACTGCCTGACCACCGTCGCATTTCTGGAAGCGCCGGAAGAACTGCGGACCGCCCTGGCGGAAGTCAATCATCAGGTCGACCTTAGCGGCATCCACGACGGCTGCTTCAGCGAATTGCGGCCTACATCTTGATGCGGTGAAACTTCTCCGGGACCGGGCCAACCTGCTGGCGCAATGCCGCAGTCATGCGTCGCGCCATCCATGAGCCCTGGCGCGGTGCCAGGATTTCAAGGCTGCGCCACGGGGATCCCCATTGCAAAACGTCGATGTTGACCCACCGCACCCCCCACCGGTGCATCTCACTATTACCAGCCATGCAGAGGTCGATGGTGCGGGTGCCAATCAGGGCCGAGCCGAAATCGTCGATTTCGTAAACCTGCCCCGTCTCACGGATGCGAAACCGGGTGCCGACCGGGAATTTGGACCAGTCCGAAGCCGCGCTCGTAATCGTCCCGTGCGATAACCGCCTGCTGATGGCGTTAAATCTCCCGGTATACGCCGTGGTTCGCACAAAGAGATGATTGGTGACCGCAATGCCGCCGTGCTTGTGCAAGGGATGGGCGCACCCGGCCAGCAGCATCGCGAAAACGAGGCCGGGCAGGCCGAGTCGAATCGGCAACACGGAAATGCTCTGGGGCATGTGGGAGAAACAGAAACATTATCCATGCCAGTTTTGTCCAGGAGCGTCGATGGAAATCGTCGAAAGCGCACGCGCCCTCGCGTGCGGCCTCTGGCGCCCCGCCAAAGGCATCTTCTCAAGAAGCTCGCATTCAACCGATTAACCACGGCTTACACCGAATG
>Ga0316223_1003969_pt1 | contig 10676 bp, 8 predicted proteins | sample TBH18009metaG_FD_206007 | JGI IMG/M metagenome (GOLD analysis project Ga0316223, IMG submission 206007) | Freshwater microbial communities from Trout Bog Lake, Wisconsin, USA - TBH18009 | ecosystem: Environmental > Aquatic > Freshwater > Lake > Hypolimnion/Profundal zone | place: USA: Wisconsin... | reverse complement strand
GAAGTGCCTCCCTCTGATCAGGGGAGTCCTGGACAGAATCCCGAGACCGCTGATCTGCCCGTGGACACCGATGAACGCATCAAAGCACTCAAACAAGAGCTATGGGCCAAGGAGGAGTATATTCTGGCCGCCAATGAGGAACTGGAGACCTCCAACGAAGAACTCAAATCCTCCAATGAGGAAATGCAGTCGGTGAACGAAGAACTGCAATCCACCAATGAGGAGTTGGAGACCTCCAAGGAGGAACTCCAGTCGGTCAACGAAGAACTAGCCACCGTCAATTCCGAGTTGCAGACCAAGGTGGGGGATCTGTCTCGGGCCAATAACGATATGAACAACCTCCTGGCGGGCACTGGCATCGGCACGGTCTTCGTGGACATGAACCTGCGCATCCTGCGCTTCACGCCCACGGCATCCAAGATCATCAACCTGATCCTGAGTGATGTGGGGCGTCCTGTGGGCCACATCGTCTCCAACCTGGTTGGCTACAACCAACTTGTGGCGGATACGAAAGGCGTCTTGGACACCTTGATCCCTCGGGAACTCGATGTTCAAACCCCCGAGGGGAAGTCCTACACCATGCGCATCCAGCCCTACCGTACCCTCGACAACAGGATCGAAGGCGCGGTGATCACGTTTGTGGATATCACAGAGATGAAACAGAAAGGGGCGGCGCTACGGGAAAGTGAAGAGAAATTAAGCCTTTTACAGGCGTCCATGGATCAAGGCATGGCCTTCCACGAAATCATCACGGATGCTGACGGCTTGCCGATTGACTATGTCTTTTTGGATATCAACGATAGCTATACCAAGCTGCTCGGAGTCACTCGTGAAATGGCAATAGGCAAACGCATAAGAGAAGTAATGCCCAAAGTAGAACAATACTGGATTGATATTTTCGGGAAAGTCGCTCTGACAGGTGAGTCAAGCTATTACGAGAATTATCTAGAAACGACATGTAAGCATTATTCAACCTATACCTATTGCCCCAAAAAAAACCAGTTTGTCGTGCTTGTTAATGACATCACCGAGCGCAAGCAGGCCGAGGAGTCGATGCGGAAAGCCAATGAAATGGTCCGCCTTGCCGTCGTCGTGCGCGACGCCCACGACGCCATCACCGTGCAAGACATGGAGGGCCGCATTCTGGCCTGGAACCCAGGAGCGGTGAGGATGTATGGCTGGAGCGAAGCCGAAGCCCTGGAGATGAACGTCCGTGATCGGATCCCGAAGGAACTGCGAGCGGAATCCTTGGCCATGGTGCATGAGCTTAGCCTGGCTGGAGTGCTTCGGCCCTATCAGACCCAACGGATCACCAGAGATGGGAAGGTCGTGGAGGTTTCGATGATCTCCACGGCGTTGGTGGATGAGACTGGGAAGGTATACGCGATTGCCACTACGGAGCGGCTGATAGACACCAAAATTGGATAATTAGTTGGGGGCATACCATGGCCAACCCTGATACGCATCCTGGCGAAGGCACTCTACGCAGCCGGGCTGAGGGCTTGGCCCAGCAGGATGCCGCAGTACGGGGGAGCCTAGAGCCCCTGTCACCAGAGGCGAACCAGCTACTACTCCATGAACTGCGGGTCCATCAGATCGAACTGGAAATGCAGAACGAAGAACTGCGCCGCGCCCAGGCGGAACTGGATGCCGCACGGGCTCGCTACTTTGACCTCTACGATCTGGCTCCGGTGGGCTATTGCACCCTCAGCAAGGAGGGGCTGATCCTGGAGGCCAATCTCACCGCCACCACCCTGTTGGGGGTGGCGAGAAGCGCAATGGTCAAGCAGCCGCTCTCGCGGTTCATCCACCCGGAGGACCTGGATCTTTTTTACCTGCACAGACATCGGCTCCTGGAGGCAGGGGATCCACTGGCCTGGGACATTCGCATGGTGAGAAAAGACGGGACAGCCTTCTGGGGGCATCTGGAGGCCGGGGTTGTGCAGGACGCCAAGGGCGAGGAAGTGATTCGCCTCGTGTTATCCGATGTGACCGAAAGGGTGTGGACGGCACGGGCACAGGCGTTCCTTGCCAAGGCGGAATGGCTTTCAAATGGGGAGGGCTTCTTCCCGGCCCTGGCCCGCTTTCTGGCCGAGGACCTGGGCATGGACTATGTCTGCATTGATCGCCTGGCGGGGGATTGCCTCGAAGCCGAGACCCTGGCCATCTGGTGTGATGGCCATTTTGAAGACAACGTGTCCTACACACTTAAAGACACGCCCTGTGGCGATGTGGTGGGCAAGGCCATCTACTGCTTTCCCAGTGGGGTAAGACATCTCTTCCCCAAGGACCAGGTGCTCCAGGACCTGACCGCCGAGAGTTATGTGGGGGTGACCTTATGGGGTGCGGATAGGCAGCCCATCGGGTTGATCGCCCTGATTGGACGTCACCCCATGGCCGATACCGATTTGGCCAAATCCACGCTGGATCTGGTGGCCCTGCGGGCTGCGGCTGAACTGGATCGGCATCAGGCGGATCTGGCGCTGCGGGTGAGCGAAGAACGCTACCGGCTCATCAACGACGCCAGTCTCGATCAGCTCTATAGCTACGACCTGGACAACCGTTTCACGTCGGCCAACCGGGTGCTCTGCGCCAACCTGGGGCGCAGCGTGGACGAGGTGGTCGGCAAATCCTATTGGGAACTCGGCTTCCCGGAAAGCCTGTGTCGCGAGTGGGATGAACTGCATCGCCAGGTCTACGCCCTGGGCTCAAGGGTGGAGGTGCTGTCCACACCCATGCCGGATGGCACGGTGCGTCACTTCGAAGTGAACCTGCATCTCATCCATGATGGTGCGGGAGTGGTCACCGGCATCGCGGGGGTCAACCGGGATATCACCGAGCGCAAGCGGGATGAGGCGGCACTTCTGGAGAGCAATCAACGCATTCAACTTGCCACGGAATCCGCCCACCTAGCCGTATGGGACTGGGATCTCCAGGCGGGAACCATGGTTTGGGACGATCGTATGTTCGAACTCTATGGAAAAACTCGCTTAGAGATCAATGGAACCGTGCAGGACTGGAAGGACGGCCTTCATCCTGAGGATTTGGAACGCGCAGTGACGGAATGCGAGGCAGCCATTAAGGGCGAGGCCCCATTCGATGCGGACTTCCGCATTAGGCGACAGGATGGGACCATCTTGTGGATTAAGGCCAATGCCAAAGTGCTGAGGGACCAAGAAGGTAATCCCGTGCGGATGGTCGGAATCAACCGAGACATCACTGAACTCAAGACGGCTGATGAAGAGAGGGCCAAATTCCAAGCCCAGCTACTGCAGTCCCAGAAAATGGAAAGCCTAGGCACCCTGGCCGGAGGGGTCGCCCACGACATGAACAATGTGCTGGGGGCGATTCTTGGTTTGGCCTCGGCCCACATTGGCAGCCAGCCCTACGGCAGCCCCCTTCACCAAGCCCTCGACACCATCTGCAAGGCCACTGAACGGGGCGGCAAGATGGTCAAGAGCCTGCTTGGCTTTGCTCGTCAGAGCCCGGCTGAGAACAACCGACTTGATATGAACGCGATTCTCAGGGAGCAGATCGGCTTCCTGGAGCGGACGACCCTGGCCAGTGTTCGCCTCCAAATAGAGCTAGAGGCGGAGTTGCGCCCCATCCAGGGTGATGCCAACGCCCTGGCCCATGCCTTCATGAACCTCTGCGTCAACGCTGTGGACGCCATGCCGGAGAATGGCACCCTCACCCTGCACACTCGCAATGTAGATAACGACTGGATCGAGGTCGTGGTTGAGGACACCGGCATGGGTATGCCCAAGGAGGTCCTGGGGAAGGCCATGGAACCCTTCTTCACCACGAAGGAGGTCGGCAAGGGCACCGGCCTTGGTCTCTCCATGGTCTTCAGCACCGTGAAGGCCCACCGGGGGCAGATGGCAATTGAGAGCGAACCCGGCAAGGGCACCCGCGTGATGCTGCGCTTCCCCGCCTGCGAGCAGGACGCCCCAATCCAGGCCGTAACAATCGCAGCTACCGAGGACACCCAGTTACCCCACGGAACCATGAAGGTGCTGCTCATTGATGACGATGACCTGATCCAGAGTTCCGTTCAGGCGATCCTGGAAGTCCTAGGCCATACAGCGGTGAACACAGCCCAGAGCGGCGAGGAGGCTTTGGCCATACTCGAAGCAGGGTTTGAGCCCGATCTCGTCATCCTGGACATGAACATGCCCGGACTGGGCGGGATCGGGACGCTACCCCGCCTACGTGCGTTGCGCCCAGCGGTGCCCGTCCTGCTTGCCACGGGACGAGTCGATCAGACGGCGCTGACCCTGGCCTCGGCGCATCCGGGTGTCACCCTACTGTCAAAGCCCTTCGGGCTAAGGGAACTCCAAAAACACCTTGAGAGCATTGGGCTGGGGTGAAAGGTTTTCACAGGCGCTGTGAAGCCGGGCAGCAGGGAATTGACATCTTTACTGATGACTTAGCTTGTCTTGAATCGAGTTTGAGTTACCGAACCTCACGGATCCAGGGTTACCAGCCATCCTCGGCATTTCAAACAGCAGGACGTTGAGATGAGCGAACCAGTTGAGGATTACGGCAAGCCCTCCCACCTCCTACCAGAATGGGAATCATTCCTTCTGGTCTACAACGTCGCGCCTGCCTTCCAATATGAATACGCCGTGACATTGGCCTATGAGCGAGGTCAACTCCTCCTTTGGACGAAGAACGCCCCCGACCTGGAACTACTAGGCCAGGTGACGGACAAGCCCGAAACTCCGGGCGTCGTGCTTCCCATCGAAGATGCCGCCCGAATCGTAGACATCCTTCAACGCACACGGCTCACTCCGTTCGTGAGAGGCGACCTGGGGTGCGACGGCGTCACCTACGAACTCACCCTGTCTCACGGGCTGGAGAGGGTCAATCTTGGGTGGTGGCTCGACCTTCCTAAGGGGTGGCGTGGGCTTCAACCCTTGCTGGACCTTCTCGAAGGCTACGCCACGGCCTATGGTCAGGCACCAACCCCCTTCATCCAGGAGAACACCTGATGGCACTGCATCCGTGCAAGAACAACAAAGGCCAGTCGGTGATCATCAAGCACCCCCATTCCCCAACGGGGCTCGACACCTGGTTGGCCGAAGATCAAGTGGCCACCGTGGTTCCAGGCGGACTGATGCCAGACGCCTTGGGGATGATCCCCTTCCGACGTTGGGACCGTGCTCCTGAGGACCGGAGCACATGGGTGAGCCGGGTTGAAGACACCGACCTAGCCGAGCCCCCCCTCAACCCGAAAGGGCTGCCCCCTGGAGCCGGGGTCGTCGTGGTGGAAGATGATGGGCGTGTCTGGCTGATCGCGCCAACTAACGAATATGGAGGCTACAAGGCCACTTTCCCGAAGGGACGTCTCACCCCCGGGTTGAGCCTTCAGCAGAGCGCCGTGAAGGAGGCATTCGAGGAGGCCGGTCTCCAGGTGATGATCACTGCCCACCTCGTCGATGTCCTCCGGTCCGCGACCTACGCCCGGTATTACCTCGCCCACCGCGTGGGTGGCCATCCCGGAGAGATGGGGTGGGAGTCCCAGGCTGTGCACCTGGTGCCCCAGGACCAGCTCGCCACCATGCTCAATAGCCACTACGACAAACCCATCCTGGATGCTCTTCGGACCTTCCCCGGTAGGAACAGGTGGGCCGATTTCATTCTCGACTGGCATGGCAATGCCCAGAGGCTTTGTTACACCATCGAGGGTTTTGCCGTCACGCATGGCCGGTGGCCCTCCAGGCTGCTCATCGACCCCGAAGCCTGGAAGTATCTTCAGCAGGCAATGACGCCGCGTGGTTTCGAGAGCCTCACGAATCGCCTCGTGCCCGAACTTCAACTCAGGCCGACTTTGGCGGTGGCCGATGGTGACGGTCGGACTCTCGACTATGACGCCGAGGATGCGTCGGTCCACCCATCCTCCCTGCCATCGACTCCTGCCTCAATTTGGTTGTGGGGCGTGATCCGTCCTGACCCCTTCTCTGAAACGGCACGGTGACCCATGTGGATCTTCCTGAACAATGCGTTCCTCTCCGTTGTAGATAAAGGCGGAGATGGCACAACCCTCCTGGTCCGTGGTCGAAACCAAGGGGACATCGAGTCCATCTTCCCTGGTGCCCAAGTCTCGAAGACACCCAACAATGACTACCTCTACCGCGCCAGGATAGATCGGGAGGAAGTGGCACAGGCCATGGCCGAAGCTGTGCGCCACATCAGCTACCCCAACTTCAAGGCCACCGTGAAGGACCGGGCTCGCCACGATGCCTACATGGGGGTGTGGTCGGTGATGTATTCCTTTCAGGGTAAGGCTGGAGGTTCCTAACGGGTTGCCCACTGTTGGGAAGCCCACAAGGATGTTTGGGTATTCACTCCGGACCACACGGTCAAACTGGATTTTTGTTTGGGGGGGAAGCAGCATGTCAGATAGGCACCGCGAGACCTGGGAAGAGGAGAGCGCGAAGAAGCTCTACGAGTTCTTCTGTCTGGCCATCATCCGTTGCACAGAACTGGCGCGAGAGTTTCGGTTCGATAAAACCCACAAGTGGCACATGAATCTGGTGTCCCTATATGGCTCAATTCTGGAACTATCCCACGCCATCAGCATTTCTGTTGGGAGCGACTCCCCTATTGGGGTTCCAATCCTTCTTCGTTCGCAGCTTGAGGCTTTCGTTGACTTCACGAACCTGGCGTCCGATCGGAAATACGGTTACAACATGGACGCGGCGCACCTGAATGAGTGGATCAAGATTCTTCGCGAGGCTAAGCCAGGCGGAAACCCATACCTCAAGGGTATGAGCGAGGCCCTGGATCTCGATGCGATTCTAGGTAGCTACGAGGGCCAGGTGGAGAAGCTGCGGGCTGATGGATACCGTCCTCTCAACAATTTCGAGAAGTTCGAGCGCTCAGGTCAAGCCCAGGAATACAGGTCGTTCTACAACTTCCTTTGTTGCCACTCCCACAACAACATAAGGGCGCTCATCGAACGTCATGTTGCAATTCTTGCGGATGGAGCCGACATCGAGGTTCAGTTCTTTCCCGCAGTTACGCTGGCTGAACTAGTTCAGTATTTCGATTCTGCGGTAGGCATTCTCATCGGGGCCACCAAGGTAATCCACGAGGCGTTGGAGTCCCCGCGCCTGGCTGATGTCGAACTCCTCGCGGAGAAGCTATCTGATTTGAGAAAACCCTGGACTGACTGATTACGCCCGTCGGACCCACCGGCATGTCTGCTCAGGCGCTCGGTGGACTTTCGGCTTCAGGCGGTATCTGGGATCCCAGTTGGGGAATGCCTCAACCAGGCTTGGGGTAGATGCCTACGAAGAGCCTGGTTGGAATCGCCACGGCCTTCTTTGACATGAGTCCAGACGGGTCTATGGAGCCACCCATACACTCTGATGGACTGGGGCTGTAATACATCGTGAACCCTCCAGTCCCTGGGTGTCGCGGTATGCCAAGTCTTCAAAAGGGTGGTGACGGCATGAGGGTACCGGGGGTTCGAAGCCGATGAAGTCAAGTCCATCCGGACGGCCTTGACCCACCCCCCACAGCCAAAAACGTTTTAGCTTCGAGCGAAGGTAAAACATCCGACCGGAGGAAGACCTGAAAAAGACCACAAGGAAGGCCAAATCGGACCCCTTCATCGCAGTGGCATACCTCCGGGTTTCAACCGACGAACAGACGCTGGGAATGGAGGCCCAGCGGTCAGCCATCACCACATGGGCAGAGCGCCAGGGTGTCACCGTGGTTCGATGGTGCGAAGACCTGGGGGTCTCCGGTGGGGCAGAACTGGAGAAGCGCCCCGGTCTCCTGGAAGCCCTCGGGGCAGTGCGGGATCACCGGGCGGGGCTTCTTGTCGCCCACAAGGCCGACAGAATCGCCAGGGATGTTTACGTTTCTGAACTCTTGAAGCGCGAGCTTCGAGCCGTCGGTGCCAGCGTTGCCCTCGTCGAGGGGATCTGCGGCGACGATCCGTTTAGTGAAATGGCCGGGACGGTCATGGACGCCGCAGCCCGGATGGAGCGGAGGATGATCGCGGCCCGAACCAAGGCCGCTCTGGCCGTCAAGAAGGCCAAGGGCGAGAAGACAGGCGGTAGCGTCCCTTTCGGTTTCCAACTCAGGCAGGATGGCATCCATCTGGAGCCTCACCCCGTTGAACACCCTATCCTTGTTCGCATCCTGGACTTGAGGCGTAAGGGCCTCGGAGGTCGCAGGATCGCCGCGACCCTCACTGCCGAGGGACACAAGCCCAGGGGGATGACTTGGAACCATGGGAACATCCAAGTCCTGGCGGATCGGTTGCTGGCTGGGGGCATCGCTGGGGGTTGACGATGGCCACCGCAAGGCCCTCCAACCATCTCCATCTCCAACCCCGGATCAGCAGTGACGGTGCCACGCAGGGGCTCCAATAAGTCAGAAGCCAGGGCGGGAAGCCTGTCTGGAAAAGGGTTTGACGCCTGTGACATGGATGATGGGGTTCGGAGCAATCAGACGGCGGACCGTGGCTGCCCCATACACCTGGGTCAGCATCTCAACTGTTGTGAGATTACTGGTCCACCATGTCGGCAAGTTATTGGCCTCCCGTGTAGAGAGGATCAAGTCGAGAAGGCGGTAGGAGGGGTCATCCATGTAGGCGCGATCTCCTGATTTCCCTTCACGCGCCAGGTCGTCCAAAATCAATAAATTAGAATCCATGCACTGTCGCACGAACTTATTTCGGGCGTCCCAATCAATTTTGGTGCCCTCAAGTCGCCACAGGTTAACGGTGTCCGACCATGGGACCCACTTGATCCCTTTAAAGTTGAACCGGCTCCCTTTCTTCCGGACATTCCTCCTGGCGTTGGCAGTGAGGAGAACCCGCAGGAATGCACTTAGGGTCATGCTTTTCCCCGTCTCATTGTCACCGACGAAACCAATGCCGATAACCGGCAGCCTGCCGTCCCTGATTCCATCAAGAATCTTCGGTTGAATGAATTCTAGGTAGGGAGCTGGGACCCGGTCGAGCCTGGCCTCAAGCAATTTACGGCTCAGCCCGCAGGCCCGCAGTTGCCCCGTGACCCATTCATCCAGGTTCTTCAAAATTTCATCACCTTCACGGGCACAGAGTGCAACCTCGGCTTCCCTCAAGCGGATGTCTACATGTTCCGTACAGAGGTTAGGGAAACAAACAGAAGCCCCATTGTGCAGCCCGTAGACCTTATGCTCCGTTGGCCACGGGATGCGGACACCGCAGTCGGAGCAACGGTAACCCTTTTCGGCTGTACCGGGTGGATTGTCCGTGCATCCATCTTCATCAGGGTTTTGGCAAAATTCGTTCATTGGGTCACTCCTGCTGAATTGAGGTGGAGGTGAGCCTGGCCACTAGGGGGCTAGACCCTGTAGTGATCTCGGGCTTGTCGCCGTCCCCTGCCTCCCGCACCCCCTTTGCATAGTTGGCATCGGTAGCTGCACGAGGATGGTTGGCCGACTCAATGTTGCTGACAGCCGTTGTTTCGGGGACGACAAGCCAGCCGCCCTTATCTATCCATTCACTGAGGGGTTTTATGAAGTTGCGGCCTTTCTTGGCGGCCTCGGCCATGGCCCTTGCGGCGAGGAGAAGCCGGTCGGAGGTTTGTAAACCCTTCTCCAAGATCACCTTCAAGGCCAGGCCATCCTCGACCGCATCCACCTTAGGGGCGAAATGGCTGAAGACCTCCTGAATGACCGGCCAATGGACACCCAGGATGCTCGGGAGGTCTTTAGCAGAGACAACAGGCTTCTTCTTGGGCGTCTTCTTCGTGGGCGATGTAGCGGATGACTTAGTAGGTGGTTCCTCGACGTTTTCACGCTGCTTGGCTGCCTGCTTGGCTGCATACTCATCAGCCCTGGCAAGAAAATCCTCAGGCCGGTAGTCAGGTTGGTTCTCAGGCCACCAGTTTTTCTTGAAGCCGGAAATCCAGACCAGCCCGTCCCAGCATTTTTGTAAGGTAAGGCCCTCATTGAAAAGACGGGTTGCCGCTTTTCGGAGGGCAGGGGAAACGAGAGGCGATCCCTTTAGTCCAATGGCAGGGGCTTTGTCATTCCAGTAACAGAGGAATTCTTTGATCTGGTCTTCAAGCAGGTCGCCGTCGATTTGGTTAACAGGGCAAGGTTCATCCTTTCCTTGATCCCCATTGTCATCATCGGAAGAAGAAGAGAGAGAACTTGAACTCTTGTTCTCTGGACTCTGGTCTTCTTGGGGTGGCTGCGAACCCGCACTGCCATTGGGTTTGACGGGATTGGCCACAACACTATCCACGACACCACCCCCGACAACCACAGGCACACCATCGACAACACCTGGGATGACAACGGACGTCGATACCGAAACACTATGTTGCTTTTTATCAGTGGTATGCCGCTTCTTTCGCATGACAAGATCGGCAACAGACTCGTAGACACGGCTGGGGACAATAGCCCACACACCATCGACACCAGTACTTCGGATCCATCCTTCCTTCTTCAAAACTTGAAGAACCCGGCTTGCATACTGGGGGCTGCGATGGATAGCAGCCCCCAATTCACTGGGTGTGGTCCTGAACTCATCGAGGGCGAGGCCGTTCCAGCCATCTTCTTGGCGGCAAACCTTGCTCAAAATGTGAACCCTGGCAGCCATGACGTAATTGCCATGAGGTCCCGCGAGGGCCTTGATGATATCGGCCACCATGGCCGTCGGCCAT
>Ga0316223_1003966_pt1 | contig 10683 bp, 7 predicted proteins | sample TBH18009metaG_FD_206007 | JGI IMG/M metagenome (GOLD analysis project Ga0316223, IMG submission 206007) | Freshwater microbial communities from Trout Bog Lake, Wisconsin, USA - TBH18009 | ecosystem: Environmental > Aquatic > Freshwater > Lake > Hypolimnion/Profundal zone | place: USA: Wisconsin... | reverse complement strand
GCCCGGTCCTGACGCTCGCTACAGCCGAGCTGTGGGGGGCGAAGCCCGACGCCGCCTTGCCCGCGGCTGTCGCCATCGAGTGTCTGCACACCTACTCGCTCATCCACGACGACCTGCCCTGCATGGACAATGACGACCTGCGCCGCGGCCGGCCGACCGTGCACAAGCAGTTCGACGAGGCCACCGCGCTCCTCGCCGGCGACGCCCTCCTGACGCACGCGTTCGGGCTGCTCGCCGAAAGCTACGCCACCGAGCCCGCTTTGGCCCACGCGCTCATTCGCGAACTCGCTGCCGCCGCCGGCAGCCAGCGGCTCATCGGCGGACAAATGGAGGACCTGCTGGCCGAGAACCAGGCCGCGACCGCCGCGCAGCTCGAGTTCATCCATCTTAACAAGACCGCCGCGATGATCGAGGCAGCGCTCGTCATGGGCGGGCTGGTTGGTCACGCGGACGCCGCTGCGATCGCCATGCTGCGCCAAACGGGTCGCGAACTCGGCTTGGCTTTCCAGATCATCGATGACGTCCTCGATGCCACCGCCGATACCGCGACGCTCGGCAAGACCGCCGGCAAGGATGCCCAGGCGGGCAAGACGACCTTCGTGAAGCTCCACGGCCTCGCCGCCTCGCGCCAGCTGGCGCAGGAGCACTCCGCGTCCGCCACGGCCGCCCTGCGGAGGTTGAAGGGCGATGCGACCTTCCTGCTCGCGTTGGTCGAATCGATGGCAACCCGTTTGCGTTGAAGGTGGGAAAAAACGGGGCCTGGGCCGATTTGCAAATTATTCACCAAGTGCGTCGGACTCAGTAGTTCCCCCCTCCCGGGGAAGTTGAAGTCCTGCCGGGGTTGGGCGACATTCTGGCCATTAGCACCGTGCCCGAAGAACGCATTAAAGAACATCCGATCCGTGAGCTGCTGCTCCACGGCGGTCATCCCTTTCCCCCTGACATGGAGGACATGATCCAGCGGCTGCATCTCAAGGCAGGCGCGATCACGGCGGAAATCGCGATGGATGCGTATGATTGGGAACGCGGCGAACAGCTGGAGCGCGGGCGCAAGAAGCTGCGCGCGCTTTGCGCCCTGCACAGCGTCTGACGAATCAGCCCGTCTGCTCGCGCCGCATCGCCGCGGCCAAACGAAGGCTCGCGGGATCGTCCAACAGCTCGAGGGCATGGCTCGCGCTGGCGCGGTTCCCCACCTGGGATTGTCCGGGCACGTACATACTCTGACGAAACCGGTGGTTACTTCGCGGCCGCGGCCGCCTTGACCAGCTCGACGAAGCTGCGCGCCTCGAGCGCGGCGCCGCCGATCAGGCCGCCATCGATGTCCTTTTGCGCGAGCAATTCGAGGGCGTTGGCCGGCTTCATCGAGCCGCCGTAGAGGATGCGGACGCGCTGCGCGACCGGATCGGTGAAGAGTTTGGTCAGCAGCCCGCGGATGAAACCGTGGACTTCCTGCGCCTGGTCGGAGGTCGCGACCTTGCCGGTGCCGATGGCCCAGACGGGCTCGTAGGCGACGATGAGCGTGGCCGCCTGCTCCTTGCTCACGCCCTCAAGGCCGGCCTCGAGCTGGGTCTGAACGACCTTGAGCGTCGCGCCCGCCTCGCGCTCGGCAAGGCTCTCGCCGACGCAGAGGATCGGCCGGAGCTGGTTCTTCAGCGCGGCGTGGACCTTGAGGTTGATGAAGTGGTCGTTCTCGCCGAAGATCGCGCGTCGCTCGCTGTGGCCGAGGATGACGTGGGTGGCGAAAAGTGCGCGCAGCATCGGCGCGGAAACCTCGCCGGTGAAGGCGCCATTGGCCTCGGGGTGCATGTTCTGCGCACCCAGCTTCACGACGGAGCCGTCGAGCGTGCGCCCGACGGATTCCAAGGCGGTGAAGGGCGGGCAGACGACGATGTCCACGTCCGGCAGCTTGCCGACGAGGGCGACGAGCTCGGCCGCGAGGGCGGCGCCGTCGGCCGGCGTCTTGTTCATTTTCCAGTTACCGGCGATGAGTTTTTTGCGAAACATGGGAGTGTGGGAAGTAGTGAGTGGCGGATAGTGGGTAGCGAGTAGAAATTGGCCCGGGAGCGGTGGGCCGTGCGCTCCGCACGCGGCAAGTCCGACCGCGTGGGGGATGCCGCGCGCGGAGCCCGCAGCCCACCCTTAGCGGCCCAGTGTCATGGCTGTTCGAGAAAGGCCACGCCGGGAAGGATTTTGCCCTCGAGGAATTCGAGGCTGGCGCCGCCGCCCGTGGAGCAGTGGGTGACCTTGTCCGCAATCTTGAATTTCTTCGCCGCGGTGGCGGTGTCGCCCCCGCCGACGACGGTGGTCGCGCCCTGCGTGGTGGCCTCGGCCATTGCATCGGCCATGGCCTTCGTGGCACCGGCGAACTTCTCGAACTCGAACACGCCCGGCGGGCCATTCCAGATGATGGTCTTCGCCCCGAGGATCGCCGCGCGATAGAGCGCGACGGACTGCGGGCCGGCGTCGAGGCCCTGCCAGCCCGCGGGAATGCCCGTGGCGTCGGTGGCGGGCTGCGTGTTGGCGTTGACGTCAAACTTGTCCGCGCAGACGTAGTCCACGGGAAAAATCAGCTTCACGCCGCGCGACTTGGCCTCGTCGACGAGCGCCTGCACGATCTTCGCGCCCTCGGGATCGAAGAGGCTGTCGCCGATCGCCATGCCATCGATGACCTTCTTGAAGGTGTAAGCCATGCCGCCGCCGATGATGATCTCGTTCGCCTTGCCGAGGAGGTTGCGGATGAGCGGGATCTTGTCGGCGATCTTGGCGCCGCCGAGGATGGCGAGCAACGGACGCTGCGGGTGGTCGAGCACGGCGGCGAACGCCTTGAGCTCGGCCTCCATCAGGAAGCCCGCGGCTTTCTGCGGCAGGCTGACGCCCACCATCGATGAGTGCGCGCGGTGCGCGGTGCCGAAGGCATCGTTGACGTAAACGTCGCCGAGCTTTGACAGCCCGGCGCGAAACGCCGCAACGGCGGCCGGATCGGCCTTCACCGAGGTGCCGTCCTTGTTCTTGATCTTACCCTCCTCCTCGATGTGGAAGCGGAGATTCTCCAGGAGGAGCACCCCACCCGGCTTGAGCGCCGCGGCCGCCTGCTCGGCGACCGGGCCGACGCAGTCCGCGGCAAACGCCACGGGCTGGCCGAGTAATTTGGCGAGCTCGTCGGCGACGGGCTTGAGCGAGTATTTGGCGATGACCTTGCCGTCGGGACGGCCGAGGTGGCTCATCAGTACGACCGACGCACCCTGCGCCAGCGCATACTTGATCGTGGGCAGGGCCGCGACGATGCGCTGGTTGTTGGTGATGGCGCCGGTAGCCTTGTCCTGCGGGACGTTGAAGTCGACGCGCATCAGCACGCGCTTCCCCGCCAGGTTGAGATCGCGAATCGATTTGAACTTGGGCATAAAGCAAAAAGGCCGCCGCCGGAGAGGGCGGCGGCCTAGGTTTAGGTTGACCGAAGGTTAGAGGCTGGCGGCGACTTTCTTGGTGAGCTCGACGACGCGGTTGGAATAGCCCCACTCGTTGTCATACCAGCTCACGAGCTTGAAGAAGCGGCTGTTCAGCTCGATCGAGGAACCCACGTCGTAAACCGACGAGAGCTTCTCGTGAATGAAGTCGGACGAGACAACCTCGTCGCTCGTGACCCCGAGGATGCCCTTGAGGTAGGTCTGCGACGCACGCTCGAGCGCGGCGTTGATGTCCTTGAGTGACGTTTCCTTCACGGTGCGGACCGTGAGGTCGACCACGGAGACGGTGGGCGTCGGGACGCGGAACGACATGCCGGTGAGCTTGCCCTTCACTTCGGGGCAAACGAGGCCGACGGCCTTGGCGGCGCCGGTGGAAGCCGGGATGATGTTGATCGCGGCGGAACGGCCGCCCTTCCAGTCCTTCTTCGACGGACCGTCCACGGTCTTCTGCGTCGCGGTGTAGGAGTGGATCGTCGTCATCAGGCCTTCCTCGATGCCAAAGCCTTCCTTCAGCAGCACGTGCACGAGCGGCGCGAGGCAGTTCGTGGTGCAGGAGGCGTTGGAAATGATGTGGTGCTTGGCCGGGTCGTATTTCGAGTCGTTCACGCCAAGGACCAGCGTGATGTCCTCCCCCTTGCCGGGCGCGGAGATGATGACCTTCTTGGCGCCGGCGGCGAGGTGGCCCTTGGCCTTCTCCGCGTCGGTGAAGAGTCCGGTGGACTCGATCACGACCTGGACGCCGAGGGCGGCCCAGGGCAGTTCGGCGGGCGTCTTGGCGCTGACCACCTTGATGTCGCGGCCATTGACCGTGAGCACGTCGTGGTCGGCCTTGTCGGCCGCGGACTTCTTGGACGTCACCGTCCCCGCGAAGCGACCCTGGGAAGAGTCATATTTCAGCAGGTAGGCGAGATTGTCCGCGGGGACAATATCGCCCACGGCGACGACATCGAGGGTCGTGCCGAGGAGCCCCTGCTCAACGAGGGCGCGAAAGACGAGGCGGCCGATGCGGCCGAATCCATTGATTGCAACTTTTACTGCCATGGGAGGATAGGTGTTAGAGGTTAATCAACACTGCGAAGTTCAGAATAAGTCCACCGGGGGATTTCTTGGCAAGGGGCATTTGCGTTTATGCTACGACTCGCTGATCCAGAGCGCGCAGCCGAGCGCCGGCACAAAAAGCTCCGCTTCCACCGGCATCGTCGCGCCCTGGTAGTCGGCGGAAAAAAACCGCTCATGGTCGGCGAACTGCCGCCAGAGGGAAGAAGTGACTTCCGCGGGCAATGTCAGCGTGACGTCGCCGAGTGTCGGGTTGACCGCGAACAGCAACCGCGTCGCCCCCTGCGCCCGATCCGCGTTGTATAGCGCAGCTAATGCGGGCGAATTGCCCGTGGAATAAAACTGGAAGAAGCCCTCGCCGGGCCGCGAAAACTGCCGCAGCAGCCGTCCGCGTTCGCCCCGGCGAAACGCGATCCAGCCCGCAAAATACGCGTGGGTGCCGAGGTAGCGGTAGAGCCGGCGGTAATCCAACGCGTTCAGGTCGCCGCGATGGTAGGTGTTGTTCACGCCGTGCTTCGAGCGCAGGAAGTCCTGGCCTTCCGCCAGCATCGGGATGCCGAGCGACATGAATAGCAGCGCCGCCATCAGGTGCGTGCGGCGCCGGTCGTTCACCGCGGGCGCAAAGCCGTCGTGGCCCGGGTTCTCGGTGATCACGTCCACCCAAGAGCGGTCGTCGTGGGACTCGGTGTAGTTGATCGTCTGCGCCGGCCACTTGGCGAAGAACCAGGGCGAGCCGCGGAGGAAATACTCCATCCGCTCCGCCGTCGCGTTGGCGCCGACATATTCCTTCACGTGGTCGCGGTAGCCGTCGTTCCACGACGCCCAGCCGGTGTCGCGCAGCGCGCCCGCGATGTGCCCGCGGAAGCTCCACGGCTCGGCGATCAGGATGACGCCGGGCTTCACGCGCTTCAGCGCCGCCTCGATTTCGCCCAGCACTTCCACGCCGAGCAGCTCCGCCAGGTCGAAGCGGAATCCATCCACGCCGTAGGTCTCGATGAGATGGATGCAGCTGTCGATGATCAGCCGCTTCGCCATCGCCGAAGTGGCGCGCAGGTCGTTGCCGCACCCGCTCCAGTTGGCCAGCTGCCCAGACGCATCCTGCTCGAAATAGTAGAGGCGGTCGATGAACAGCAGGTGCGCCGGCTCGCCCACGTGGTTGTAAACCACGTCGAGCACCACCGCCATCCCGCGCGCATGAAACGCCCGCACCAGCGCCTGCAACTCGCGCACGCCCGACGCCTGCTCCGGCGCGAGGGCATAGCTGCTCTCAGGCGCGAAGTAATTGTTCGTCATGTAGCCCCAGTGATACTCCTCCTTCGTGCGGTTATCGAATTCCTGCACGGGCTGCAGCTCCACGCAGTTCACGCCGAGATGATGCAGGTAAAATTCCGGGCTCTCGACCCACTTGCGCAGCCCGGTGAACCCGAGCCGCTCCTCCGCGGTCGCCTTCACCGGCGCGTTGGCCGCCAGGTCTCTCACGTGCGCCTCGGCGATCACCAAATCCTGCCACGCCGGCGTCCGGAAATGCCGGTCGCCCTCGCCCACCCACGCGCGGTCCAGCACGAAACCCGGTCCGTCGCGACCCACTGTCGCCAGCGCATAGGGGTCGAGCACGCGCACGGTCGGATCGAACCGACCCTCGCCGTCCCGCACGCCGTCGAGCGTGTACCAGTAAAACCAGCCGTGCAGGTTCTGGTTGAGCGCCACCTCCCACACGCCCACCGCCCCGTCCGCATCGGCGCGCCGGGCGAGAGGGTAACTCGTCATCGCGTCGGGCGTCGGATTCGAGCCGAGCAGCAGCGTCACCGCGCGCGCCCGTGGCGCGAACAGCCGGAACACAGTGGTCTCCCCCCGCACGAGCGCGCCGAGCGGAAGATCGGTTTTCAGCGCGTGGAAGAAATCTCCCGGCACCAGCGGCACGGGCGGGCCGGAATTGGCTGCCCCGTCGGACCACGTGACCGCCCGCGGCTCCGCCAGGTCCAGCGGCACCCCGAGGGTGAACTGCCAGAGGTGCCAGCCCGTGCGGTGCGGGTCGAGGATGCGGTTGAAATTGCCGTTGTCATCCCGCGCCATGTTCGGCGCGTCGTCCGGCGGCATGAGCCACTGATGCTCCCCCGTCACGAACTTGAAGCGCTGGCCCGCCGTGCCGAGGAAGCGCGCCGGATCGCCCGTCCACAACAGCACCTGCTCGCCGTCCAGCTCGGCCGGCTGCAGCCGCCACTCGTCCGCGCCGATCGCCGCCGACCAGCCGTTGAAATCGCCCGCGAGGTAGACCGCGTCGCGCGCCGCGTTGACGTTCCGGCCGTGCTCCAATGGCAGGATAAACGAGATTTCGCCCTTCGGATTCAGGAAATAGCCAAACGTGCGGCCCGCGACGAGCCCCGGCGCCGGCGCCAGTCCCCCGGGCGCCGCGCACTGCTCGCCCAGGGTGAAGCGCGGCCACGAGCGGTCCGTCCAGTCGCGATCGAGTTCCACGATGCCCGTGGTGAGGGACTCAAGCCAGGCGCGGACGATCCGGGGAGCAGAGGCGGACATATAGCCTGATTAGCATCCTCCGCGCCATCACCCGGACAAGCTGGAAACGTGAAACCGGGGGAGTTTCACCCCAACTTCACCGCGCGCACCCGCCACGGTTTCGTTCCCCACCGGCGCATTAAGGCACGCGGTTGAACGCCGCGGTCACCGGCCGGCCCTCGAAATAGTCCGGCAGGGGCAGCCCCAAAAGCCAGCACACCGTCGCGCACGTGTCCTCCGTTCTGATCTGGAGTTTTGCGTCCAGCGTGAGGTCGTGGCCCGCGCGCACGCCGGGGCCGGAGACCACCCAGGGAATATGCCGGCTCCGCATGTCATCCGCGCCATGACCCTTCCCAGCGCCGCCGTGGTCGGCGGAGACGAGCACCAGCGTGGAGTCGCGCAGCCCGGCCTGTTCCAGCGCCGCCAGCACTTTCGCGATCTGCATATCCGTTCGCGCCACCTGCGCCAGTTGGGCGGGCGAGCCCCACCCGTCGGCGTGACCCGCCGTATCCACATCGGGGAAATGAATGCACAGCAGCGCCGGGTGGAATTGCGCGATGATCTTCGCCGCCTCGACCGCCACCTGCTCGTCGCTGATCTTCACCGCGGTGGGCACCGCGACGTGCGTGACTGTGCCGGGTTTGGCGAGCGCGCTGAACTTCGACTTGCCCGCCACCAACGCCGTGACGTAGCCGGCGCGGGTGGCCATCTCCAGCACCGTCGGCACGGCTGGGTAGGCGTCTTTGCCGGCGGGGAGCGCCGTGTTCCAATTCACGCCGTGCTTCTGCGGCGAAACGCCCGTCAGCATGCTGGTGCAGGACGGCAGCGTGATCGCGACGTCCGTCGTCCGCGCCCAAAAGGAATACGCGCCGTTCCGCACCAACCCGTGCAGGGTGGGCGCGTCCGCCAGCAGCAGGACATCGGGCCGGAGGCCGTCGACGATGATGATGACCACTTGCTTGACGGCCGGCACCGGACGTTGTGGCAAAGCCACCGGCGCGGCGGATTCGCCCGAACAAACGAGCGCCGCGAAGAGCCACACGACCGCAGAGGAAAGGATTCTCACGCCCTTCCATCCTTTCGGCTAGTCCGGGACCTCGCAAGCGCGCAGCGGCGGCGTCATCTGAATGTGACAGGTAGCGGCTGGCGGTCCGGCCATGTCGCAGCCAAAAGAGCGCGGATGTCATTTTGAAAGAGACTCCCCCTCGAATTCGCCTCATCAACTCTCCCGTCCCCTCGCCCTCGATGTTCCGCCGCTTTCCCGCCATTTTTCTTCGGCAGTCCCGGTTCCGCATCGGGGTCCTGCTCCTGGCTGTCGTGGCCGGTTTCGCCTCCGCCGGTCGGGCCGCGGCCGCCGACCAGGAATTGAAACTGGTGATCGTGCTCACGCGCCACGGCGTGCGTTCGCCGCTGCAAACCAACCAAATCCTCGGCAAATACGCCGCTGAGCCCTGGCCGCAGTGGAATGTGGCGCCAGGCATCCTGACCGCACACGGGCACCAGGAAATGGTCATGATGGGCTCGTATTATCGCGAGCGGTATGTCGCCGAGGGCCTGTTGTCGGGCGCGGGCACGGCGGATGCCGTGAAGGTTTATTTTCACTCTGACAGCGACGAACGCACAAAAGAGTCAGCCCTCGCCCTCGCCAGCGGTTTGTTGCCGGGCGCACCGGCGCCGGAGTTGCATGCGAAACCCAAGGGCGCAGACGACCCGCTGTATCGTTTCGTCAAAGTCCATCCCGACCTTCCCGACCGCGCTCTCGCCATCGCCGCCCTGAATGGCCGCATCGGCAATGATCCCGTCGCCTTTCTGCAGGACCACCGCGCGGATTTCGCGCTGCTGGAACAGGTCCTGTGCGGCTCCAGCGGCACGCCTCCGCCCGGCAAGCTCGCCCTGCTCGACCTCCCGACCAAGGTGCAGGGCGGGTCGAATGACCACACGGTGGGCTTCGAGGGGCCGCTGCACGTCGGCATGCAGATCGTGGACGCGCTCCAGCTGGAATACGCGGAAGGCCTGCCCATGGACCAGGTCGGCTGGGGCCGCATGACGTCCGCCCAACTCACGCAACTGCTCCACCTGCACGCCCTCTACTTTGGCCTCACGCAAGCCACGTTCTACCCCGCGCAGGTGCAGGCTTCCGGTTTGGCGCAGCACTACCTTGCGACCCTCGAGCAGGCCGCCAGCGGCCATGCCATCCCCGGCGCGTTTGGCACGGGAGCCCAGAAACTCATCGTCGTGATGGGCCACGACACCAACATCATCAATCTCGGCGGCCTGCTGGGCCTCGACTGGCGACTGCGCGGCACTGCGGAGAATCCCGTGCTGCCCGGTGGCGCGCTCGTGCTGGAACTCCGCCAGCGCAAGGCCGACGGCGCGTGCTTCGTGCGGATCAGCTACATTGGCCAGACCCTCGACCAGATCCGGAACCTCACGCCGTTGTCCGCCCAAACCCCGCCCGGCATCGCGCCCATTTTCATCCCGGGCTGCAGCGCGTCTGAGCCGGGCTTTGACGCGCCGCTGGAGAAATTCGAGGCATTGCTGCGTCGCGTGATCGACCCGAAGTTCGTGCCGGCCGGCCCGTTGTGAGGTAGGGCGGGTTATCCCTAACCCGCCGCTGCGAAGGAGCATCCCGACCAAACTTCGCTCAACCGGCACGTTAGGGATAACGCGCCCTACCTCGGCGTTTGACAAGGCGCCCCGGCCTCGCGTCGTCTCAGCTCGTGCCCGCTCCCGCCAAAACCCTCGTCGCCATGTCCGGCGGCGTGGACAGTTCCGTCGCCGCCCTGCTCCTCCAGCAGCAAGGCGGGCCGATCGTGGGCGCGTACATGAAAAACTGGATCAACGAGGACAACGTCATCGGCGATTGCCCGTGGCAGCGGGACATCGTCGACGCGCGCGCCGTCTGTGAAAAACTCGGGATCGAGTTCCGCGTCGTGAACCTGATGCAGGACTACCGCCGCCTCGTCGTGGATTACCTGCTCGACGGCTACGCACGCGGCCTGACGCCGAACCCCGACGTGATGTGCAATAGCCGCGTGAAGTTCGGCGTGTTCCGCGCCTACGCCGAGGCCGAGGGATTTTCCGCGCTCGCCACCGGGCATTACGCGCAGCGGATGGAGGCAGATTCCGTGGGTCGGGCTTTACGCCTGACATCCGAAATTTATGTCAGGGATAAACCCCGACCTACACCTGAAACCGGCGATCCCGCCCTACCCCAATTCGCCCTGCTCGAGGGCGCCGACAAGAACAAGGACCAGTCCTACTTCCTCGCGCTGCTCTCGCAGGAACAGCTCCGCTTTGCACGGTTCCCGATCGGGCATCTGCCCAAGCCCGAGCTGCGCCAGCTCGCGCGCGAGGCCGGGCTGCCCACCGCCGGCAAGAAGGACAGCCAGGGCATCTGCTTCATCGGCGAGGTGAAGATGGCGGATTTCCTGAGAGCCTACGTGCCCGACGCGCCCGGCCCGATCGTGCGCGCGAGCGACGAACGCGAGCTCGGCCGCCACCGCGGACTGCATTTCTACACCATCGGCCAGCGTCGGGGCATCCGCGTGCCCTCTAACACGGACAACGAAGCCTACGTCGTCGTCGGCAAGCGCGCCGCCGACCGCGCCCTGCTCGTGGCCTTCGACCACCCCGATGCCCCGGGCCT
>Ga0316223_1003954_pt1 | contig 10703 bp, 9 predicted proteins | sample TBH18009metaG_FD_206007 | JGI IMG/M metagenome (GOLD analysis project Ga0316223, IMG submission 206007) | Freshwater microbial communities from Trout Bog Lake, Wisconsin, USA - TBH18009 | ecosystem: Environmental > Aquatic > Freshwater > Lake > Hypolimnion/Profundal zone | place: USA: Wisconsin... | reverse complement strand
GTCTGGTGCACCGCTACACGCCGCAAGGCCAGCTCGACTATTCCGTGCGCGTGCCGGTGGCCAAGCCCAGCATGTGTGCCTTTGGCGGCGCCGACCTGCACACCCTCTACATCACCTCCATGCGCGCCAGTCCCGCCAGCGACCCGAGTGCGCCGGATGGCGGTGTGTTTGCCATTCATCTTGCCAACGCCCAAGGGCTGGCCGAGCTGGCCTACCGCCAGGCCTGAATCCGTTCAACGTTAGTCATTTTTCAATCACAAGCAAAGAGGAACCTTTATGCGTATTCAACTCAAAACCATTGCCAGCAGCATCGCCATCGCCTTGTTGGCCCTGTCGGCATCCACGGCCATGGCCCGTAACTTCCGTTCCGCCGATGTGCACTCCAAAGAGTTCCCGACCAATCTGGCCGTGAAGTTCATGGGCGAAGAGCTCTCCAAGGCCACCGATGGCAAGGACAATATCAAGGTGTACAGCGACAGCGCACTGGGCTCTGAAAAAGACACCGTGGAGCAGGTGAAGATAGGCGCGCTGGATATGGTGCGCGTCACCTCATCGGCCTTCCACGGCATCGTTCCAGAGTCGATGATTCCCGCACTGCCCTTTTTGTTCCGCGATATCGAGCATTTCCGCAAGACCATTTACGGTCCTCAGGGCGACAAGATTCTGGCCGCCTTTGACAAGGCCGGCTTTGTCGGCCTGGCCTTCTATGAAAGCGGTGCACGTTCTATTTATGCGCACAAGCCGATTCATTCGGTGGCAGATACCAAGGGACTGAAGATTCGCGTGCAGCCCTCTGACCTGATGGTGGGACTGGTCGCCGCCATGGGGGCATCGGCCACGCCCATGCCCTATGCCGAGGTCTATACCGGCCTGAAGACCGGCCTGCTGGATGCCGCCGAAAACAACTACCCGTCGTATGAAGAGGCCAAGCACTATGAATCAGCCGCAGTGTATTCCGAAACCTTCCATGTGATGACGCCCGAAGTGCTGGTGTTTTCCAAGAAGATCTGGGACACCCTGACACCCGTGGAGCAGGCTGCCCTGCGCAAGGCCGCCAAGGCCTCCGTGCCGTATTACACCAACCTGTGGCAAGCCAAGGAGAAGGAAGCCAAGGCCGCAGTCATCAAGGGCGGCGCCAAGATCATTCCCGCCTCTGAAATCGACCGCAAGAGCTTTGTGGAAGCCGAAAAGCCGGTGTGGGACAAGTTTGCCAATACGCCCGAGCTCAAGGCTCTGGTGCAGGAAATCGTCAACACCAAATAAGTTTGTATGAAACCTCTAACCCGGCTGAACCGCATCCTGTCACGCTGGACCATGTATCTGGCGTGCACATGTCTGGCAGGTCTTCTGAGTGTCGTGATCTACGGCGTGGTGCTGCGCTACGTGTTTAACGACGCGCCGCCCTATGTGGAGCAGGTGGCCCTGCTGCTGGTGGTGTCGGTGGCCATGTTCGGCGCCTCCGCCGGTGTGCGCGATGCCGGCCACATCGGCCTGGACTCGCTGGTCAAGGTGCTGCCCGCCACGGTGCAGTTCTGGTGCAAGTTTGTCGTGTTCCTGTTGGTGATCTGCTTTGCCCTGGCCCTGCTGGCCGGAGGAACGTTGATGGCCATCTCCACCTACGCCAGCACCATCCCTACGTTGGGTCTGTCTGAGGCATATCGCTACCTCCCGGTGCTGATATCGGGCGTGCTCATTGTCTTGTTTTCCATTGAACATCTGCTGGCCCAGTTCTCCGGCGAAAAGGTAGTCCCCTCATGGCACTGACCGTACTCTGTCTAGGCTTTGTTGCCTTCCTGCTACTGGGCGTGCCCGTAGCCTTTTCCATTGGACTGGCCTGCCTGGCCACCTTTGCCGTCGAAGGTCTGCCCTTTGAGACCGCCATCCAGATGATGGTCTCGGGCATGAATGTGTTTTCCTTCCTGGCCATTCCGTTCTTCATCTTCTCGGGTGAGTTGATGTTGCACGGCGGCATTGCCGACAAGATTGTGGACTTTGCCCGCAGCCTGGTCGGTCACTGGAAGGGTGGCCTGGGGCTGGCGAATGTAGTGGCCTCCACCCTGTTCGGCGGCGTCTCCGGCTCCCCGGTGGCAGACACCTCGGCCATGGGCGGCGTGATGATTCCCATCATGAAGCGCGAAGGCTATAGCGCAGCCTATGCGGTCAACGTCACCACGCATGCCTCGTTGACGGGCGCGCTGATGCCGACCTCGCACAACATGATCATCTACGCCTTTGCAGCGCAAGCAGCCACCGGCATGATCGATGGCCACGTCATCAAGGGCGTGTCGATTGGCGACCTGATGTTTGCCGGCCTGATCCCCTGTTTCTGGATCATGGTCTGCATGCTGGCCACGGCCTATTGGCAGGCTGTGAAGTTCGGCTTTCCCAAGCGGGCGGACGGCTCCACCATGCTGGAAAAATTCCCCGGCTGGTCGGCCGTGCTGCGCACCTTCATTGCCTCCATGCCGGGCCTGATGGTGGTGGTGATCATTCTGTTCTGCATCATGAAGGGCGTGGCCACGGCCACCGAGGCGGCCGCCATTGCGGTGAGCTATTCGTTGCTGCTCACGGTGTTTATCTACCGCACCATGAACAAGGAAAAGCTGCTGAAATCTTTGGCCAAGGCCAGCAAGACCACCGGCGTGATCCTGCTGCTGATCGGCGTGTCCAACATGCTGCGCTACCAGATGGCCTACCTGGAAATTCCGGACGCGATTGAAGCCGCGCTCTTGTCGGCCACGCAGGAACCTTGGCTGATGCTGCTGTACATCAACATCATCCAGATCGTGCTGGGCATCTTCCTGGACATGGCCGCGCACATCCTGATCACGACACCCTTGTTCCTGCCGCTGGCGATCCAGATGGGCGTGGGCCCGGTGCAGTTCGGCATGATGCTGTTGCTGAATTGCGCTTTAGGTCTGGTGCATCCGCCGGTAGGCACAGTGCAGTTTGTGGGTTGCGCCATCGGCAACATCTCCATCGGTGAAGCCACCAAGACCGCCTGGCCCTATTACATCGCGATCTGTGTGGCCATCACCCTGGTGACCTATGTGCCCTCGTTCTCGACCTGGCTGCCCACCCTGATTACCGGACACCTGGTGCTATGAGCGAAGCCATGAAACCCCTGGTCATCAAAATGCACGCAGGCGACAACGTCGCCATCGTGGCCAACGACGGCGGCCTGGCTGCCGGCACGGTGCTGGCAGATGGCCTGACCCTGCTGGACCGCGTGCCGCAGGGCCACAAGGTCGCGCTGAGCGCAATCGCGAAAGACACAGCCGTGGTGCGCTACAACGTGCCCATCGGCTACGCCATCAAAGACATCCCCGCCGGTGCCTGGGTGCATGAGCGCCTGCTGCACATGCCCGCTGCGCGCAGCCTGGACGACCTGCCCATGGCAACCAAGCAGCCGCAAGCGCTGGAGCCGCTGGAGGGCTACACCTTCCAGGGCTACCGCAACGCCGACGGTTCGGTGGGCACACGCAACATCCTGGCCATCACCACCACGGTGCAATGCGTGGCTGGTGTGGTGGAGTTTGCGGTCAAGCGCATCAAGGACGAACTGCTGCCGCGCTTCCCTCATGTGGACGATGTGGTGGGGCTGGAGCATTCTTATGGCTGCGGCGTGGCCATCGACGCGCCCGACGCCATCATCCCCATCCGCACGCTGCGCAACATCAGCCGCAACCCGAATTTCGGTGGCGAGGTGATGGTGGTCAGCCTGGGTTGCGAGAAGCTGCAACCCGAGCGCCTGCTGCCCCCTGGCAGCATTGAACTGAAATCCGGCGAAGCGCTGGACGTGGTCTGTCTGCAGGCTGAGGCACACGTAGGCTTTATGTCCATGGTGGACTCCATCCTGGCATCGGCCGAAACCCATCTGGCGCGCCTGGACGCGCGTCGGCGCGAAACCGTGCCGGCCAGCGAACTGCTGGTGGGTGTGCAATGCGGCGGCAGCGATGCCTTCTCCGGCGTTACCGCCAACCCGGCCGTTGGATTTGCAACCGACCTCTTGGTGCGCGCCGGTGCCACCGTGCTGTTCTCCGAGACCACCGAGGTACGCGACGCCGTCGACCAGATGACGGCCCGCGCCACCACGCCCGAAGTGGCCCAAGCCATGGCGCGCGAGATGGCCTGGTACGACGCCTACCTGCAGCGCGGCAGCGCCGACCGCAGTGCCAACACCACGCCCGGCAACAAGGCCGGTGGCCTGTCCAACATCGTGGAAAAAGCCATGGGCTCCATCATCAAGTCCGGCACCGTGCCCATCAGCGCGGTGCTGTCACCGGGCGAGAAGGCCACGAGCAAGGGCCTGGTCTACGCCGCCACCCCCGCCAGCGACTTCATCTGCGGCACGCTGCAGTTGGCTGCCGGCATGAACATGCATGTGTTCACCACCGGGCGCGGCACACCCTATGGCCTGGCCGAATGCCCGGTGATCAAGGTGGCCACACGCACCGACCTGGCCACGCGCTGGCACGACCTGATGGATGTGAACGCCGGGCGCATTGCCGACGGCCAGGCCACCATTGCCGACGTCGGCTGGGAACTGTTCCACCTGCTGCTGGCCGTTGCCAGTGGCGAGAAAAAAACCTGGGCCGAGCACTGGAAGCTGCACAACGCGCTGGTGCTGTTCAACCCGGCGCCGATTACCTGAAGCACCACCGGATGCGGCTTTCGAAGTCGCATCCCCCGCTATTCCCCACGCCCCCACACAAGCCCCGATACAAGCGAAACCACCATGACCTACCCAACGCCCTACCAGCCGTTTCCCAACACCTTCAAGCAGGCCCTGCTGGCAGGCCAGCCGCTGATCGGTTGCTGGTGCTCACTGGCCAGCCCGATTGCCACCGAAGTGCTGGGCGTGGCCGGCTTCGACTGGATCTTGCTGGACGGCGAACATTCGCCCAATGACGTCATCAGCTTTGTGCCCCAACTGATGGCGCTGAAAGACAGCAGCAGCGCGCCGGTGGTGCGCCCCACCAGCAACAATTCGGTGGAAATCAAGCGCCTGCTGGACGCTGGTTTCTACAACTTCCTGATCCCCATGGTCCACAGCGCGGACGACGCGGCAGATGCCGTGGCCGCAACGCGCTACCCGCCCGAAGGCATTCGTGGCGTGTCGGTGTCGCAGCGCAGCAACCGCTACGGCACCGTGCCCCACTACTTCCAGGAAATCAACCGCCACATCACCATGGCCGTGCAGATCGAAAGCCCGCAGGGCGTGGCCGCGGCCGACGCGATTGCCAGCACCCCCGGTGTGGACTGCATCTTTGTAGGCCCCTCGGATCTGGCTGCCACCCTGGGCCACCTGGGCAATGCGGCGCATCCTGAGGTGCAGGTCGCCATTGCGCACATATTTGCGGCCTGCAAGCGCGCCGGCATTGCCAGCGGCATCCTGGCGCCGGTGGAAGCCGACGCGCGCCGCTACATGGACATGGGCGCCACCCTGGTGGCCGTGGGCAGCGACCTGGGCGTGTTCCGCAGCGCGACACAAGCGCTCAAAGACCGCTACATCGCCTAACTTACTTTTTAACTTTCTGGACTTCACAGCATGAGCACAATTGGATTTATCGGCCTGGGCATCATGGGCGCGCCCATGGCAAAGCACCTGATCTCTGCCGGTCACACCGTCTACCTGAACACCCGCGGCAATCCGCCCGATGACTTGCTGCACGCCGGCGGCAAGCCCTGCGCGAATGCCACCGAAGTGGCGCAAAAGGCCGACATCATTTTCCTGATGTTGCCCGATACGCCCGATGTGGAACTCGTGCTGTTCGGTGCCAACGGCGTGGCCGAAGGCCTGAGCGCCGGCAAGACGGTGGTGGACATGAGCTCCATCTCGCCGGTGGTTACCAAGGCATTTGCCGAGCGCATCAACGCCCTGGGCTGCGACTACATGGACGCACCGGTTTCCGGCGGCGAAGTGGGCGCCAAGGCCGCCAGCCTGACCATCATGGTCGGCGCCAGTGACGAGACCTTCGACAAGGTGCTGCCGCTCTTGCAGTGTATGGGCAAGAACATCACCCTGGTCGGTGGCAACGGCGACGGCCAGACCTGCAAGGTGGCGAATCAGATCATCGTCGCGCTGAATATTGCTGCGGTGGGCGAAGCCCTGCTGTTTGCCAGCAAGGCCGGTGCCGACCCGGCCAAGGTGCGCCAAGCGCTGATGGGTGGCTTTGCGGCCTCGCGCATTCTGGAGGTGCATGGCGAACGCATGATCAAGCGCACCTTCAACCCCGGCTTTCGCATCGGCCTGCACCAGAAGGACCTGGGACTGGCCCTGCAAGGCGCCCGCGAACTCGGCATGGCCTTGCCCCAGACGGCGGGGGCCGCACAGCTGATGCAGGTGTGCAGCGCCAACGGACTACAAAACCTCGACCACTCCGGCCTGGTAAGGGCCCTTGAAATCATGGCCAATCACCAAGTCGCACCCGACCCCGTCTAAGTTCTTCAGCCCTCTTCCTGCTGCCTTGATGCAGCAGGAATGTGCGACGCAAGAAGGCTCCGCAAAGTAGCTGGGCGCAATCAGACCAAACCGGTCTGAGCCAAGTCTGGAATGCGCTGTTGCGCCGTTCCAGGGCTTCCCTTTGTCCAAATTTATCCATTAAAGCGCACTGCGCTTGATGGGTCACCCGAGCATGCGCGTTGCATTTTCAATTCAAGCAGCGCGCGGCGAAACGCCAGATAAATGGGTTTGTCTGGATAAGTTGAATTTCACATTTCATTGAAGAGGATACCAATATGAGAGACAAAACATTCAATAAAGATGCAGTCCTTGGTGCGATCAACCGCCGTGACCTGATGTTGCGCGGCGTATCGCTGGCGGCAGTCGGTAGCGCGGGCCTGCCCTTGCTGGCCTGCGGTGGCGGTGGGACGGTCGCTGCCTTCGATTCGATCTGGGGCACCGGTGCAGCGGCCGATCAAATCGTTGCAAGTCTGGCCTTTTTGAAACAATCCATGTTTCCATCGGCAGTATTCAACGTCACTACCTATGGCGCCCAAACCATCACGCCCGTGACCTATGGAAGCTCACTGAATCCCTATGTCGATCCTGCCGTATCCAGTGCTGCCCAGGTAACAGCTTCCCAATACGGTTTCACAACCGGCGCGCTGGCCAGCGGCACACCGGGGTCCAACACCTACGCAAACATGGGCATTGCTGGCGCCGTTGATTCACGCCTCGCTTTCATTGCAGCGATTGCGGCCTGCCACGCGGCTGGCGGTGGACAGGTATTGGTGCCTGCTGGTAACTACTACTGCGGCGGGCCGATTACCCTACTGAGCAATGTGCACTTCCATCTTGCCGCCAACTGCACGATTTATTTCAGTCCCAACCCTGCGGATTACGCCAAGGACGGCCCCTACAACTGTGGCGCAAACGGCAACTTGTTTTACTCGCGCTGGCAGGGCAATGACTGCCTGAACTATGGCTCGCCGATCAACGCCTTTAATCAGACCAATATCGCGGTCACAGGAACGGACCAGACGTCCATTTTGAATGGGCAAGCCATGGTTCCCTATGCCAGCAGTAATGCGGGCAATCCTGCTGCACCAGCAACGCTGGGTACGACGACCTTCTGCTGGTGGACCATGAAGGGAACTTCAAGCGCATGGGGATGTGCTACTACAGCTACGACCATGGGAACACAGGGCTCCTTAAATGGTGCCAACCTTGACCTGCTCAGTTTTGGTTCGGTGGAGGCGCCGAATATTTATACCAATGGTGCGGCTGGTGGTGGTACAAACTGGCTTTATACCTTGTTAGGAACGGGGTCCCTTACAGCACCGACCGCTGCGGCTCCTGCCTGGACCACAGACTCCAAATACCTCCCCGCGCTTGCAGAAGCGGGCGTGAGTCCTACCCTTCGAGTTTTTGGGAAGGGACATTATTTGCCGCCACCCATGATTCAGTTCATTGGCTGTACCAATGTTTTGATGCAAAACTATACGACGCAGCAAACGCCGTTTTGGCAGCACAATCCGGTGAATTGCACCAATGTCGTCATCAGTGGTGTCTACACCAACAGCCTTGGACCCAACAACGACGGCTTTGATCCCGATGCCTGCAACAACGTGTTGATTGACACCGTCAACTTCAACACGGGTGACGATTGCATCGCCATCAAGTCCGGTAAAGACGGCGATACCCAGTACGGCCCCTGCAATAACATAGTGATACAGAACTGCACCATGAATTCGGGCCATGGCGGGATCACGATTGGCAGTGAGATGATGGCAGGTGCGCAGAATATTTACGCGCGCAATCTGACCATGACCAATCAGTATTGGAACGTCAATCCACTGAATATTGGCATCCGCTTCAAGACGAACATGAACCGTGGCGGCTTCATCAAGAACGTCTATGTGAATGGCGTCAGCTTGCCGAACGGGATCATGACCGTCGGGAAAACCGACTCGACCGGAGTCACCGGTTCGTCCATATCGGCAACACAAACGCTGGGCGTAGCGGGCGCCAGCACCGGAAATCCATCCACCTCGCAAGGCGGCGTAATCACTTTCGACTGCGATTACTCGCCCAATAGCGACGCGGTCCGGATTCGTCCACCTGTGGTGAACAATATTCAGATTCAAAATGTCACGGTTGGAAATGTAACGCCCAGCTCCGGGACTTCCGGATATAACGCGTCGGCCAGCTACCCGGCATCTTGCTTCCAGGCAGTGGTCATGCAGGGCCCGGTCAAAACGGATTACAACGGAACGGGTGCCACGCCTACTGTCTTGCCCATCACGAATGTGACCATCAAGAACTGCGACTTTGGTAATCCGGTATGTCCAGCGACGGTTACCAGCAGCACCAGCCCCTCAGCCATCTATGCGTGGAGTGTCAGCAATGTCACCTTGGATAAGGTGCAAATTTCTGGCACCAGCATCAGCCAAGTGCTCAACGATGTGCGCTGATCATTGAGCGTATGGGCTGGGACGCCGCTTGACCGTCGGCAACCCGTTAGCGGTGCGAGCTGCCGTGGCTGGAGGCGGAGGACTGACCTCCGCCAGCCGCGTGGTTGCCCGAGCCGACGCTGCCTGATGCACTCGAGGCACTAGACCCACCAGACGCACCCGATGCGCCTGCGCCGCCGGCTGCAGCGGGCGATGCACTGGCTTCGCTGTGAGTGGCTTTACCAATGCCGTCCGCCTGCGCTGCGGCGGCAACCGGTGCAGTTACTGCGGCACGGTCTGTTTTTAAGGCCGCAGCGGCTGCAGCCAGTGCGGCCTTGTCTGCGGTAACGGCTGCAGAGGCGGACAGGGCGGCGCTTCGGTCGCTTGTCAGTTGGGTGCGCGCAGCGGCCAGGGTGGCCTGGGCTGCGGCGATGGCAGTGGCGTCACCTGTGAGTTTGGCGGCCTTCAGGGATGCTTCTGCCTGTTCCACCGCCGCACGATCTGCGGTCATGGTGGCGGTGCCCAGGGCGGTCGTCACGTCGGCCTTGAGCTGTGCCTGATCGGTCTTCACCGCCAAGCGGTCTGCACTCAGAAAGGTGCTGGCGGCTTTTTCCAGACTGGCCTGGTCTGCTTGCAGCGTGGTACGCGCTGCGCTCAATGCACTCAGGTCTGCGGTGGTGGACAAGCCCGCGGTTTTGTCTGCCTGGTACTGGGTCATTGCCGTCTTCAGCGCTGCCAGGTCGCTGATCACCTGGTTTTGTGCGGCCACGACGGTATCGGGCAGCGAAGGGGTGGTGGTTTGGGCGTGGACCGCGCCGAATGCCAATGCTGCTGCGGCGATGGCCGAAAGAGTGAAAGGTTTCATGAGGTGTCTCTGTGGTTTGCAAAGCCAAGATGCTGCGCCGCCTGTGTGAAGCTTGTGTGAAGCGCTGCTGTGAATTTTGCAAGCAGATGTGCGTGTAGTCGCCGGTTTCGCTACAGGTCCAGCACCAAGAGCGCACTGCTGGAGCGCGAGCAACAGGGCAGAAACTGGTCGTTGGCGGCCTGCTCCTCGGGCGTGAGATAGCTATCCCAATGCTCCGGCGTGCCTTCGAGCACGCGTGTCAGGCAGGTGCCGCAGACGCCCTGGCCGCAGGAGGTGAGGATGTCCACACCGGCTTGCGCCAGCGCCTGCGTCACGCTCTTGTCCCAGGGCACGACGACGATTTGACCGGTGCTGGCAATCTTGACCTCAAAGCTGTCGCTCATGCCGCTGCTCCCGTGGTGCTCGCCACGCCTGCCGCGCGTTCCTGGTCCATCATCCGTTCCAGTACCTTGCGCGACTGCACGCCACCGGCATCGATGTTGAGCAACAGCAAACCACGTTCGGGGTGCGCCAGCAGGTTCTTTTGCTGCAGCTCCAGCATCTGCAGGTCTTCGCTGAAAATCTTGCCCTGGCCTTCGCGTATGGAATCGGTAAGCGCCTGGTCTTCCGGCTTGAACTTGCGTGCCATGCCCCAGAAATAGTGGATGGAGGTCTCGGACTCGGGCGTCATGAAGTCCACCACCACGCTATAGACCTTGTGCTCTGCCGGCGCGTCGTAGCCGCCATGGCCCGCATGCGCCACGCCCACCTCAATCATGACGCTGGCCGGAGGCGTGAAGCGGCAGATCTGCCAGCGGTCCACCGCGACATCGTCGGCAAGACCGTTGCCGCGCAGCGCCATCTTCCAAAACGGTGGCGCCTCGATGTTCTCCATGAAGCGGCTGGTGGTGACGTGATTGCCGTCGACCGTGGTCTTGCAGGGTACCTCGTCGATTTCCTT
>Ga0316223_1003950_pt1 | contig 10713 bp, 7 predicted proteins | sample TBH18009metaG_FD_206007 | JGI IMG/M metagenome (GOLD analysis project Ga0316223, IMG submission 206007) | Freshwater microbial communities from Trout Bog Lake, Wisconsin, USA - TBH18009 | ecosystem: Environmental > Aquatic > Freshwater > Lake > Hypolimnion/Profundal zone | place: USA: Wisconsin... | reverse complement strand
TTCTTTCTCGGTTTCGGAATCGACCGACGACGTGGCTTCATCCAGAATCAGAATGCGCGGATCAATCAACAAAGCGCGCGCAATCGAAATACGCTGGCGCTCGCCACCCGACAACCCCTGGCCGCGTTCGCCCACCATCGAGTCGTAGCCTTGTGGCAGTCGCAAAATGAATTCGTGCGCGTGCGCCGCGCGCGCCGCTGCCATGATCTCGGCGCGACTGGCCTCAGGCTTGCCATACGCAATGTTTTCGGCAATGGTGCCAAAAAACAGAAACGGCTCCTGCAACACCAGGCCGATATTGCGCCGGTAGTCGGCGATGCCATACGAACGGATATCCACGCCGTCCACCAAAATAGCGCCCTCACTCACGTCATAGAAGCGGCAAATCAGATTCACCAGCGTGCTCTTGCCCGAGCCGCTGTGCCCGACCAGCCCGATCATTTCACCCGCCGCAATCTGCAAACTGATGCCCCGGTTCACCACCCGGTTGCCATAACGGAACCCCACATCACGCACCTCAATCGCACCCGTCAACTTCCCCGCTGGCACCGGGTTGACCGGCTCTGGAACGCTGGAGACGTGGTCCAGAATATCGAAAATACGCTTGGCCGCCGAAGCCGACTTCTGGGTCACCGACACAATCCGGCTCATCGAATCCAGCCGACCATAAAAACGGCTGATATAGGCAATCGCCGCCAGCAGCATACCGACCGTGATCTGGCCCTGTGCCACCTGCCAGATGCCAAAACCCCACACCACCAGCAAACCGATTTCGGTGAACAGCGACACGCTCGGTGAAAACAGCGACCAGATGCGGTTGATGCGGTCGTTCACCAGCAGGTTGTGCTTGTTGGCCTCACGGAAACGCCGCGCCTCGCGCTGCTCCTGCGCGAACGCCTTGACCACGCGCACTCCCGGAATCGTGTCGGCCAGCACATTGGTCACTTCGCCCCAGACCCGATCAATTTTCTCGAAACCGGTGCGCAGTCGGTAACGCACAAAATGAATCATCCAGCCAATAAACGGCAGCGGCACCAGCGTAATTGCTGCCAGCCACGGGTTCATGGTGAACAGCACGGCAGCCGTCATGGCAATCATCACCACGTCGCTGGCAAAGTCAGTCAGGTGCAGCGACAAATACACCGCAATGCGGTCACTTTCGCTACCCACACGCGACAACAAGTCGCCGGTGCGCTTGCCACCAAAATATTCCAGCGACAGTTCCAGCAAATGCTCATAGGTGGTGGTGCGCAAATCGGCGGCAATGCGCTCCGACACCAGTGCCAGAATATAGGTTTTGGCCCAACTCAGAATCCAGGCCAGCAAGGCCGAACCGAGCAGCCCCGACAAATACCAGGCAATCGTGCTGCGCTCAATGTGCTGGCCGTTCTGGAACGGAATCAGCACCTTGTCCACCAGCGGAATCGTCAGATAAGGCGGCACCTGACTGGCCGCCGTACCCAGCAGCATCAGCAGAAAACCGCCCGCCAGTTGGCCCCGGTACGGCCTGGCAAAACGCCACAGACGAAACAAGGTCCAGGTGGACGGCGGCGTGTGAATCACTTTGGTGCAGACCGGGCACTCTTCCTGGTCTGGCTCTAGCACTGCCTTACAACTCGGGCACTGGTTGCTGTCCGGCAAGGCTGGCGGCGTGCCGCTGAGCGTACTGTGCAACTGCGCCTGAAACTGGTCGAGCAAACGCGCGGCGTGCAGATTCTGCGCCAGCGTAAAACGCCAGCTGGCCAGGCGCGCGCTGGCGTCCACCAGTTCGAGTTGTCCAACCCCGGCGTGGTCATGGTGATGCAGTTCCAAACCGGGCCGATAGTCCCACCACTGCCAGTCCGAGTGGCCCGACTCCGACAGCGGGTCACCCGCGTGCGCGCCATGGCACACGATGCGCTGGTTGCTGACCAACAGCAAACCTTTGGCAAAGTGCAATCGGTGGTCCAAGTCCAGCGTAAGCACTGCCAACACCTGTTCCTGGGGACGCAGTTGCTCCAGCACCAGTGTTTGCAACAGGTGCCGCGCCTGCGGCGCCAGGTCACCGGGCAACACTCTGTCAAGGGATGAATCCATGGTCGTTACTAGCAAAATAATATTTATATTCACCCTGAGCGAGCGCAATTACGGAAGTAGCTACAGAGGTAGCGACAGCGTTAGCCGCAGCAACAACGACGCGGGCCCAGGATCTCGCATACTAACCGGGTTACGCACCACGGCATTGCGGCGGCAGATCGTCGGTGGCGCACCCTGCTGAATAGAACAAAGTGCACAAATTCGACGAGACCCCGCCACAGTGAGCGAGAATACATAACATAACGCGGACAGCGCCATGTCGGTGGACTGCCCATGCCACAAAGTGTCATGCAAACCAAGAAAAATATTCACATCCTGCGGGTCACCCATCTGCAAGGCCCTAATATCTGGACCTACCGCCCGGTCATCGAAGCCTGGGTCGACATTGGCGACCTCGAAGATTACCCATCGAATACCCTGCCCGGCTTCTATGAACGCCTGACCGCGCTGCTGCCCGGACTGGTCGAACACCGCTGCAGCGAAGGCACGCGCGGTGGTTTCCTCCAACGCCTGCAGGAAGGCACCTGGGCCGCTCACATCTTGGAACACGTGGCCCTGGAACTGCAAAACCTGGCGGGCATGCGCACGGGCTTCGGCAAAGCGCGCAGCACTTCCACGCGCGGCGTCTACAAAGTAGCGTTTCGCACCCGCCACGAAGACGCCGGACGTGCCGCGCTGACCTGCGCCTGCGCGCTGCTGCTGGCCGCCATCAACGACACTCCTTTTGACCTGCCAGCCGCAGTCGAAGTGCTGCACGATCTGGTAGACGACCTGTGCTTGGGCCCCAGCACGGCGCACATTGTTGACGCCGCCACCGAGCGCCGCATTCCGCACACCCGACTCACCGACGGCAACCTGGTGCAACTCGGCTACGGCATTGAACAACGCCGCATCTGGACCGCCGAAACCGACCAGACCAGCGCCATTGCCGAAGAAATTGCCAGCGACAAGGACCTCACCAAATCGCTGCTCGCCGCCTGCGGCGTACCGGTGCCCGTTGGCCGCCTGGTACGCAACGCGCAAAGCGCCTGGGAAGCCGCCCAGGACATCGGCGTACCGGTGGTCCTCAAACCCTACGACGGCAACCACGGACGCGGCGTCTCACTCGACCTGCGCACCGAAGCCGACGTTACTGCCGCCTTTGAGCTGGCCGACCGCAAAGGTGGCGGCAGCGCCGTCATCGTCGAAAAGTACATCCCTGGCACCGAACACCGCCTGCTGGTGGTGGGCAAACACATGGTCGCCGCCGCTTCGGGTGAACTACTCTGGGTCACGGGCGATGGCGTGTCTGACATCGACCAACTCACCGATCTGCAAATCAACACCGATCCACGCCGTGGATCGGGCGAAGACGCGCCCCTGAATGCGCTCATGCCCAGCCGCAGCGGAGAAATCATCCTGGAACTGGCGCGCGCCGGTCTGACGCCCACCTCCATTCCACCGGCGGGTCAGAAAGTACTGATCCAGCGCAACGGCAACGTCGCCTTTGACGTCACAGCGCAGGTACACCCCAGCATCGCCGCTGCTGCCGCACTGGCAGCCCGCGTCGTCGGGCTCGACATCGCCGGCATCGACATGGTGCTCGAAGACATCAGCAAACCCCTGCAATCGCAGCGTGGCGCCGTCATCGAAGTCAACGCCAGCCCCGGCCTGCTGGCACACATCAAACCAGCCCAGGGCACACCGCAGCCAGTCGGCACCGCCATCATTGACCACCTGTTCCAGACCGGCAAGGACGGACGCATTCCCATCGTTGGCGTCACCGGTACGCAAAACAGCGCGCGCATTGCGCGCCTCGTGGCCTGGCTGATCCACATCAGCGGCAAACACGTCGGACTGGCCTGCAGCGAAGGCCTGTACCTCGATGGCCGCCAGATCGACGCCGCCGACTGCGCCCACTGGGATGCCGGCCAGCGCGTGCTCATCAACCGCAGCGTACAAGCTGCCGTCTTTGAAAACCCCAGTCGAATGATCCTGGCCGAAGGCCTGGCCTACGACAAATGCAGCGTTGGCGTGGTCACCGACGTACGCTGGCAAGCCGCACTGGAAGCATTCGATATCCGTGACGACGAACAAACCTACAAAGTGGTGCGCACCCAGGTTGACGTGGTCCTGCCCAGCGGCACGGCGGTGCTCAATGCCGACGACCCCCAGGCCGTGGAAATGGCCCCGCTGTGCGACGGCAGCGTCATTTTCTACAGCATGGATGCACAGCAACCCGACATCGTGCGCCATCTGCAGGCGGGCCAACGCGCCGTCGTCTTCCGCGACGACAGCATCGTGCTGGCCCGCGCTGACCAAACCGTGGCTACCCTGCCCCTGGCCAACCTGCGCCCCGAAAAGGCCTCGCGTCCCGAAATGGTGATGGCCGCCGTGGCGGCCGCCTGGGCGCTGGACATCCCCGCTGAACTGATTGGTGCCGGATTGCGCACGTTCGAATCCAATCCAAAGAAAACGCCTTACTGAACTGACCCCCACCACCGTTCACAGCCATTCAACGCCGTTCACTGCATTTTTCGCCCTTACCGAGTACCGAGTACGCCATGGAAGTTACCCGTATCCGCGCCCTGCGTGGCCCCAATCTGTGGAGTCACCACACCGCCATCCAATCGATCGTCACCTGCAGCCAACAGGAACGCTCCATTGCCACCATTGATGGCTTCGAAACACGGCTGCGCGAGCGCTTCCCCGAACTCAGCGCCCTGCAACCCACCGGCCACGACGACCACATCTCACTGGCGCGCGTACTCGAACTGGTGGCCCTCGGACTACAGGCCCAGGCCGGCTGCCCCGTCACCTTCAGCCGCACCACGCCAACCCTGGAGCCGCACACCTACCAGGTCGTGGTCGAATACAGTGAGGAAGAAGTCGGACGCAAAGCGCTCGACCTGGCGCTCGAAGCCTGTGAATCAGCACTCAACGACACCCCCTTCGACCTCGCTGCGGCACTGTCCGCCCTGCGCGAACTCGACGAAGATGTGCGCCTTGGCCCCAGCACCGGCGCCATCGTGGACGCCGCCGTACGGCGTGGCATTCCCTACAGTCGCATGACCTCTGGCAGCATGGTGCGTTTCGGCTGGGGCAGCAAACAGCGCCGCATTCAGGCCGCCGAAATCGACGCCACCAGCGCCATCTCGGAAGCCATCGCCCAGGACAAGCAGCTCACCAAACGCCTACTGGCCTCAGCCGGCGTACCCGTACCGGCCGGGCGTGCCGTCAGCGACGCCGAAGACGCCTGGGCCGCCGCCCAGGAAATCGGCCTGCCGGTGGTCGTCAAACCACTCGACGGTAACCAGGGCAAGGGCGTCACCGTCAACATCACCGGACGCGAGCAGTTGCTCAAAGCCTACGCCGTGGCCAGTCAGTTCCGCGACCGCATCCTGGTCGAACGCTACATGCCCGGCAACGACTACCGTTTGCTGGTGGTCGGCGACAAACTGGTCGCCGCCGCACGCCGCGAACCGCCCACCGTGGTGGGCGACGGCAAACGCAGCATTTCCCAACTGGTCGACCAGGTCAACCAGGACCCGCGCCGGGGCAGCGGCCACTCTACCTCGCTCACCAAAATCCGCTTCGACGACATCGCCCGCGGCTGCCTGGCCAGTCAGGGACTGAGCGCAGAATCGGTTCCCACCAAAGGCCAGCGCGTCTATCTGCGCAACAACGCCAACCTGTCCACCGGCGGCTCCGCCACCGACGTCACCGACGACGTGCACCCCGACGTCGCCGCGCGCGCCGTGGCGGCCGCCCACATGGTGGGCCTGGACATCTGCGGCGTCGACGTCGTCACCGACAGCATCCTGCGCCCGCTCGAACAACAGGGCGGCGGCGTAGTAGAAGTCAACGCCGCGCCGGGCCTGCGCATGCACCTCGCACCCTCGTTCGGCAAGGGCCGTCCGGTCGGCGAAGCCATTGTTTCGACGCTGTTCAAAAACGGACAAAACGGGCGCATTCCAGTCGTCGCGGTCACCGGCACCAATGGAAAAACCACCACCGTGCGCCTGATCGCACACCTGCTCAAAGCCAACGGCATGCGCGTCGGCATGACCAACACCGACGGCGTCTACGTCAACGGCCACTGCATTGACACCGGCGACTGCAGCGGCCCCAAGAGCGCCCGCAGCGTGCTGTTGCACCCGGATGTGGACGCCGCCGTACTGGAAACCGCGCGCGGCGGTGTGTTGCGCGAAGGCCTGGCCTTTGATTACTGCGACGTCGCCGTGGTCACCAACGTCGGCAGTGGCGACCACCTTGGCCTGAACTACATCACCACCGTCGACGAACTTGCCGTGCTCAAACGCGTCATCGTACAAAACGTCGCCCCCGGTGGCGTCGCCGTGCTCAACGCAGCCGACCCCAACGTGGCCTCCATGGCCGAAAAAACACGGGGCTCCGTTACTTTTTTTGCGCTCGACAAACACCACCCCGTCATGGCCACGCACCGCGCTCAGGGCAACGCCGTGGTCTATGTGGAAAACGGCAATCTGGTCGCCGCCAAAGGCAGTTTCCAGCACCACATCCCGCTCGACCGCATCCCGGTCACACTCGGTGGCGCGATCGGCTTTCAGATCGAAAACGTAATGTCCAGCGTGGCTGCCGCCTGGGCACTGAAACTCGACTGGAGCACCATCGAGGCCGGTCTCGCCTCGTTTTCCAACGACCTCGACAACGCCGCTGGCCGCTTCAATCTGTTCCAACACCGGGGCGCCACCGTGATTGCCGACTACGGCCACAACCCCGACGCCATGGCGGCACTGGTCAAGGCCGTCGAACGCCTGCCGGCATCACGCCGCGTCGTCGTCATCAGCGGCGCCGGTGACCGGCGCGACCAGGACATACGCCAGCAAACCGAAATTCTTGGCGACGCCTTTGACGAAGTGGTACTGTTTGAAGACCAATGCCAGCGCGGACGCGCGGACGGCGAAGTCATAGCCTTGCTGCGCGCCGGCCTGACCAACGCCCGGCGCACCCGCACCACGCACGAAATCCAAGGCGAATTCCTGGCCATCGACACCGCCATGAACCCGTTGAAAAGCGGCGAACTGTGCCTGATCCTGGTGGACCAGGTGGAAGCCGCCATGGCGCACATTGCGGCCAAGGTAGCCGCCGGATGAATGAATGGATTGGCGCTATGCGCTATGGTGTGTTGATTAGCGCTTAACGCTTCAGCGGATCGGCGCTTCACTGCCGGGTTCGCGCGCCATCAACACAGACACGGCCTGGGCCGCCTGCAAGCGGCCATCAAGCAACGCCACCACGGTTTGTGCAATCGGCATGTCAACGCCCAGGTGCGCTGCGCGCTGCACCACCGTGCGCGCACAGTAAACGCCCTCGGCCACATGTCCGAGCTGCTCCACCGCCTGCTGCAACGTTTTGCCCTGTGCCAGGGCCAGACCAACGCGCCGGTTGCGCGACAGGTCACCCGTGGCCGTCAACACCAGATCGCCCAGGCCGCTCAGCCCCATAAAAGTTTCCGCACGGGCGCCCAACGCCAGACCCAGCCGGGTCATTTCCATCAGGCCCCTGGTGATCAGCGCCGCCCGGGCATTCAAACCCAGTTGCAAGCCATCACACAGGCCGGTGGCGATAGCCAACACATTCTTGACCGCACCGCCCACTTCAACACCTACCACATCGTCGTTCGCATAGACACGCACATTGGGACGGTGAAAAGCGCTTACCAGGGTGGCGCGCAAGGCCGCATTGGTACTGGCTGCCACCAACGCCGAAGGCTTTCCAGCGGCCACTTCCTGCGCAAAACTGGGGCCACTCAGCACACCGGTAGTCAACCCTGGCGCCACCTGTGCCTGCACTTCGTGCCCCAGCAGACCCTCGCCCTGTGCCAGCCCCACTTCAAAGCCCTTGCACAGCCACACCACCGGAGCGGAAACACCACGCAGCTGCATCAACACACTGCGCAATGCGGCCATGGGCGTTGCAACCACAATCAGATCCTGTTGCGCCAACAAGGCACCCTGCGCTTGCAAATCGCCCGCAACCACCTGCAAAGCGGCCGGAAAAGCATAACCTGGCAAATACCGTTGGTTTTCACGCGCCGCCGACAGCAGTGCGCCCTGCGCTGCGTCGCGCACCCACAAAGTGACGCGCACCGCCGCCTGCGCGGAGCCAGGCTCCATGCATGCATTGATTGCCAGCGCGGTTCCCCAGGCCCCGGCACCGAGCACCAAAATATTCATACAACACGTGCACGCTGGCGGCATCCGCCGCCGGCGCCTGCCTTACTGGGGCAAACCAGCGCTGGTCGGTGCCGCGCTGGCTGCATTGCGTTGTTGCTCGTACATGGCCTGGAAATTAATTTCCGACAGATGAACGGGCGGAAAGCCAGCGCGCTGCACCAGATCTGCCACATTGCCGCGCAGATACGGATACACAATTTGCGGACAGGCAATGCCCATGATCTGACCGAGTTGGTCTTCCGCCAGATTGCGGATTTCAAAAATGCCGGCCTGTTTGGCTTCCACCAAAAACACCGTCTTGTCCTTGACCTTGGTATGGACCGTAGCGGTCACCGAAATTTCGTACACGCCATCAGCTACCGGAGCGGCTTCCACGCCGAGCTGGATGTCCACCGAAGGCTGTTCCTGTTCCAGCAAAATGGCTGGCGAATTGGGCTGCTCCAACGAAGCCTCCTTGAGATAAACGCGCTGGATCTGGAATACGGGGTTTTGGTCAGCCATGAATAAATGCTTTCTGGAAAAATGAACCGTTTTGTTTCTGCCTCAACCGTGCGCGCCACTTTTTTTCGCGTGCCCGGTCGGGGATTATCGTAGGGGATTATGTCAGCCGCCCTGCAGTAACGGCAGCAGGCTACCCGCACGGTCTAGTGCCATAAGGTCATCACAGCCACCAACGTGGGTTTGCCCAATAAAAATCTGGGGTACCGTGCGCCGCCCAGTGCGCTCCATCATGACAGAGCGCCGCTGTGGATCGGAATCCACCCGCACTTCATCGATATGCGTCACGCCACGCGACTGCAACAGACGCTTGGCCTGTATGCAGTAGGGACAGACAGCCGTGGTGTACATGGTCACCGTTTGCATGCATTGCTCCTTTTTTTGCTCCGGAAATCAGACCTTTTCCACGGGCAACTTTGCAGCCGCCCACGCATTCAAGCCCCCAGCCAGCGACTGCGCCTGTGCATAGCCCAGTTTTTTCGCCGTTGCCATTGCCGCACCGGACCGTGCGCCCGAACGACACACCAGAATCAGCGGCAACGCCTTGTTCTTGACACTGTTAGCCAGCTTGGCCTCCAGCTCACCCACCGGAATATTGCGCGCGCCCACCAGATGGCCCGTCGCATATTCTGCCGGTTCCCGCACATCAATGACCACCGCTTTGTCGCGATTGATCAATTGCACCGCTGCGCCAGGCGTCAGACCACCGCCCGCGCCCTGCAACACCGGACGCAGCAACATGCCGCCAGACACTGCTGCTACCGCTACCAATGCCCAGTTGTCTAAAATAAAGTTCACTTTGTTCCTTGTTTGTGCGCTGTGCGCCACGAAAGCGCGAAGCTGGCATTTTAGAATGCTGTGCTGCGCAATATCAGCATCAGGCCTATTGCAATTCTCCAGACTTTCCAATCATGTACCAACTTGTTCTTGTCCGCCACGGCGAATCCACCTGGAATCTTGAAAACCGCTTCACCGGCTGGACCGATGTAGACCTCACGCCGACCGGTGTCGAGCAAGCCAAGGAGTCCGGCCGCCTGCTGCGCGCTGCGGGCTATGAATTTGACCTGGCCTACACCAGCGTGCTCAAGCGCGCCAACCGCACACTGTGGCACTGCCTCGACGAAATGGACCGCACCTGGCTGCCGGTGGTGCACAGCTGGCGCCTCAACGAACGCCACTACGGCGCGCTGCAGGGGCTCAACAAAGCCGACATGGCCAAGCAGTACGGCGATGCCCAGGTACTCACGTGGCGCCGCAGCTACGACACGCCGCCACCGGCGCTCGAAACCAGCGACCCGCGCTGCGAACGCGCCGATCTGCGCTATGCCGACCTGAGCCCGGAGCAGGTGCCGCTGACCGAGTGCCTGAAAGACACAGTGGCGCGCGTGCTGCCCTTCTGGAACGAGTCCATTGCACCCGCCATCCTGGCGGGCAAACGCATTGTCGTGGCAGCCCACGGCAACTCGATCCGCGCCCTGGTGAAATACCTCGACCAGATCTCAGATGAAGACATCGTTGGCCTGAACATCCCGAATGGTATCCCATTGGTGTATGAACTCGACGCCGAACTGAAACCTCTGACACACTACTACCTGGGTGACGCCGAGGCAGCCGCCCGTGCCGCCGCCGCCGTAGCGGCCCAGGGCAAGGGCTAACCGGCGAGCACGCTTGGCAGAATTCGGGATACGCGGACATGGCAGCAAAAACCCCCGTCGGCACACCGCCGAGCCGGGGTGTATATTGAGACGGCACAGGAACATTTATGGGTCAAAAACTTAAGATTTCGGGCTGGATTGCAGTGGGGGTGGTAGCTGGCGCGCTCACCACGGTCTCCCTGCAGACGGTCGCCCGCAACAGTCTGGCTCCCTTGCCGCTCGACGAATTGCAACAGCTTGCAAGCGTCTTTGGCATCATCAAGAGCGACTACGTGGAGCCGGTCGAT
>Ga0316223_1003949_pt1 | contig 10716 bp, 9 predicted proteins | sample TBH18009metaG_FD_206007 | JGI IMG/M metagenome (GOLD analysis project Ga0316223, IMG submission 206007) | Freshwater microbial communities from Trout Bog Lake, Wisconsin, USA - TBH18009 | ecosystem: Environmental > Aquatic > Freshwater > Lake > Hypolimnion/Profundal zone | place: USA: Wisconsin... | reverse complement strand
GAATCCGATGGTTGTTGCCGTGGGGGCGGCTGGTACGGTGATCACCAGTCCTGATGGCAACAACTGGACGCAGCAGGCATTGCCAGGCGCGGTGACGCCGCGGCTGAATGCCGTGGTGTCGGACGGTGTTCAGTTCCTGGCGGTGGGTCAGGCTGGCGCGACGTTCGTCAGTACGAATGGTACGACCTGGACCAATCCAGTCACCACCTATTTCAGCAGTCCGACGGGTAGTGGCGTTGCCAGTACCACGGCCACCACCGGTCAGGATCTGTATTCTCTGTACGGCACCTCGACGCTCTATGTTGCGACGGGGCAGGGCGGTGTTGCGGTGACTTCGCAGTAAGCCCACCGGCAGATAGCGAACGGATAGCGTGCGGCAGTTCGTCAGGACGGCTGCGCGCGGTGTTTTTTTAATTTTGGGAGACAGTTGTAGTGAATAAGATTTATCCCAGCGCCGAGGCGGCGCTCGCCGGTATCGTTCGTGACGATCAGTTGCTGGCGGTTGGCGGTTTTGGACTGTGCGGCATTCCTGAAGCATTGATTGATGCGCTGCGGGACAGCGGTGTCAAAAACCTGACGGTCATTTCCAACAACGCCGGGGTCGATGGTTTCGGCCTGGGCAAGCTGTTGGAAACACGCCAGATTACGAAAATGATTTCCAGTTACGTGGGCGAAAACAAAGAGTTTGAGCGTCAGTACCTGGCGGGTGAGTTGCAACTGGAGTTCACGCCGCAAGGCACGTTGGCTGAAAAGCTGCGCGCGGGCGGTGCTGGCATTCCGGCATTTTTTACCAAAACCGGCGTGGGCACCATCGTTGCCGACGGCAAGGAATTGCGCGAGTTTGACGGTGAGACCTACGTCATGGAGCGTTCGCTGGTGCCCGATGTGGCCTTGGTCAAGGCGCACCGGGCGGATCGTTCCGGCAATTTGCAATTCCGTTATACCGCGCGCAATTTCAACCCGGCCGCAGCCATGGCTGGCAAGTTGACCGTGGTGGAAGTGGAAGAAATTGTGGAAACTGGCTCCATCGAGCCGGATGCCGTGCATTTGCCTGGCATTTATGTGCATCGCATTGTGCTCAATGCGCAGCCGGAAAAGCGCATTGAAAAGCGCACCATTACCGAAAAGACGGGAGCCTGATCATGAGCTGGAGTCAAGAACAAATGGCGGCACGTGCCGCACAAGAGCTGGAAGACGGGTTTTATGTCAATCTGGGCATCGGTATTCCCACGCTGGTGGCGAACCACGTGCCGGCCGACAAGGAAGTCTGGCTACAGTCTGAAAACGGCATGTTGGGCATTGGCCCGTTCCCGACCGATGATGCGGTGGACGCCGATCTGATCAACGCGGGCAAGCAGACCGTGACCACCATCAAGGGTTCCAGCATTTTTGGTTCCGACCAAAGTTTTGCCATGATTCGCGGCGGCAAGATCAACCTGAGCATTTTGGGCGCCATGCAGGTCAGCGCCCAGGGCGACCTGGCCAACTGGATGATTCCGGGCAAGATGGTCAAGGGCATGGGTGGCGCCATGGATCTGGTGGCAGGCGTCAAGCGCGTGATCGTGCTGATGGAGCATGTCGCCAGGAAGAAGGACGGCACGGTGGACCTCAAAATTCTGCCGCACTGCACCTTGCCGTTGACTGGCGTGGGCGTGGTGGACCGCATCATCACCGATCTGGCCGTGATGGATGTCACGCCGGAAGGTCTGAAAGTGGTCGAACTGGCACCTGATGTCAGTCGCGAAGAGCTGCAAGCCAAGACCGGCGTTGTGCTGATTTGACGCGCTGGTGCGGCTACGGCCGCACCGTTTTTGGGTTTTTTATAAACCCGCTTCGACCAGTGCCCGCAACGCGGGCGTGACGTCGGGTAGCACGCCAAACCAGGCTGCAAACGCGGGTCTGGCTTGGTGCAGCAGCATGCCCAGCCCGTTCACGGTGGCGTTGCCGCGCAGGCGCGCTGCACGCAGCAGCGGCGTTTCCAGGGGCACATAAATCACGTCCGACACCAGTGCTGTGACCGGCAGTTGATCGAGCGACAAGTCCAGCGCCTTGGTGCCATGCATTCCCTGGTTGGTGGTATTGACCAGCAGCGAGACATCGGCCAGTGCGCGGTGGCGTTCCGACCAGGGCAGCGCCTGCACCGGTCCGCCAAACTCCATGGCCAGCGCGGTCGCCTTGGCGTCGTTGCGGTTGAGCAGTCGAATGTCGCGCGCACCCCGGTCGGCCAGACTGAGCACCACGGCGCGCGCCGCACCGCCGGCCCCCAGTACCGTGATCGGTCCGGTATCGGCACGCCAGTCGGGACGGGCGTCAAGCAGGCTCTGGATATAGCCAAAACCGTCGTTGTTATAGCCTTTGAGCGAACCATCCGCCTGCACCACGATGGTGTTGAGCGCACCCATGCGTTTGGCCATGGGGTCGAGTTCGTGTACCAGATGCATGGCATCGACCTTGTGCGGAATGGTCACGTTGCAACCACGAAAGCCGAGCGCGGCCAGGCCAGGCAGGGCGGTGGGCAGGGCTTCGGGTGCGACCGGCAGTAACACGTAGGCGCCCGCCAGTCGGTGCTGTTGCAGCCAGTAATTGTGGATTTGGGGTGAGCGCGAATGGGCGACGGGCCAACCGATGACGCCAGCCAATCCGAAGGAGGTGGTATGAGCGGCGTGGTGTTCTGATGCGGACATGCTGCGGGTTTGGTTGCGTTGGATGCTGCGGTGAAAGGTGCGGCGAATTCTGTGACTCCGATTATTCTCTTGTGCGCACACCGTTTTTAGAACTTCAGGTTCCGGCATTCAAAAAAAGAGGGCCAGGTAGCCGAAATCCATCGGAGGCGTTGACGGTGTGGCCGGTGAGCCTGATCGACGGCGCCGTTCTGCTATGTTTCGGGGCTATGAATAAATATGCGCGATATCTGCTGCACGCCGTGCTGGGTTGGTCACTGGTTGCCACGCTACTGCCTGTGGTGTGGGCGGGCACACCCGGCGAAGTTGGTGTGGGCGCCGTCTTGCACGATATGTCCCTGCGTGGCCTGAATGGGCCCGCGCGCACGCTGTCGTCGTACCGTGGTAAGCCGCTGTTGATCAACGTATGGGCCAGTTGGTGCGGACCCTGCCGTGAAGAAATGGGTTCGCTGGAGCGGCTGGCCTGGCGAGAGCAGGACCGGCGTTTTACGGTCATTGGCATTTCCACCGATGACAGTGAGGCGGCGGCCAAAGGCTATCTGCGCAGCACCAATGCCACCCTGAACCACTATATTGACACTGCTTTGCAAGCAGAAAACATGCTGGGAGCGCAACGTTTGCCATTGACCGTACTGGTGGATGGCAAGGGGCGGGTGCTTGGCAAGGTATTTGGCGAACAGGCCTGGGACGGCGCCGACACCGCCCGCTGGATCGACGCCCGACTGGGCGCGGCAAAGTAAGTGCGGTTGGCGTTTGCTGTGTGTCGCTGGATGTGGGACGTGGGACGTGGATCGGTTTTGTCGCCTCAGTGCACCTCAGTGCACCTTAGTGCGCCCCGGCAGCTGCATCGACAGCGGCCGATGCACCACCCACGCTCCGGCGCGGCTGGGCCATCCAGACCAGCGGAATCAGGGCGATAAAGATCATGGACGAGCCAAAAAACACGTCGTCTGCGGCCATCGTGAAGGCCTGCTGATCGATCATCCGGTTGATTTGAAACAGGGCCTGGTCGTGGGCCATGCCCGAGGTACTGAAACCGACAATCGCTGACGTAGCCGCCGTACTGCCCTGGTTGATCATTTCGGCCAGATTGGCGTGGTGCAAAGCGGCGCGGTTTTGCCAGATCGTGATGGCAATCGACGTTCCGAACGAACCGCCGACGACGCGCGCGAAGCTTGACAGGCCCGAGGCGGACGGTATTTTTTCGTGGGGGATGCCGCCCAGAATAATGCCGGTCAACGGAATAAAGAAAAACGCCAGGGCTACGCCCTGCAACAGGGTCGGAATCATCATGGTTGCGAAGTCGGCTTCCGTATTGAAGCGCGAGCGCATCCACAACACGAGCGCGAATACCACAAAGGCTACGGTGGAGAGCGCGCGCGGATCAAAGCGCTGCACATTCTTGCCAACCCAGGGCGACAGCAAAATGGCAAACAGACCCACGGGCGCCATCAGCATGCCCGCCTGGGTCGAGGTGTACCCCATGAATTGTTGCAGCCACAGTGGCAGCAGCACCAGGTTGCCCATGAACAGGCTGTAGGCAACTGTCATGGACACGGTGCCGGTCCAGAAGTTGCGGATTTTGAGCAAACGCAGATCTACCACCGGGTGCTTGTCGGTGAGCTCCCAGGCAATGAAGAAGGCAAAACCGATCAGTGAGATGATAGCCAGTGTGGTGACTTCGGGGGAGTGGAACCAGTCCAGGTCCTTGCCCTTGTCGAGCATGATTTGCAGACTGCTGACGGCAATCACCAGCAACGCCAGACCAATGCCGTCAATCGGCAGCTTGTGTGTCGGTGTTTCGCGCTTGTGGTAAATGCTCCAGGTGATAAAGGCAGCAATAAAGCCCACAGGAATATTGATAAAAAAGATCCAGCCCCAGTGCGTATGGTCGGTAATCCAGCCGCCCAGCAGTGGCCCCATCACGGGGGCGACCAGTGTGGTCATGGCCCACAAGGCCATGGCGGTGCCCGCCAAGGCTGGCGGATAACTCGACAGCAGCAGCGCTTGCGCCAGCGGCATCATGGGGCCGGCCACAAAGCCTTGCAACGCGCGCATGGCAATCAGCGTCGTCATGTTGGGTGCCAGGCCGCACAGCCAGGAAGCAATCACGAACAAAATCACGCTGGTCAGGAACAGGCGGATCTGGCCAAAGCGTTGCGAAAGCCAGCCGGTCAGTGGCAGCGCAATGGCGTTGGCCACACCGAAGCTTGTAATCACCCAGGTGCCCTGGTTGGGGCTGACGCCGAGGTCACCGGCAATGGCGGGCAGCGATACATTCGCGATCGACGAGTCGAGCACGTTCATGAACGTGGCGGCCGACAGGGCAATGGTGCCCCACAGGCGCGCGGAGCCCTGCAGTGGCGGCAAGGGTTTGTAGGAAACAGTGCTCATGGACGCGGGTGGTGTACCTGGCTATTCGCTGGGTTATTCGTTGGGCGATGGGGGCTATGTGGCGCTTTTGGTGCAGCCGTGCGCCAGACGGCTTGTCCGCTCAGTGACCGGCGTTGGCCGCGATGATGCGATGCACTTCTTCATCGGCACCTTTGTCCATGGCGGCGTAGACATCGGTCTGTACGTTGGATGTGGTGCGTGGCGCCTCCGACAATGCCTTGCCGGATTGGTCCGTCACGTCCACGCTGACTTCCATTGACAGGCCGACGCGCAGTGGGTTGTCAGCCACTTGCTTCGGGTCCAGGCTGATACGCACCGGTACGCGCTGCACCACCTTAATCCAGTTGCCCGTGGCGTTTTGCGCTGGCAACAGGGCGAAGGCGGCCCCGGTTCCGGCACCCAGGCCAGCAATGGTGCCCTTGTATTCGATGTGTTGACCGTAGACGTCGGCGGTCAGGATGGCGGGTTGCCCAATGCGGATATTACGCAGTTGAACTTCCTTGAAATTCGCGTCCACCCAGACCTGGCCGAGCGCAATGACGGACATGAGCGGGGCACCAGCGGAAACACGCTGGCCGAGTTGTACCGTGCGTTTGGCCACATAGCCATCCACTGGCGCAGGCAGCAAAGCGCGGTGCAACGCCAGATAGGCTTCACGCACCTTGGCGGCGGCCGCTTGTACGTTGGGGTGGCTGTCCAGGCGGGTGCCATCCGTCAGTGCCTGGTTGCTGCTGAGTTGGTCGCGGGCGGCGATGACACCGGCCTGCGCGCTGGTCAGGGCAACCTGTGCGGCGCTGACCTGCGATTGGGCGTGGCCCAGTTCTTCCTGTGACACAGCACCACTTTCGGCCACGCTGCGGCGACGGCGCAGGTCTTCTTCGACCCGTGCGAGTTCGGTTTGGGCGCGCGACACGTCGGTTTCATGCAGTGTCACCTGGGCGTCCAGGCTGCGGTTGTTGGCGTACAGCGTGCGCACCTGGCGCACGGTCTGCGCCAGATTGGCCTGGGCCTGTTCCAGTGCCACTTTGGCGTCGGCCGGGTCGAGTTCCACCAGTGGCTGACCGGCTTTGACAAAGTCGGTGTCGTCGGCATGGATGGCGGTGACGGTACCGCTGACCTGGGACGTGATTTGCACCACGTTGCCCTGGACATAGGCGTTGTCGGTGCTTTCCTCGTGGCGCCCGCTCCACCAGCTATAGCCGCCGTAGGCCAGACCGAGCAGGACCACGACGCTCAAAGTCGTGAGTGCTTTGGTGCGCGCCGTGGATGGAGTGGGTGCAGTGGCCGCCTGCTTTGCGGTGCCCGCAGTGCTGGCACGTGGTTCAGCCGTGGTCGCCGGAGCCGGATTCTGGTTGGATTCTTCGTTCATGGTTCAAACTGGTGGTGGGGCGGAGGATTCGAATGGGGACGGATTATTGGCTGGTGGCTGCGCTGGCGGGTGTGGCCGCAGCCGCAGTCACAGGCGTGGGCGCAGGCGCGCCGACCACGTGCAGCAACTGGACCTGGGTGTCCAGTGCACGCGCGTTCAGGTCAATGGCCTGGCGCTTTTGGGCCAGCACCGGCAGTTCCGCTTGCAGTACGGCAAGCTGTGGCACCAGACCGGCGTCGAAACGCTGCTGGGCAATCTTCAGTGCGCGTTCTGCCGACACCTGGGCTGCGTTTTGCTGGGTCTGCTGGCGGTGCACGGCCTGCGCACTGGTCAGACTGTCTGACACTTCGCGCACGGCGGTAAAGATTTGGGCGTTATAGCTTTCGATGGCTGCATCGAGCTCGGCCGTTTTGCCGCGCAACTGGGCGCGCAGGCGGCCAGCGTCAAACAGCGGCAGTGTGATGGCGGGTCCAACGCCCCATTGCTGGCTTTTGTTTTGCAGCAAATTGTCGAGGCCAATGCTGGAATAGCCCGCATAGGCGATGAGGTTGACATTGGGATAGAACTGCGCCTTGGCCGATTTGACGTCCTGCTGTGCGGCTTCTACGCGCCAGCGTGCGGCTGCAATGTCGGCACGCAGACCGAGCAGGTTGAGCGGCAGCGTCTGCCATGGGGTGGCGTTGCTGGCGGCGGGTAGTTCGGGCAGCTGCAGGTTCAGTTTCGCCACGGGCTGGGCACTGAGTGCCGCCAGCGCATTGCGCGTCAACGCTTTCTGTTCTTCGAGTTGTTCGATTTGCAGCTTCACGTCGGGCAGGGCGCCCCGGCTGAGTTCGAACTCCAGGCGTGTGTCCAGGCCGGCATGCAGGCGTTCGGCGACGCGTTTTTGCATCTGTTCGCGCACCGCCAGCGTGCGTTGCGCCACCTGCAATTGCGCATTCAGGCGGGCTAATTGGTAGTAGCTGTGGGCCACATTGAAGGCCAGCAGCCCGCGGGCTGCCTGCAAGTCGGCTTGCACGGCGCGGGTCTGACCCACGGCGGCGGCCAGTGCGGCACTGTTCTTGCCGAAAAAGTCGATCTCCCAGCCGATATCGAGCTGCAGGGTTCCCATTTCATAAATGGAGCCACCGAAGGGTGGTGGGTAAATGGTGTTGGCTGTGAACAGCTGGCGCGTCTCGTCCAGTTCGATGCCGACTTGCGGCATGTTGGCGGTGTCACGCAGATCGAGCTGTGCCTGTGCCTGCGCCAGACGCGCCTGGGTGGCGTGCAAGTTGGGGCTGTTGTCGATGGACAGGCGGATGAGTTGCACCAGTTGCGGATCGTCCAGCGACAACCACCAGTCGCCGGTGGTGGCCTCGGTCGGTTTGTTGTTGAGTCCCAAAGGACTGGCGTCCAGGACTTGCGCGGTGGGCGTGATGCCGCTGTAGTTGGCGCAAGCGCCCAGAGTGGACAACAGCACGGCACTAACGAGCCAGCGCAATGCGGGCGAGGGTGCTGGCGTGGCTGAGGAGGAGTGCGGATCAGGACGTTTGGACATGGGTAGCAATAGACTCGGCATTTTTCAAAATACGACGCAGGTAGGACTTGAGCGTTTCAAATTCCTGCAGCGTGAAACCTTCCAGATAGGCGTTGTGAATGCCTGTGAGAATTTTGGGAATCTCGCTGGCGGCCTGGACACCGGCGTCAGTGAGTTCAATATGAACTACGCGCCGGTCCACTTCCGAGCGCACCCGCTTGCACAGGTCCTTGCCTTCCAGGCGGTCGAGCAGGCGGGTGGTGGCTCCTGCATCCAGTTGACACTGGCGTGCAACCTGGGCCACGGTGGAGGCGGATTCCACGTACAACTTGTACAGTGGAATCCACTGCGCGTTGGTCAGGTCGGTGTGCGCCAACTGGCGCTCTACTTCATGGCCGACCAGGCTCAGGATCTGCCGCATCATATAGCCCATGCTGTCTTCCGGCGTATAGGTTTCAGCCCGGTAGAAGGTGGGTTTGGCAGCGCTATCGGTATCGTTGGCGCATGAATTGGATGTCATGGCCCCAATAATACTTGCCTAAGCAAATATTGTCTAGTCTATTATTGTTGGTGACAAGGTTATGGGTGCCAAGCGCCTCTGTGGCGCCGTAGCTAGTAGTGCCCGCTGGTTATCAGCACCTGTCCGTCGCTGCGGCGGCCTTCGGTCCATCGGGTGTGACCGGCGGCAGGAACACCGACGACCGCCATGGCCTGCACCAATCGCTCGACTTCTGCGGCCTGTAGGGTTGCGCCGTCGGCGGTGCGGATTTCCTCGATCTGGAAATCCGTGCCCCAGAACCAGTCGTTGACGACTACCTGGTCGGTGCTGTTGAGGATGTGAATCGCGAGGTCGTTGCAGTCCCGGCTGAACCACAGGTTTTGGCGTGTGATGCCGTGCCCGAATTGCAGCGTGTCGATGCTGTTGGCGATGGCGCCGCTCTCGGACACGACGTCCGAACCGTCCCCGCGCTCAAAGTGGTAGACGTCGTGGCCGGTGCCGCCACGCAGGTAGTCGTTGCCGGTGCCGCCATGCAGCGTATCGTTGCCCTCGCCACCCGATAGATGGTCGCTGCCGGCGCCACCGATCAGGATGTCGTCGCCCGCATTGCCGAATAAGTCGTCGTCGCCGGTGCCGCCGTCGAGCGTGTCATGGCCGGCGTTGCCAATCACCGTGTCGTCACCGCCGCCCGCTTGGATGGTGTCGTTTCCATGGTAGCCGGTCAGATGCTGCGCGCGGTCGTTGCCTGCCAGCACCAGCGCCTTGATGGTGGCGATGTCCCAGACGCGGTTGCCCCAGAAGCGGACTTCCTGAATCGGGTTCAATGCGCTGATGGCGGGGTCGGGGCCAAAAAAGAAACGGTTGATGGTGACCGAAGCATGGTGACCGACGTTTGCCACCAGATGGTTGCCGACCCGGCTCAGCGATACCATGGATGGCCCGATGGTGTCGCTGAACAGGAGGATATTGCGCTTGTCGGCGCGTATGTCGCATCCGGCAACAATGGCGTCGTGGTCGTCATCCAGGTCGAAGAGGTAGGTGTTGTCGCCGCCGCCTCCGGCCAGTTGGTCGTTGCCCGGTCCGCCGACGAGGGTGTCGTCGCCGTCTTCGCCGGACAGAAAATCATCGCCAGTGCCACCTTGCATCCAGTCGTCGCCGCTGCCGCCCACCAGGGTGTCGTTGCCGGATTCGCCCTGCAGGGTGTCGTTACCGTCGTCACCGTACAGTGCGTCGTCGCCACGTCCGCCGTTGAGCGTGTCATCGCCATCCATGCCGATCAGGGTGTCGTTGCCGCCAGCGCCCGACACCCAGTCGTCACCCGCACCAGCGTTGATGACATCGTTGGTGGCGTAACCGATGATGGTTTGCGCGCTGTCGTTGCCTTGCAGCAGTCGGTTCATGAGTGTGGTTGTGTCCCAACGCGTGCCGTTCGCGAACCGCACTTCGTGCACCGGATTGAGGCGGTTGGTGGCCGGATTGTCGTCGTGAAAAAAATGGTCAATCGTGACACGGTCAGTGGTGCCAACCACGAAAAGTACCAGTGTGCAGCCGCAGCGCATGGGCTGCACCTGCTGCGGCAATACGTTCGCTCCGAAGGTCAGAATGCCGTAAGCGCTGCCGGTGTCCTCCTGATAGCCGCCAATGGTGTCCTGTCCTGCGCCACGGTCAAACCGGTAGGTGTTGGTACCGGCGCCGCCGTACAGAAAATCGTTGCCGGTGCCGCCGTCGAGCAGGTCGTTGCCGGCGCCGCCCACCACGGTGTCGTTTCCGCCTTCTCCAAAGAGCTGGTCATCGCCGCCGTTGCCGTACAGGCAATCGTCCTCACTGTCGCCGTAGATGTGCTCCGCAATGCTGTGGCCCTGCACCCGATTCACGCAGGTGCGTTGGGGTAGCCACATATTGAATCCGCACAGGGCTGCAGTGCCGGTGGGCGCCGACACCGCATGGCGTGCTGGCGTTCTTGTTGTAGCGGCAAGGTTGAGCGCTGCGGCAGCGGTTGGCGACTGCGGTGGGGGAACCCTGAGGATGATCGTGACACTGGCGAATGTCGTACGACGCCATTGCTGGCTGCGGTGGCGACCATGACCCTGACCCTGACCCTGACCCTGATCCGATTGCAGCATGTATGCGCTCCTTGTTTATCACAGCAAAAAGGACGCGAGTGTTGTGTATTACGACAGCTATCTGCCGGTCAATTGTCCTATTTTGAACATTTGAAAAAGTGCCGAATACCGCTGTGCAGAAGCTGGAGTCTGCTTTA
>Ga0316223_1003942_pt1 | contig 10725 bp, 10 predicted proteins | sample TBH18009metaG_FD_206007 | JGI IMG/M metagenome (GOLD analysis project Ga0316223, IMG submission 206007) | Freshwater microbial communities from Trout Bog Lake, Wisconsin, USA - TBH18009 | ecosystem: Environmental > Aquatic > Freshwater > Lake > Hypolimnion/Profundal zone | place: USA: Wisconsin... | reverse complement strand
CGGCCGGGGGCAGGTTCGTCGTCCACTACTCGGACGGCCTGAACACCGTGAGCCGGAGCGTGGACCGCTGACTATTTCGCCCGCCGGCTGGGATGGTAGGTGGCGGGCGGGGGCGGGGTCGGCGGCGTGCCCTTGGCCTGGGCCTGGGTCGCTTCCGGGGAGAGGGTGACGGTATCGGTGGGGGGGGTGCCCGGGGCCGCCGCGGCGGCGCCCGGCGCGGCGGCCCCGGGGGTGGTCTCGGCGGCCGGGGTGACCGGCGCGGCCGGCGTGGGCTGGGCGGCCTGCTGGGCAGCCAGCATCGGCGACGGTGCACCATCTCCCGGAACCATATGAATGGGTGACATGGCAAGCTCCAATGGGACCCGGCCCGGAGGCTCGGGATCAGCCCTGGCTTCGCCAGGGCATGGCAGGGGATGCGGAGGACGGGGCGGGGGCGGCGGCGCCCCCATGGGTCCTATCGGCTGTTCAGGGCTTCAGGTCAACCGAAGAGTTCGATGACCCCGACGCCGGAGGCGGAATTGCGGTCGGCCTCACGGCTATCCGACTTCTGGGCTTCCGTGAGGTACTTGGCGATGGCCTGGGCCTGACGGTCGTCCGTTCGCTTTCGGGCCTCGGCCACCTCGGGGGTCGCTTCGACGGCGCCGTTCTGCAGGGCGCCCATGAGGCTGTTCAGGGCCTGGGGGCTCTGGGCGAAGTAGCCCTTGAGCTGAGCCAGATCCGCCTGGACATCCTTCTGTCCATTGAACAGATCGCTCATCGCCTGGCTGACCGCGGGCGGCGGGGGGGCGGCCTCGGGCTTGCCGGCGGCGGCCTTGTTGGGGGAAAGGGTCATCAGGTCTCCGAGCATCGCCGAAAAACCATCCGGCTCCCCCGAGCCCGACCCGGGCGGGGGCATTTTCTGCAGGAGACGGTTGGTGACAGCCTGGGGACTGCCGGAACCGACTGAGTTGATAGCCAAGGGACCTCCTCTGGGCATTTACTGCATGCAGTGGCAAGGGGAGCAAGAGCTGTGCCAGCGCTTTCTTCACTTTCGGATGGAACATTCCGGCGTTTCGTGGGTCCATTCTTGATATGCACCGCTCGCGGCCCCGTCCTCTCCATTTCCTTTTTTCATTGCCCCTTGTGACTTTTCCCGGGCATGTAACATCCATAACCCTGGGGAACCTTCATGCTTTATAGGAACTTGCTCCTGCCAGCCGCCCTCCTGGGCCTGCTCTGCGCCTCGCCGGTCCTGGCCGACCATCCCAAGGACATGGTCCGGGTCCTGCCGGCCGCCTTCAACGGGGACCTCCGCCCGGCCAACGACCTGCTCCTGAAGGACGCCCGGTCCCCGGGGCGCAATCAGCTCCTCTACCTCTACGAGCTGGGCGCCCTCAACCAGCTCATGGGGCAGTTCGACGCGAGCACGGCCCTCTTCAACGCGGCCGACGGGGTCGCCCACGAGTACGAGGGGAAGGCCGTCGCCTCGGTCACCGGCGGGGCCGGCCAGGTGGGCGCAGCCCTGACCAACGACACCACCCTGCCCTGGGAAGGCGCCTGCTTCGACAAGGTCATGGCCCGGACCCTGAACGCCCTGAACTACCTCGCCCTGGACAAGCTCGAGGACGCCCGGGTGGAAGTGAGGAAGGCCGAGGAATACCAGTCCCGGGAACGGGACCGGATCCGCAAGCAGGTGGGCCAGGCGGGCCAGCGGGACGAGGCGGCCTTCGCCCGTTCCCCGGTCTCGGCCCAGTACCGCGACATGTTCTCCTTCGCCAAGGACGTGCGCAACAGTTACGAGAACGCCTTCACCTACTACCTCTCCAGCCACATCTACCGCGCCCAGGGCGGCGCGGGCCTCAACGACGCCATGGTCGACCTCAAGCAGGCCCTGGCCCTGGCGCCCGGTTCCCGGGCCATCCAGACGGCCTGCCTGGAACTCGCCGCCCAGAACGGCGACCCGGCCGCCCTGGAGGACCTGAAGGCCCGCTTCGGCGTTCCCGCCTGGGCCCCGGCGGATCCCGCCCGGACGGGCACCGTCGTGGTCATCTACGAGCCGGGCTTCGCCCCGCGCCGGCAGGAGGTCGCGATCAACCTCTGGGTGGGGGGACGCCCGGGGCAGGGCCCGGGGGACCTGTTCAGCATGGCCTTCCCCATCTACCGGGACTTCGGTGCCTATCATCCCTCCCTGCAGATCATCGGCCCGGCGGGCAGCCTGGACACCTCCCGGATCACCGATGTCCGCAAGCTGGCCGTGAAGGCCCTCCAGGAGGAGCTGCCCGCCATCCTGGCCCGGGCCACCCTCGGCGCCCTCGGCAAGATCCAGGCGCAGAAGAAGGCTGAACAGCAGGCGGGCTGGCTCGGCAAGCTGGTGACCCAGGTCGCCACCAAGCTGGTCACCAACGCCGATCTGCGGTCCTGGCTCGCCCTCCCGGCCGAAGTCCAGGTCGCCCAGCTGGTACTCCCGGCCGGCCCGAACCAGCTCACCCTGATGGGCCCCGGCTGGACCGAGCGTCTGCCCCTGACCATGACCCCTGGCGAAACCGCGTTCGTGGTCGTGCGCGCCGCCGAGGGTTACAAAACGATTACCACGACCCATGTCAAGGCTGCCTTATAATGCTTCGACCCAAGGAATTCCAGATGAAACGCCAATTGAACCTCCTCCTCCCCCTCTCCCTGGCCCTCGTCGCCACGGCCTGCAACACGCCGGTGACCTCGTACGGCAGCGCCCAGAAGACCGAAACGGTGAACGCCGACTTCGGCTCCACGGACCTCCAGATGATCGCCGAGACCATGGTCGGCAGCCTGCTGCAGACCGACCGCATCGAGCGCGACCCCGCCGAGCCCGACAAGGCGCCCCTGGTGGCCGTGGCCCGGATCGTCAACAACACCTCCGAGCACATCGACACCACCTCGATCACGGACAAGATCCGCACCTCGCTCATCAAGTCCGGCAAGGTCCGCTTCCTCGCCATGGATGCCCAGGCCGACCTCATGGCCCAGTACAAGCACCAGGCCGTCATGGCCGACAGCGCCACGGCCAAGGCCGCCGGCAGGCAGGCCGGCGCCAAGTACATCCTGAAGGGCGACATCACCTCCATCGTCAAGACCGAGGGCCGCACGAAGGACGTCTACTACAAGTTCACCCTCAACCTGGTGGACGTGGAGAGCGCCGTCATCGCCTGGGCCGACGAGAAGGAAATCCGCAAGGACAGTGTCCGCAAGCTGATCGCTTTCTAGAGAGGTCCGACGATGCTCCTGCCCCTGCTGCTGGTACCGGCCCTGACGCTCATGACCTCCGCCAAACCGGGGTGGGTGACCACCGTGCCCGAGTATCCGGGCCGCATCTACGGCGTGGGCGTGGCGCCGGCCAACAACACCCGGGCCCTGGCCCTGCAGCAGGCCACGGACAACGCCAAGGCCAAGGTGCTCGAGCGCCTGCGGGCCAACGTCCAGTCCACCACCACCCTCACCACCAACTACCAGGAACAGAAGGCCATCCAGGGCGGCGTGAAAAGCGAGAGCGCCAGCCGGACCACGGACCGCCAGTCCACCACCCAGATCCAGGCCCGGGCCACGGACCTCCCCGGCCTGACCGTGGAGACCACCTACCTGGAGGAGGAAGGCGCCAACGCGACCATGTACGCCCTGGCCTACCTCGACATGGCCGTGGCCAACCGGGAGGTCCGCGCCCGCTACGAGGTCGTGGCCGCGTCCCTGGGCACGGAGGCCGGCACCGACCTCCGCGGCCGGATCCGCCGCACCCGGGTCGTCAAGGTGGCCCTGAACGACCTCGCGCAGCTGGAGGACCTCTTCGGGCTCATCCGCGCGGGAGGGGCCGATCCCGCCCTGGGCGAGGCCATCACGAAGCTGCGCCTGCGGGCCGAGGGCGAGCGGGAGGCCCTGCGCCACGGGCTGACCTTCGGCATGCCGCCCAGCCCGGACATCCCGGTCGATCCCGAAGTGAAGGCCTCCGTGCGCAACGCCTTCCTGCAGGAGGGACTGGGCTGGTCCGACCAGCACCCCGACCTGGCCATCACCCTACGGTCGCGCTCGGCCAGCAACGGCGTGCAGGTCGGCGGGCCCCGCTGGTGGGGCTACATTCGCAATGCGGATTTCATCGTGGCCCGGGGCACCCTCAGCCTCACCCTCGTGGACGCCAACGGCCAGGAATACGAGTCCACCATGGTGGAAGCCAAGGGCGTGGGCACCTCCGAATTCCAGGCCGATACCCTGCTGCTGAGAGACTACAAAGCGAAACTCACCAAAACCGTCGGCGCTTGGCTCATGGACCTGGGCAAGTGAATACCGACTCCCACCAACCCCTTCCTTCCGGAGCCAGCATGAGATCTTCCATCACCCTTCCCCTGGGAGCCTGCATGGCTCTCCTCGTGGGCTGCACCGCCCCCGTCGCCCAGCCCCCGGTCACCTCCATCGCCGCCCGGAACGCGCCCTCCTGGGTCGACAACCCGGCGATCCCCGAAGGCCTGGGCGCCGTGGGCATCGCCCAGCCCAACGCCCTGGGCGACATCGACGAGATGCGCACCGAGGCCGAGGCCAACGCCCGCACGCGCCTGGCCTCGATGATGAACATCAAGGTCCAGGGCATGTTCAGCAACCTGTTCCAGCAGGTGAAGACCGGCTCCAACGAGAACGGCAAGGCCGTCAGCACCGAAGTGGCCAACAAGGTCACCGAGGACGTGAAGCGCCAGATCCTCAACGAGAACCTGCGCGGCGCCACCGTCCAGGAGTCCTACACCGCCCCCAACGGCTCCTACTACGTCCACATGGTCATGACCAAGGAGACCATGGAGCGGGCCCTCCGGGGCGCGGCCAAGGACCAGATCCACAAGGAGATCGAACAGGGCGAGAAGAGCCTCGAGCACGCGCTGGACAAGCTCGATTCCGCCATCGCGGCTTCGGCGGCGACGCCCACGAACTGAGCGGGGAGTGTGACCTGAAGAAGAAGCCCCGGTCGGGGCTTCTTCTTAATTGCAGGTCAGCGTGCCCACGGCGATCGTCATGGGGATGGCCGGCGGGCTGTTCTGGATGACCGCGCCGAAGCCGGCGTCCACCAGCTTCACCGAACCGGCGGTGGCGTTGGCGACGGGGGTCAGGGTGATCTTCGCGATCACCCCCGTGGTCATATCGGAGACCATGCTGGTGGACCCCTTGTAGGAGACGATCCCCTGGATCCGGCCCCCGGCCACCCAGCCCCGGACGAGCTGGACGCCGGTGCCCAGGTTGGTGAACAGGGTCCCGTTGGTGAGCGCGGGGGAGGTCGCCCAGGCGGCCTTGGTCGTGTCGACGTCGAAGGCGAAGGTCACGCCCGTGGCCGGCCCCGTGGCGGGGTAGCCGGTGCCGCCCACCACGTCCAGGACGAGGTTGGTCGGCGTGGCGGCGGCATCCAGCACGAGGGCCAGCGTGCCGGAAGGATTGGCCGGGTTGACGTAGGTCAGGGTGCGGGTGGGATTGGGACTGGCGTGGCTGCTGGACCCCCCGCAGCCTCCGAATCCGATCAGCGCCGCGACGGCAAGGGAGGGAAGGAGGATGCGCTTCATGGAGCCACCGGTGTGAAATTATTGATCCATAGGTTGAGATCCAGATCGTTGACGACGCCGTCCCCGTTCAGGTCGCCATAGATCTGCAGCCCGTTGAGCTGGGTCGAAGTCGCCGGCGTCGGGTCCCAGTAGGTGGCCAGGGTCAGCAGATCCCGGACATCGATGCTGCTGTCCCCGGTCTGATCCATGATGTAGGGCGTGGCCGCGAGGACCAGGGTGCTGGCCTGACCCGTGGCGCCCGTGCTGTCCGTGGCGGTCACGGTGACGACGTAGTAATCCGAATCGTTCTCCGCGAAGGCATGGGTGGCGGTACTGCCCGAGGCGGTGGTCTTGTCCCCGAAGTTCCAGGTGTAGCCCGTGATCTGGCCCTGGTTCTGGGTCGTGGCGGTGGCCGCGAAGGGGATGGCGACGCCCGGGAAGGCATAACAGGCAGCCACGGGCTGGGTGATCACCGGGTTCACGCCGGTGGGCGTCACGGTGACGGAGATGGGCGCGCTGGACTGGACATTCTGCCCGTCCGTGGCGATCAGGTTCGCGTAGAACGTCTGGGTCGTGTCGCCGACCGCGTAGGCATGGGTGGCCGAGGCGGAGGTCGTGTAGGTGGCCACCTGGGTCGGGTAGGGGTTCCCGTCCCCGAAGGACCAGAAATAGCTCAGGGTCGCCCCCGGCGTGGCGTCCGTGGCCGAGCCGCTGAAGTTCACCGACTGTCCGCTGACGAGGGTGACGGCCGAGGCGGGCGCGGCAACGGACACCTTGATGGGGTTGGCGCCCGTGGTCCAGTTGTTGACCAGCAGGGTGGCGTCGACACTGCCAAGGCCCGTGGCCTGGTCGTAGCCGGTCCCCGCGAGGTAGCCGACCTGTCCGGGGACCGAGTTGTTGCCCGAGGTGACGTCATGGAAGACCGCCGGACCGCTGCCCCCGTACTGCGCGCTGGCCAGGGTGTACAGGGTCGGGTTGGCGTTGCCCTGCCGCCCATACTTCTGGACGACCAGGGCCATGATGCCGGCCATGCAGGGCGTGGCCACGGACGTGCCGCCGTAGGCCTGGAGGGTGCCGTCGACCATGACCGCGGTGGGCGTATTCATGACGGAGGCGTTGAGGGAGACGTCGGGGACGTCCCGCATCCTGTCCGCGGGGACGCCCGGGGCGCTCTGCCAGGCCGGCTTGGCCCAGCAGGTGGAAGCCCCGCCCCCGCCGCCGAGCAGCCGGAAGCCGTTGACGAGGCTGCTCTCGTTCCAGGCCGTTTCCGGAATGTAGCCCCGGGCCGTGGTCTGGGTCGTCTGCGTGCTGCCGCCGCTCCAGTAGGCGCTGCCCGTGCTGAGCATGGTGCCGCCCACGCAGGTGTTGTAGGGCGTCGACCCGATCCCGTTGACGCCAAGGCCCTGGGTCGCCGAATAAGCGTCGCCACTGTCGCACCCCGCCGCGCCGCTGTCGCCGGAGGATACGAACACGGAGATGCCCTGGCCCGCGGCCTGGGCCCAGAGCTGCTCATAGAAGGTCACCGCCGTGCTGAGGGCGCCCCCCATGGCGGCTTCGCATTCCCCATAGCTGTAGCTGATGACCGAAGCGAGGTTGCTGTCGACCAGGTAGAGCGCGGACAGGTCGACGCCTTGGCTGACGATGGAAGTGGGGGAGGCGACCAGCTTGATGTCGGCCCCGGGGGCGGCGGCCGAGGCCCACTCGGTGTCCAGCGAGGCTTCGGCCTGGTCGTAGGCCACCAGGCCCGGGGCCGGTCCGGTCTCGAGGGTCGTGAAGGAGCCTCCGGTCAGGCCGAACTGCTGCCGGAAGCCCGTGAAATCGCTGAGGGCGATGTCGGTCTCGCCGACCACGCCGATGGCCACGCCCTTGCCCGTGATGCCCTGGGCGAACAGCGGATTCAGGTTGTAGATGGTGGCGAAATCCCCGGGGCCGACGTAGGTTTCGCCCGAGGCGCCCGTGGCCAGGGGCTTCATCGCCGCCTTGCCCCGAAGGCCGGGTCTGGACGACCGGCGCAGGTCATGCATGGCGGCCACGCCGCTCACGAAACCCGCCAGCCCCCTGGGGATGGAAAGGTCCGTGGCGTTGCCGTGGCGGGTCTCGCCATCGACCTGATATTCCATGATCGCCGTCCGGAAGGCCCTGCCCACCTGCCCGGCGGTGCCCGAGAAGGTGATGGCGGTGCCGCTTTTCGCGCTGCCCTCGAGGGAGAACCCCTGCTGCAGGAGCCAGAGCGTCGCGGCATCCCGCTGGGCCTGGGTCGGGCCGAAGCGCTTGCCGAAGTCGTCGGGGGTCAGCCACTGGTGATAGTTCGCGGAGGTCGGATCCTGCTGGTCCTTCAGCAGCTGCTTGAGGCTGGAGGAGGCTTCCGGTCCCAACTTCAGGACGAGGATCATCCGCTCCAGGGGCGTCTCGGGCGCCACGGCCCGCGTCGGCACCAGGTTGACGAGCTTGCGGTGCGCGCTGTTGGGAATGACCACGCGGTCCTGGTCATCCACCGTCAGCCCGGCCGGAGCCGGAACCGCATGGGCGAACAGCGGCGCGGCGGCCAGGAGCAGTGCGAGGGAGGTCGTTCTGCGGTCTGCCATTGCACATCCATGGGAAGGAGGGGGTGGAGGGCGGCGGTGCCTTGGGATGAAGTTATACCACCGGAAACGGGCCTCGCCTTCAAGCCAATTCGCGTCCAACGGATTGGATAATTCAGGAGTTCAGCGTCCCTTTGCCTTCCATTTTGCAAACTCGGATGGACGCAGCCGGTACCGGGCGAAATTGCCTTCGTGCAGCGACCTCAATTCGGTCTCCACGACGGCGAGAAAACGGTTCCAACTCTCCCGGGGCATCCGGGCTTCCGCATGGGCCTGGATGGCCTTTTCTGCTTCGGCTCCAGTCATCCCGCCCAGCACGACCGCCCTCACCGCCTCCTTGATCTCGCTGCGGTAGCGAAGGCGGAAGGGGTCGGGCTCGCCGAGGGAGGACTGGATCGCCGCATAGCGCGCGCAGGAGCGCTCGTAGGCAAAGACATAGAGGTCGCGGAGCAGGGCGACCCGGTTCTGCTCATAGACCGCCAGCATCCCGTCCGTGAAGGCCTCGATGGATACGTCCATGAAGGTGATCGGCCTGTAGTTCAATCGGATGAACGGTAGGTTGGCCGCCAACCGAGCCGTCCGTTTATTGCCATCAATGAAGGGTTGCAGGTAGGGCAGATGGACCAGCAGGAAAAAGGACTGTTCGAAGGGATCCACGATTTCCCGGGCGGCCATGAGGATCTGGCGGAAGCATTCCTCGATGATCTGGGGCACTGCCAGAGGGACATACGCCGTCCCCCGGATGCCGACCGGCGCCGACCGGAGTTGCCCGCCATCCATGGGGTTCAGCATCAGGTTCTCGGTGAGGAGGGCGTGGAGGTTCTGGACGGTGGAAGGATCCACCGCGATCTCCTCCGCCGATTCCACCATGAACTCGATGGCCGCCTTGTGGTTGAGGATCATCTGGGCTTCCTGGGCATCCTTGCCCTCGGCGGATTCCCCCAGCACGATCAGGCGTTCCGTATCCAGGAGCGTGTAGGTGTTCCCCTCCAGGCGGGAAGAATTCCACGACAGGTCCACCAGCAGACGCTGGAGGATCTGCCTTGCGTAGGTTCCCGCGGGACGCTGCGGCGCCTGGTCCTGGCCGAGGCGTGCCAGGTGCGCTCGCACTTCAGCCGTGAGGTAATGGGTTTCATTGGGCCGATAGGCATCCAGAAAGGCCCGCTGGTAGCTCACAGGCTGCCGGAGGAGCATCGGCTGGGACAGGACGGCCCTGGACGCTTCCCCTTCCGGACTCAGCGGGGGATAGCCGTCCCCTCCCTGGCTTTGACCGACGAGCCAGAACCGCCGATCCCGGGTGCGGCCTTCCGCCCGAACGCTGCCCTCTCGCACCAGCCTGGCCAAGTGCCGCTTGATCATCTGGCGGCTGAGCGCCCCCAGTCCTGCCTCAGCCTGGACTTTCGCCGAGCTTGCCCCCGGAGGCAGGCGGGACAACGCCTCCAGGATCGCCGTGACAGGGTCGGGATCAGATACAGGTCGGTCCATCGCATCCCTTCAGGAAAGGCATTCAGCCATTCGATCATAATTCAATCGGGATTCAATCACAATTCGATCAAATTCAATCACAATGAACATTTAAATATTTAAATATATCTGCTTATTTCAATCCCTCAAAGCGATGGCATCAACCAGTGCCCCCGTGTCGCCGCCACCGGCCGCTGCGGGTCCTCCTGCCAGAGGTTGGCCTGGACCAGCGACACCCGGTTCCCCAGGCGGATCGTGAGGCCCTGGGCGTAGGTGTCGACCGGCCTGGCCGGGCGCAGGTAGTCGATGGCGAAATCGATGGCCTTGGGGATCCCCTGGGCCATGGGCGGGTTGGTGGCGACCAGATGCAGGAACATGACCGTTTCCGCGAACCCGCCCAGCACGCCCCCGTGGATGGCCGGCAGCAGGGGGTTGCCGATCAGGTCCTCGTGGAAGGGCAGGCGGTAGATCGGCCCCGCGTCCACCTGGGGATGCTCCACCACGCCCAGGAAGTCCACATAGGGGGACCGCCCTTCGGGCAGCGCGCGGCCGGTCGCCTTGGCGGCCGCGTGGAGTTCCTCGGGGCTGATCCGATGGAGGGTGGGGGGCGGAATGAGCGCCTGCCGGGGGCCCCCTGGACCGCCCTGGGTCCTCGCGTGCGCCCGGGAGGGGGGCTTGGCGGCGCGCATGAAGGTGGCGTTCACCAGGGCGATGGACTCCTCGCCGTCGGCCTGGCGCACGGACCCCGTCACGAACGCCACGCTGCGGGACACCCGGTGGCAGTGGGCATCGCAGATCAGGTCCTGCCCGGCGTCGGCCGAGCGCAGGTAGTCCATACGGAGATCCAGCGTCGAGAACAGGCCGACCTCGCCCACCGCCGCGCCCACCGCGAAGCCGCAGGTGGTGTCGGCCAGGGCGCAGAAGCACCCGGTGTGGATCCGGTTCCGGACGACATCCCCGCACCAGGCGTCCCGGGCGGGCAGCAGCAGCCGCGCCCGGCCGCGGGACAGGGCCAGGGGCGTCATGCCGGCCATCCGGGAGTAGGGAATGATGGCCATGCGCTGTTCGGCCCAGGCCTGCAGGGCGGCGTCCGGGAGCGGGTTCGGGATGAGGTCCATGGCAACCATCCTACCGTGTCCCAAGCCGGGCGGCAGACCGGC
>Ga0316223_1003916_pt1 | contig 10792 bp, 8 predicted proteins | sample TBH18009metaG_FD_206007 | JGI IMG/M metagenome (GOLD analysis project Ga0316223, IMG submission 206007) | Freshwater microbial communities from Trout Bog Lake, Wisconsin, USA - TBH18009 | ecosystem: Environmental > Aquatic > Freshwater > Lake > Hypolimnion/Profundal zone | place: USA: Wisconsin... | reverse complement strand
GCTCGCCGAGGGCATTGAGGGGCTGGTACACATCAGCGAAATTACCGCTGACCGGCGTTTGAACCATCCATCAGACGCGTTGCGCGCAGGCGAAGTGGTGAAGGCGCAGGTACTGGCCATCGATATGGAAAAACGCCAGATCAAGCTCAGCATGAAGCAACTTATCCCCACCGACATCGACGAGTACATTGCCGAGCGCAAGGTAGGCGATACCGTCTCTGGCCGCGTGGTTGAATCGTCTGCGACTCTCACGATCGTTGAGCTGGGCGAGGGCATCCGCGCCCACTGCCGCGTGAAGCCGGGCAGCCCGGCAGTCCCGGTTGCCGCCGCTCCGGAAGCAAAGAGCGCGGGCAAGCTTGACCTTTCAAACCTTTCTTCGATGCTCAAGGACCGGTGGAAGGGGAACACGCCCGCCGCTGCTTCAGCCCCCGAAGCGATGGGCGAGGGCCAGATTCGCAGCTTCAAGATCACCAAGCTTGACCCTGAGACGAAGAAGATTGAAGTGGAACTGGCGTAGAGATTGCCCCTGCGCTCTAACTAGAATGCAGGGGCCCCGGTTTCAACGTTGAGGCCTGGGAAGCCCTCAAGATACGCAATACTGTTCCGCCAGCGCTCGAAACTCTTTTATTTGCGCCGCAATCCAGGCGTCGTCGCGCTCCAGCTCGACTGCCAGAAGGTGAGCCACCGGCTCCGCCATGGCGATCGCCGCTTGTGCGTTGAGAAACAGCGCCCGCGTGTGGTGAGCCAACACGTCTTCCACGGTTCGCGCCATCTCTTCCCGGGCAGCCCAGACCACCTCAGCCGCAATGTATGGCAGGGCCGAGTTGAGTTGCGCGGCCAGCATTGGCTCCTGCGCCAGTTGCAGAATCGCAGCGGCATCCGCCCCATATACCTGCAGATGCCCCAGTTTGGCTGAATCCTCCACATATCCGTGGATGTGCAGGTTTTTGGTGACGCACCCCATGTCTGGCAGACGGCCCAGGGTGATGGCGTGATCTACGCAGTCCTCGGCCATGTGCCTGTAGGTGGTCCACTTGCCGCCGGTAATGGTGAGCAGTCCGGACGTGTCTACGTGAATCACATGGTCTCTGGAGAGCGCTGAGGTTTTTCCCTCGCCCTTTACCAGCGGGCGCAGGCCGACAAAGACCGCGAGCACATCTTTGCGGCTTGGGGGCCGGGTAAGGTACTGCCCAGCCGTTTCGAGCACAAACTCGATCTCTTCTTCAAGGGGTTTCGGCTCCAGGCATGGCGTATCGACTGGAGTATCCGTGGTACCCGCTACCGCGTGCCCGTGCCACGGAATCACGAACAGCACTCGCCCGTCGCTGGTTTTAGGCACCATTAGCGCCGTGTCGGCCTTCAGAAACGAGCGGTCAAAGACGAGGTGAATCCCCTGGCTCGTGACCATCATTGGCTCGGCGCCGGGGTCCGCCATCTGCCGAATTGAATCGGTGAAAACGCCGGTCGCGTTGACTACAATCCGAGCGGGAATTTCCAGGGCCTCGCCGGTCTCCTGGTCACGCACCATTACGCCGTTCACATAGCCGTCCGGATCGCGCATGAGCCCTGTTGCCGGGCAGTAGTTGAGGAGCACCGCGCCGTGGTCCGCGGCTGTCATGGCGAGATGAATCAGCAGGCGCGCATCGTCAAACTGGCCATCGTAATAGACGACCCCGCCTATCAGCCCCTCGGGGTCGAGCGCCGGCAGCCGATGGAGCGTTTCTTGCTTTGAGAGCAACTTGGACGCGCCAAACCCGTATTTACCCGCCAGCAAGTCATAGAGTTTAAGGCCGACTCCGTAGAATGGGGCCTCCCACCAGGAGTAGTTGGGCACAACGAAGGCGAGGTCGTGTACCAGGTGCGGGGCATTCTGCCGCATCAGGCCGCGCTCCTTGAGGGCCGACATCACGAGGGGAATATTTCCCTGCTCCAGATAGCGGACGCCACCATGCACCAGCTTGGTGCTGCGGCTGCTTGTGCCTTTGCCAAAGTCGTGGGCCTCAACCAAGGCCACGCTGAGTCCCCGGGCAGCCGCATCCACGGCTACGCCCATACCGGTAGCCCCGCCGCCGATGACCGCTATGTCCCACGGTATCTGCGCGCTGAGGCGCTCCCGCAGTGCACGTACCATCGATTCCCGGTGCATGGTTTGCTCCAGTTCTGTTATTCGGTCCAGCTCTTGGACCTATCTACTGCGCGCTGCCACAGCCCGCGCCGCTCTGCCCGTTCTGCCGCTCCCATCTTTGGTTCAAACCGCTTGTCATTTTGGCGCTTGGCCTGCAGATCTTCCGGACAGGCCCAGAATCCCGTCGCCAAGCCAGCCAGATAAGCGGCTCCGAGGGCAGTTGTCTCCGTGACCTGGGGACGCACCACCGGTACTCCCAGAATGTCCGCCTGGAACTGCATCAGGAGGTCGTTCACCGCCGCGCCGCCATCCACGCGCAGCGCGCCGAGCGGGGTACCGGTTTCGCTATGCACCGCCTCGAGCACGTCGGCGACCTGGAAGGCGATCGCCTCAAGCGCAGCCCGGGCAATGTGTCCCGGCCTAGTGTCGCGCCGCAGCCCGATCAACATGCCGCCCGCATGGGCATCCCAGTGGGGCGCGCCCAGACCTACGAAAGCAGGCACAAACACTACGCCGCCCGCGTTGGGGACACTGGCCGCCAACACCTCAACCTCAGCCGACGAACCGATGAGCTTGAGGTTATCGCGGAGCCACTGCACCACCGCTCCGCCGATAAAGATGCTGCCCTCGAATGCATATTCGAGGCGTTTGGAAGCGCTGGCAGCCAGGGTGGTAATCAACCTGTGCTTCGAGCGGGCAAATTCCGTGCCGATATTTTGCAGCAGGAAGCAGCCTGTCCCATAGGTATTCTTTGCTTCGCCTGCCTGCCAGCACAACTGCCCGAAGAGCGCCGCCTGCTGGTCTCCGGCGATTCCTGCAATGGGCACACCGCCCAGTCCCAGAGTGGTGGTGACCTCACCGACCTTCTGGCTGGACCAGGCTACCTCCGGCAACATGCTCGCTGGAATCCTGAAGATTTTCAGGAGTTCTTCGTCCCACTCGCCCTTCACGATGTTGAAGAGGAGCGTACGCGAGGCATTGGTCATGTCCGTTACGTGGCGCGATCCGCTGGTAAGGTGCCAGATGAGCCAGCTGTCCACGGTGCCGAAGGCGAGCTCGCCACGCTCGGCCCGCGCGCGCGCTCCGGGGACGTTGTCCAGAATCCATGCCACCTTGGTCGCGGAGAAATAGGGGTCAAGCACCAATCCGGTCCGGGCGGAGACCGTATCTCCAACGCCGCTCTCCTGCAGGGCGCTGCATTGAGCGGCTGTGCGGCGGTCTTGCCAGACGATTGCAGGATGAATGGGCTTGCCCGTTGCGCGTTCCCACACAACCACCGTTTCGCGCTGGTTGGTGATGCCGATGGCGGCCACGTCTCTGGGCCGGGCACCGATCTTGCCCAGCACCTCAACGGCGCAGGACAACTGGCTGGTCAAAATCTCGGTCGGGTCGTGCTCTACCCAGCCTGCCTGAGGGAAAAACTGCTCGAATTCGTGCTGCGCCACTGCGGCGATGGTACCCGCCTCGTCAAACAGGATCGCGCGGGAACTCGTGGTTCCCTGGTCCAGAGCAAGAATGTATCCCATGTCTTCCGTCCACCTTCGGCACCAGTCAAACACGGTTGGCGGCAAAGCGGCAAGATGCGCATAGCCGATTATTCGAAGGACGGGTGGATCTGCGGGTTTGGGGGCGTTGATTGAGGGCGGCAGGACTGTACCACTCCGACTCCGGCGGCGCGAAGAGCGGGCTGATTCTTGTTTTTTGGGCGGCGCCTGAATGCGCACATGCCAAACAGGTCCCCAGGGCGGTAACATTCTAGTTAATCACTTCGAAAAAGGGGATTCCACTCGATGACATCAACTACATCTCCCACACTGCTGGTTCTGGCTGCCGGCATGGGCAGTCGTTTTGGCGGTTTAAAGCAGATAGAGCCTGTCGGCCCCGGCGGCGAAACCATTATTGACTACTCGATCTACGACGCCCTGCGGGCTGGGTTCGGCAAGCTGGTATTTGTCATCCGCAAGGACATCGAGGAGCAGTTCAAGCAGATTGTCGGCGCGCGGTTTGAGAAGCGCGTTGCGGTGGAATACGTACTTCAGGAGCTCGACAAGCTGCCGGCGGGCTTCAATGTGCCGGCGGGGCGCAGCAAGCCGTGGGGCACTACACATGCGATTCTGATGGCCGCCGATGCCATCCACGAGCCATTTGCCGCCATCAATGCGGACGACTTTTACGGATCGGAGAGCTATCGCGCGCTGTCCGGACATCTGCAGACCGGGACGCCGGACTACGCGATGATCGGGTTCATCCTGCGCAATACACTCTCGGAGTTTGGTTCTGTAGCGCGTGGTGTATGCCGCGTGAATGGCAACGCCTACCTTGAGGACATTGTGGAGCTGACCGCGATCGAGGGTGACGGCGCACATGCGAAGAACACTGACGCCGCAGGCCAAGTGACAAGCCTCAGCGGCGACGAGGCGGTGTCAATGAACATGTGGGGATTTAACCCGGATATTTTTGCAAAGCTGCAGGAGCGCTTTGAGGAGTTTCTGCGGCTGAACGGCTCGGATGCGAAGCGTGAGTGCTACATCCCGAACACGGTAAATGAGCTGGTGCTAGCCGGGCAGGCAAAGGTGAAGGTCTTGCACACCAATGACTCCTGGTTTGGGGTCACGTATCGGGAAGACCATCCGCGGGTTGTTGAGAGCATTGTCCGCCTCGTTCGCGAGGGACACTACCCTGAAAGACTTTGGGCATGAGTAAAGAGCACAATCTAGGCGCCGTCGCCCATCAGTTTGATATTCCCGGTGAGTTTGTCGGCGCCACGCCCTACGGCAGCGGTCACATTAATAACACCTATTTTGCCGTGTTCCATCAGGCGGGCGTGCCGGTGCGCTATATTCTGCAGCGCATCAACCACAACATCTTCAAGAACCCCGGCGCGCTAATGGAGAATATTCAGCGCGTGACCGCGCATCTTGCCGCGCAGGTGGCCAACGATCCCGATGGCGGTCGCCGCGTACTGACGCTGATTGCAACGCGCGATGGGCAGGCGTGGCATATCGATAGCAAGGGAAATCACTGGCGCGCTTATCGCTTTATTGAGAACGCGCATACGTTTGATGCTGTCGAGACTACCGCGCAGGCGTTTCAGGCGGCCAAGGCTTTTGGGCAGTTCCAGCAGATGCTGTCTGGGCTGCCTGCGCCGCGATTGCACGACACGATACCGGACTTTCACCACACGCCAAAGCGCTTTCTGGCGTTGGAACGAGCCATTCTAGATGACGCAGCGGGCCACGCCATTCTGGCAAGGGAAGAGATTGAATTCGCCTTAGCGCGCCAGCCCATTACGAGTGTTCTGCTGGACGCGAAGCTGCCCGAGCGAGTGACTCACAACGACACAAAAGTGAACAATGTGATGCTGGACGACAAGACCGGTGAGGGCATCTGCGTTATCGACCTTGATACCGTGATGCCTGGATTGGCTCTTTACGATGTTGGCGACATGGTGCGTACAGCCACTAGTCCGGCGGCGGAGGACGAGCAGGATCTCTCCAAGGTCGCAATGCAGTTCCCCATGTTCGAGGCCATTGTGCGGGGGTATCTTGCCTCGACTGGCGGGTTCCTTACCAAGGCCGAGAAGCAGTACATTGCGTTTACCGGCAAACTGATCACGTTTGAGCAGGGCGTCCGGTTCCTTGCCGATTATCTGAATGGCGACACGTACTACAAAGTGCATCGCAAGGGGCACAACCTGGACCGCTGCCGGGCCCAGTTCAAATTAGTAGAATCCATTGAGCAACAGGAAGAACAGATGAATCGCCTGGTCGAGTCCATCGATGCGTAGTATTTTGGGGCTTACGGCTTGGGCGTGAGTCGCCGCACCACAAACTCCTGAAAGAGATTTTGCATGGCGCTGCCGGCGATGCCGAGAAATGTGTCTTCGAATGTGAGGCTCAGTCCGTTGCGACTGCTTGCAGGGTAGTAGAGATTGGAGATGCCCCCGGCGGCAAGGCTACCCAGGATGCCTGAGTAGTCCGGCTGCCAGCGCCGGTTGTCCCCTTTACACACCACCGCGCTTGCGATAGCGTAAAGCGCTCGCGATCGAATCGTCCCTGTCCCTTTGTAAAAATAGCGCGGGTCCTGCTTGAAGAGCGAAGGCAGAACGGCCCCGCCAAGCATGGTATTGAAGAAGCCGTCAGCATAGTTGGCTCCGAAGCGCTTGGCGTAGCCCTGCGCCCCCTGCCCATAGCCGCTGAATGAATTTCTGGCTTGCTGGATTCCCGCAAAAGCACCTGAAGCAAGCCAAGTGACGGGATCAATAGATGTCTTCCAGGCCATTCCGTATTTTTGCCGGGTGGATAGAGGGGGCGCATCGGGCGAGTAGACAACATAGAAATTCGGAATCAGGCCCAGGACGCGCTGTTGCTCTTCCTCATGCAACTGTTCCTGGGCTATCTCAACCTGGGTCGCCATTACATGCACTTCACTTGCGGCAGATACCACGGGCAACACGATGGTACGCGCATCGTAGCGCTCACCCGGATGGAGCGCGCCGCTGATCACCTGGGTTACGAATCCATCGGAAGAGACGGTGAGTTTGAAGGAGCCCGGAGGAACATCCGCAAAGTTGAATGCGCCGTCGCTGTCAGAGGCCTGCATTCGTACCGGGGGCGCATCTGCGCCAGTTAGAGCCAGTGCGACGCGCACACCCTCATAAACCTCTCCGTCTTTGCCCACGACTATGCCGCTAATGCTTGCGGGGAGGGACTCATCGGGAGTGGACTCAATCAAGGGCTTCTGCGCCGGGGCTACAACTGCCTGGCACCACGCACCTATGCCTGACGCCAGGAGTACCAGCGCAAGGACGAGACGCACGGATTGGAGAGCTCCGCGCTGCATGGCCCTGCACTCGACAGACAAATATGCCTCATCCCTGTTCAGGCCTGCCCTCAGTTCTCAGGTGCGAAGATGTCTCCCCTGGGAGACTCGTGGAATATAACTGCTGATTGTTAGACGCGAATTTTATGCGGCCGATACAGTCCGGAGACCGAGGCTTGGGACTTCATCAAACTGAATCCTACTGTGGCGCGCCTGTTTTGATTTTTATGCGGTTGAAATCAATTCCGAATTGGGGGTCCTCCCGGGTGCCATCGATGTGGATCGGAACCTCCATCCCCGCTCCGTCCTTTTTGAGGTAACGGTCTACGGACTTCAGCAGCATGCCTTTCCAGCCCCCAACCATCTGCGAGACTGTGGCCTGGGTCTTTGCAGTGCCGGTGAAATGGAGCACGCCACCCTCGAGTCCATATGTGCCGGTCAGGTCAATCACCGCTCCCGGCACCGTGTACTCAAGCGCCGGCAGGGTTATCACCCCGGTTTCCATCTGAAAATTCCCGGCCATGGTGGAGCGGATGTCTTCCTCGCCGTCCGTCTTCAAGTCTCCTGGCCGCCCCTGTCCACGCAGGCTGAGTTGCGCGATGCGCCCCTGGATCTTGGTGCTGGTAAACTGCGCCTGATCCAGGGAGAAGCTGCCGGTGATCTTCAAGCGCTGATGGACAGGAGCCTTGCCGGGTGGGATATCGAGCGCTGCCTTCAAGGTGAGTGCGCCAGTGAGCACCGGAGTCCCAGAGCGGCTTGCTAGGCGCAGAAAGTCCTCGATCCGGCCTCGATCCACGTTTACTTTCAGGGCTATATCGTGGCCGATGCTTTGCTGCGGCTGGCCAGCCTCTGCCGCCATTACGCGCACTATCTGCCCTGTTGCCGTAAAGTGCGAGTGGCCCAGCGTCGCCTCGACCGGTTCGAGCCATGTATCTCCATTGGTGCCGTCTACCCTGGCGTGGAAGCTGGTGTGCAGCGGCAATGCAGCGCCAAAGTGCGTGAGCCGGAAGTCTGGCGTGTCTGTGTCTCCATCCACGACCAAGGCGCGCAGCGTTCCCTGGTAGCGCCCGGTGGAGTTCAGAATCCCCGCAATACCTTTGAAGCCGCCCAGGTCAGCGTGCTCGAACCGATAGGAGCCCGTGATCGCACTTTCGCCCGGATCGTCCACCCGCCACGGTCCCAGACTCCCCTCCGTGTGAACTATGCCCACCGGCCGGGGATTGGTCAGCTGTGCTTCAAAGCCCATCGCCCCGCCTCCGCCGACCTTGGTAAGATTCAGGTGTTCAATTGCAAACTCCAGCGGCAACTTTCCGGGCTTGCTGGTTTGCAGCGTCAGATGAGCGCCGACGCACTCCATGGCGTCAACCTCAAACCGCACCAGGCCAATGCCCGTTTTCTTCTGTGCAGGAACTCCGCCAGCGGTCACGTGCCCAAAGTGGGTACGGGGCGGCAGTTTCACATCCAACCCCTTGAGTTGCACAACTGAGATGTGAATCGGCTGCCCTGGCTTGTATTGGATCGGCGCATGAAAACGGAACTCCGCCAATCGGATCAGCGGCTCCCCTGGCCCCGGTACAGTAACCCCTTCAACTTGTGCAGGTGGCCAGATTCGGAGGCCTTTGCCCTCGACCCACAACTCGCCTGCAATCGTCAGATGGAAGCTATCCAGCTCAACCCGGGCATGGAAGTGCTCTTGCAACTGCTGCACAATACGAGCGCGCAGTATCGGCTCAGCTCGGCGCGCGAGCACCAGCCCAATGCCAACCAGTGCGACTGCCACCGTCAAGACTGCGCCGGCAACCCACCAGAGCCATTGCTTCTTGCGCCAGAACCCCGTCTTCCGCTCCGCCAAAAGCCGCCCTCCAACTGGTTACCATTCTCGCAGAGCGTCGCACCGATGATCGTTCCTGCTCGTAGTTCCGCACGCCGGCCTGCGGCCCGCCATTTTCTGAAGACTAGGCAAATGCCGTATCCTCTTGGCAACGATGCAAGAGCATATTGAGAACCTCGTAAAGCTGCAAGCCCTCGATTTGGAACGGTCGCGCCTCACTCAGGAAGTACGCGCACTGCCCGCGGAGCTCGCCCAGGCGCAGGCTGCTCTGGCCTCCGCCGAACTACTGGCCGCTGATGCTTCCGCTGCCCTGAGCCGCGAGGAGACGCTTCGCACGCGCCTGGAGCGCGAGATCGCTGACCACCGCAAGAAGGCCGCACGCTTCCGCGCCCAGCTTGACTCAGTAAAGACCCCCGCCCAGGCTGAGGCCATTGAACACGAGATCAGCTTTGCTAGCTCTGAAGCCGAGCGTCTTGAGAATGAGGAGTTCACCAGCCTGGAGCGCACGGAGGCGCAGGAGGCTACTCTTGCTGGGCTTCGCGCTCAGGTTGAAGTACTCGCCGGGGCTCTTGACAAGACACGCACCCGCGTTGCGCTTCGCCAAAAGGAGTTCAATTCGCAGCTTGATGCCGTGAATACGGAGCGTGAAGCTCTTCGTCCGCTTATTCATGCTGAGTCGCTCATCCGTTATGACCGTATCTCCGCCTCGCGCGGCTCTGGCCTTGCGCGGGTAGACAATCAGCAGTGCGTGGGTTGCCGCATGGGCGTCCGGCCGCAGATGTGGAACCAGCTTCGCGAGGGCGAACTGCTCACCTGCGACAGTTGTGGCAGGTTGCTTTACTGGGACCCGGCGATGGCACCCGCACCCAAGGCTCCTCAGCCCGAGTCGATTCCCGGCGCTGGCCGCGCGCCCCGCAAAACACACGAGGCCGACGCTTAGAGCTTCAAAGAATCCTGCACGTTTCACCCCTGAACTCAACTCCAACAGCCGATCTGTCGCGGTTCTGTATATGAAGAATTCTCTTGGCTCCGGTGGTCAAGCGAATTAGACTTCCGCGCGAAGTTGAGGAGGCCTCTTCCATGCGCCTGCAAAAGATGCTGCTTGGGATTCTCTTGGCTGGATGCACGCTGCCCCTATCTTCGCAACAGCAGCCAGTCCCTGCAGTAAGCGAACCCTCGGTTTACATGGTTGTTCTGCGCACTTCAGCGCATGTGCGCTATTCAAAGCCGGAGGTCTTCCATGGTTTCGCAAATGACCTTCTGCGCTTCCTAAAGGAAAACAGTGTCCCGCTGAAAGTAGATCCGGAACGGGGCACCATCGAAACCGATTCGCCAATGTCAGTGGAGAGCATGCTGAATATTGCCCGGCAGATTGGCGCAACCTCTTTGCTCTTTGTCACCGTAGACCGTCCGGTAACGAAATGGATCAAGGTAAGCGTCCAGGCCTACGATCTGGATCGCAGTCTTCTGTGGCAAGAGGACGCCGCAGACGCAGGGTCCATGACTGGAAAGGGCGGCTACAAGAAGACTCTCGATGCAATTGAGAGCCGACTTGCCAAGCACCTCGGCGATCGCGGTCTGCCCTTCAGCAGAGAGGCTAAGGATTCTCTGAAGGGAGCGGAACGGGTGTTCAAGCCATGAAAAGTCTATTCGCCGCTGTGATGCTTCTGCCACTCGCCGTTGTTTCGGTTGCGCAGTCTGCTTCAGACCTCGTTATCCTCTCCAAGGGTACGGAGATCAAGCTTCGGATGGCGCAGACGCTCACTTCGAAGACCGCCAGCATTGGGGAGCGGATTGAACTCCAAGTAGCCGATGATGTCGTGGTCGCGGGTGCGTTGCTCGTCCCCAAGAATACCCGGGTTCTGGGAACCGTGCAGGAGGGAAGAGCAAGTGAAGGGGACAGGAAGAACCCGCACAAAATTGTTATGCAGGTTGACTACATCCGCCTTGGCGACCGTCGCATCCTGGTGCGCGGAACATACTCTGACAAAGGCAAGATTGACCGGGGCGCTGTA
>Ga0316223_1003913_pt1 | contig 10799 bp, 10 predicted proteins | sample TBH18009metaG_FD_206007 | JGI IMG/M metagenome (GOLD analysis project Ga0316223, IMG submission 206007) | Freshwater microbial communities from Trout Bog Lake, Wisconsin, USA - TBH18009 | ecosystem: Environmental > Aquatic > Freshwater > Lake > Hypolimnion/Profundal zone | place: USA: Wisconsin... | reverse complement strand
GATTCGTATTTGTTCGCGGATAGGCACAGTGCGCTCCCTGCCCTAGTCTAACCTCATGGCGCTAGAATCCAGAACCAAGGGGGTGATATGAAACAACGGGGACCATGGTGGGGTTTGGCGCTGCTGGTGGTTATGGCCGGATGCGCGCCCCGGGCGCCACGCAAGCCGGCGGGCGTGGCCCCGGAGGCTTTCTGGGTGGGCAACCGCCAGGCCGGGGTCTTCGTGGTGATCGGGGCCAAGGACCGGGACGGCTGGCGGATCCGGATCGCCGACGACCACAGCGGCGCGGCCCGGGCCGACGGGGTCTTCACGCTGCGGGGCATCGCCCGGGCGGAGATCACGCCCGAGGACATCACGGCCTATGACGGCACGGCCCTGCATCTGGTGGACGGGGCGACCCTGGTCCCCCGGCGGAAACCGTGACGATGGCCACGCCCTACACGCGGGAGGAGCTGGATTGGGTGGAGGGGGAATGGGCCTTCCACCTGCACGGGCGCGCGGCCTTCATGAGCCGGGAGGACTTCCTCCAGCTCCAGGTCTGGGCGGGGGAGGGGGTGCCCGCGGAGGCCATCGTCGGGGCCATGGAGGCCTACTTCGAGCGCCGGCGGAAACGGCCCGGGGCGCGCACCTTCGTGGCCCTTTCCCACCTCGCCAAGGACGTGGCCAAGGCCGCGCAGCTGCAGGCGGCCCTGCGGCGCGCCGGGGCCGGGGCGCCCGAGGGCGGCGCGGAATGGGAGCGGGTGAAGGAGCCGCTGCGCTCGGATCCCCGGGTGCGGGCGCTCTATGAAGCCTGGAAGCGGAGCCAGGCCGGGGCTCCGTCTCCGGACGCGCCGGGCTTCCTGGACCACTTCGACGCGCAGCGCAAGGCCTTCAAGGAGCTGGCGGCCCAGGCCGAGGCGCGCCTGGGAGCCGAGGCCGTCCCCCTGAAGGCGGCCCTGGCCGGGCGGCTGGCGGAGAGCAAGCTGGCCGAGGGCACGGTGGTGTGGCAGCGGGCGTGGGATCACCACTGGAGCCGGATCGTGTGCGAGGCCTGGGGGATACCGCTGTGAGCGGGGGCGCGCAGGCCCTGCCCGCGCGCCGCCGGGTCCCTGCTGTAACATGGGGCCCTGGAGGCTTGGATATGGCGACGACGTGGCTGGCGGAGCTGGAGCGGCCTTCCGAAGGGTTCTACCGGGCCTTCGCCCAGCGGCTCCGGGAGGAGGGCGCCCCGTCCGCGGCGGCCCGGGCCGCGGCCGGCGAGGCGGTTCAGCACCTGCTGCCCGCCGTGGACTGGGCCGCCTACCTTCCCCACGTCCCCCACGGCCTGCTGGGGCTCGACGCGGTGTTCCGGCTGGAGCCCCTCCTGGCGCCTTCCAGCTTCCTGCGGCTCCTGGCCACCCAGCTCCACGCCTTCGCCCTGGAGGTCCGCAGCCCCAAGGGGCAGGGGCTGGCCGCCGTGGGCCAGGGCAGCGGCCACTGGGGCAACCTGGAGATGGCCCTGCGCGGGCACCGGCCCGCCATCGCCTGGGGCGAGGCCCTGGCGCTCGCGCCGGACGCCGACGCCTTCCGGCGCCTGGGCCGCTGGGTGGAGCCCGACATGGCCAACGTGGGCCACAAGGCCGTCATGGCGCGGGGGCTGGCGCGCCTGGCCCGCACCCTGGGGCAGCCCTCCGCCACCCGGCTGCTGCTGGCCCTGACGGCCTGGCTCGGGGCCGTCGAGCCGCGCGACACCTTCTGGCATGACCGGGCCGCGCGCCGCCTCGGCGACGCGCCGCCCGTGCCGTTCGGGCCCGCCGCGCCGGAAGGCCCGGCGCGCCGGGCCGGGGTGCGGGAGATCTGCGACTCGGGCCTGGTGGACCTCCTGGACCACTTCACCGGCCGGGTGGTGGCCCCGGGCGGCAGCGGCGAGCTCCTGGCCATGCTGGTGGCGGCCGCCGCCGAGAAGCAGCTGGACGCCCGCCGGGACCTGGAGGGCCGGACGGCCTGGACCTTCGCCTTCCTCGCCGCCGTGGGCCTGGACGCGGCGGAGGGCTTCGCCCCCGCCGCGGCCACCTGGGTGCAGGCCGCGGCCCTGGTGAACCTCTTCCCCACCGGGGAGGAGGAGGAACGCCCGGGGCCCGTGCCGCCGAGGACCCCCGTGGCCGAGCCGGGCGCCGCCCTGCTGGAGGCCGTGCTGGACGGCGAGCCCCCCCAGGCGATGTTCCTGGCCGGCGCCCTCGGGGCGGCGGACGGTCCCGGGGCGGTGCTGCGGGTGCTGGCGGAGGCCGCGAGCCTCAACGACCCGTCCTTCAACCACAGCCACCAGCTCCTGGCCGTGGCCGCCGGCGCCGACCTCCTGCCCCTGGTGCCGGGGTCCGTCCAGGCCGCGCTGGTGGAGGCGCTGGCCAAGTTCCTCGCCAACGCCCAGGGCAGCTCCGATCTGGGGCGGCTGGCCGACGCGGCCCTACTTTAATTCTTCAATTTCATTTTCCGGGCCCGCGCGGGATGATCCTGCTCCGCGCCCTTCGCGACCTTCCGGGATGCCCATGAAGCGACCTTTGGTTCTCCTGCTCGAGGATGACCCTGACGAAGCTGAATTGATGCGCCTCGCCTTCCAGAAGGTCGATCCGCACTGCGAACTGCTGGTGGCCGCGGAAGGCGGGGAGGCCCTGGCCCTGGCCGCGGCGACGGCGGCCGACGACCCTTCGGTCCGGGGTCCGCTGCTGCTGGTGATCCTCGACCTCAAGCTGCCCGGCATGACGGGGGACGAGGTGCTCAGGGCCCTGAAGGCCGGGCCCGGCACCCGGGGCGTGCCGGTGCTGGTCCTGACCTCCTCGGAGCTGCCCGGCGACGTGGGCCGGGTCTACGCGGACGGCGCCAACGCCCTGCTGCGCAAGCCGCTGGCCTTCCGGGACCTGGTGGACCTGGTGACCGGCATGCTGGCCTTCTGGGGCTCACCCTGCCTGTTGCGGGCGGAGTAGGGGAGGCGGCGCCGATGGCCGGGGACGAACGCCACGAGGCGAGGGTGGTCCGCAAGGTCGTGGGGCGGCGCCAGCGGTTCCGCCGGGCGCTGACCGCCACGGAAGCCCTGTACCGGCGCATGGTCGAGCAGGCCACGACCCACGCCATCATCCACCTGGATGCCGAGGGGCGGGTGACCACGTGGAATCCCGGGGCCGAGGTCATCAACCGGTACGAGGCGAAGGAGATCCTCGGCCGGAACTTCGCGTGCTTCTACCCCGCGGAGGCCCAGGCCGCGGGCCGGCCCGAGGCCCTCCTGCGGCGGGCCCGGACCGAAGGGCTGGCCATCGACGAAGGCTGGCGCGTGCGCCGGGACGGCTCGCAGTTCTGGGCGATGGTCACCGTGACCCCCATCCGGGACGAGCACCGGCGCCTGACCGGCTTCCTCAAGATCACCCTGGACGACACGGAGCGCCGGCGCGCCGCGGAAAGGATCAGCGACCTGACCAGCCTGTACGCCACGCTCAGCCAGGTCAGCCAGCTCATCGTGCGGGCCTCGACCCGGGCCGAACTCTTCGGGGAGGCCGTCCGGATCCTCGTCGAATTCGCCCGCTTCGACCTGGCCTGGATCGGACTTCCGGACGCCGCCGGCGCCCTGGTCAAGGTGGCCGCGGCCCACGGCCCGGGCCTGGCCTACGCCCGGGGGCTGGAGATCCCCCTGGCTCCGGCCCCCCCCGCGTCCCCCGGCCCCACGGCCATCGCCTTCCGGGAAGCGCGGACGGTCGTGGTGCACGACTGGGCGGAGGATCCCGTCGTCGCGCCCTGGCGGGAGCGGGCCGCCCCCTTCGGCCTGTGCACCAGCGCGACCTTTCCCGTGTTCGAGGGCGGGCGGGTGGTGGCCGTGGTCGTGCTGTATTCCCAGGTTCCCGCCTTCTTCCAGACCGAGCGGGTGGAGCTGCTGGACAGCCTGGCGCGGGATCTCGGGTTCGCCCTGGACAAGATGGCCGACGGGCGGCGGCGGATCGCGGCCGAGGCCGAGCTGCGCGCCAGCGAGGAGCTGTTCCGGGCCTCCTTCGAGCGCGCGATCGCCGCCAAGTCCATCAACTCGCCCGACGGGCGCCTGCTGCGGGTCAACGAGGCCTACTGCCGGATGCTGGGGTACGAAAAGGAGGAGCTCGAAGGCAGGTCCCTCGAGGACTTCACCCACCCGGAGGACTGGGCGGCCACGCTTCCCTTCATCGCCTCGATGCACGCGGGCGAGGCCACCGGGCACCGCCGCGCCAAGCGGTACCTCCACAAGGACGGCCACAGCGTCTGGGGGGACATGAGCACCGTGATGGTCCGGGACGCCCAGGGTCAGCCCCTGTACTTCGTCACCGACATCGTGGACATCACCCCGCGCAAGGCCCTGGAGGAGGCCCTCCGGGAGCTGAACGAGGACCTGGAGGCCCGGGTCGCCCTGCGCACCCGCCAGCTGGAAAGCGCGAACCAGGATCTGGAGGCCTTCGCCTACGGCGCCTCCCACGATCTCCGCGCCCCCCTGCGCGTGCTGGGGGGCTTCGCGGAGTTCCTGCTGCAGGAGGGCCCCGCCCTGGCCGAGGCCAAACGGGACGACTACCTCCGGCGCATCCACGCCGGTGCCCGCCGCATGGCCCGGATCCTCGACGACCTGCTGCGCCTGGCCCGGATCGGGCAGGAGGACTTCGCGCCGGCGCCCGTGGACCTCGCGGCCATCACCCGCGAGGTGGTCGGCGACCTCGAGGAGGCCGAACCCGGCCGGGCCGTCGAGCTCAGCCTGGCGGCCAGCCTCCCGGCCCTGGGCGATGTTCGGCTCCTGCGCATGCTCATGGGCAACCTGGTGGGCAACGCCTGGAAATTCACCGCCCGGCAGGCCGAGGCCCGGATCGAGGTGGGAAAGGAACCCGGGACGCCCGACGTGTTCTTCGTCCGGGACAACGGCGTGGGCTTCGCCATGGCGTGGGCGGGGCGGATCTTCGAACCCTTCCAGCGCCTGCACCACGGGGCCGAATTTCCCGGGACCGGGATCGGCCTGGCCCTCGCGGACCGGGTCGTCAAGCGCCACGGAGGCCGCATCTGGGCCCGCTCCGCGCCCGGCGAGGGGACCACGCTCTTCTTCACCCTCGAGGCGGCGCCGTGACCGATTGCGCCCCGGCGGGGTACGGGCGTACCATGGGGGCTTCGGACCGCAGCCTCATCACGCAAGGAAGTGACCTCATGAGCAGAACCCCCGAAGAGGTGGTGGCATCGTGGATGTCCCATATCAACAAGCGGAACATGGAAGGCCTGGTCGCCCTGTACGACGCCAGGGCCATCATGATCCCGACCTTCTCCAACCGGCTCCTCAACACCCCCGAGAAGATCCAGAAGTATTTCAAGAACCTCATCGACCGGGAGGAACTCAGCATCGCCCTGCACGAGAACACGCTCTCGGTCCAGCCGGTGCAGGGCGACCTCTACACCGCCTGCGGCATCTACTGCTGGCGCTTCGCCGTGGAAGGCGAGCTGCTGAGCTTCGAGGCGCGGTTCAGCTTCTTCCTCAACCTCGCCTCCGACGCCCCCATCCTCCAGCACCACAGCTCCCAGATCCCGCGGACCCTGTAGTCCCGGGGGCCGTCAGAGATGGGCGTCGGGGTCGTCGCGGCCGGTGAGGGCGCGGGCTTCGGCCAGGGCCTCGTCCAGGCTGAAGGCGGGTTCGAAGGTGTCGTGCTGCATGCGGGCCTCGAAGGCGCGGGGGAACTTGTCGAGGGCATCCGTGAGATGGCACGCCGCGGTCTGGCCCAGGCCGCAGTGGGACATGGTGGTCAGGACGGCGGCCAGGTGGCGGATTTCCTTGAGGTCCGAGGGGCTGCCCAGGCCCGCCTCGAACTTGTCGACCAGGTCCGCCAGGAGGGTGGTGCCCACCCGGCAGGGCGTGCACAGGCCGCAGCTCTCGTGCCGGAAGAAGCGCGCGAAGTTGCGCGTCATGGCGAACAGGTCCCGGTCCGGGCCGAAGACCATGACGGTGCCGACGGTGGGCAGGTCCTCCAGGGCCAGGCGGCGGTCGAATTCGCGCGCGGGGACGGTGCTGCCGGAGGGGCCGCTGACCTGGAGATACTGGGGGTTCCGGGCGCCGCAGTCGCGCAGGACCTCCCGGCAGCTGACGCCCCAGGGGTATTCGTAGATGCCGGGGCGCTCGCAGTCGCCGGAGACGCAGAAGAGCTTGGTGCCGGTCGAGTCCGGCGTGCCGTGCCGGGCGAAGCGCTGGCCGCCGTGCAGGCCGATGTGGGCCGCGGCGGCGAAGGTCTCCACGTTGTTCACGATCGAAGGCTCGCCGCGGTAGCCCGCCTCCACGGGCAGGGGGAAGCGCTTGCGGGGAATGCCGCGCTTGCCTTCCATGCTCTCGATCATGGCCGTCTCCATCCCGCAGATGTAGGCCCCGGCCCCCCAGTGGAGCCGCACGTCGAAGCCGAAGCTGCTGCCGAGCAGGCCCTCCCCCAGGAGTCCCTGGACCCGGCGCCGTTCCAGCACGCCTTCCAGGTGCTCGCGCAGGAACCGGTATTCCCCGCGCACGTACAGGATGCCCTCCCGCGCGCCCACCACGAAGCCCGCGAGGGTCATGCCCTCGATGACGAGGTCGGCGTAGCGCTGGAGCAGGAGCCGGTCCTTGAAGGTGCCCGGCTCGCCCTCGTCGGCGTTGCAGAGGATGAAGCGTCCGCGGGCCGGGACCTTGCGGGCCGTGTCCCACTTGATGGCGGTCTTGAAGCCGGCGCCGCCGCGTCCCCTCAGGTCCGAGCGGTAGAGTTCCTGCAGGGTCGCTTCGGCGCCCCGGCCGAGGCAGGCCCGCAGCGCGGCGCCCGGGGGCACGGGGTGGCGCAGGAGGGCGTCGGAGCGGCGCAGGTTCTCCGCGACCGCGAAATACTCCCGCGGCCAGAGCGGCAGGGGCTTGCGCGCGTTGATGAGCTCGGTGATCCGGTCCATGCGCTCCCGGGTGAGCCGGGTCACCGCCAGGCCGTTGATGAGGGCGGCCGGGCCCTGGTCGCACATGCCGGTGCAGGAGGTGTAGTTGACGCTCACCCGGCCATCGGCGCGCACACGTCCCGGCTTCACGCCCAGGCGGCTGCACAGGTGGTCCCCCAGGGCGCGGCTGCCCAGCATCTGGTCCGTGATGTTGTCGCTGAGGAGGATGACGTACTCCCCCTGGTAGGTCTCGCTGAGGAAGCTGTAGAACCGCAGCAGCGCAGGCAGGCGCAGCCGGTCGGAGCCGAACAGCGCGGGCCCCAGCACGTCCTGGGCCGCGGGCGGCACGCAATGGCACACCTCCTGGACCTCGACGAGGATCTGCAGGAGGTTGAGGGGATCCCGCCCGTGGCGGTCCAGGAGGTCTTGGGCCAGGGCCCGGATCTGGGGAGCGTGGGTGAGGACCATGGCAATCTCCCTTCGGGACGGACCACGGCGAAACGAGATCAACATAGCCGTGCCCGCGCGAAGGGGCAAGTCTTTTCGCAAGCGTTCAGGGGAGTCCCAGGATGGCCTCCACGCCTTGCAGAAGCTCCTCGGCATGGACCGGCTTGAACATGACGTCGATCCCTGAGAGATCATCCATCTGGGTCTCAGCCAGGAGGTTCTTGTGGGCGGTGATGATCAGGACCGGGGTGTCCCGGAGCGCCTTGACGGTGCGCATCGTCCGGAGCAGCTGCTCGCCGTTGAAGGTGGGCATGAGGTAGTCCAGAAGCACGAGGTCCGGGTTCAGATCCTCGATCGCGCGGCGGGTGGAAACGAGATCGGTGGGTTCGACCTCCACGGCCCGGAAACCATGTTTGCGCATACAACTGCAGTGGAAGGCCCGGGACAGGCGGCTGTCGTCCACCACCGCCACCGTGCCCCGGCAGGACAGGTCCCAGCCCGGATCCACCTTGAGGGTGCCTTCCATGAACCGTTCCACACAATTGGCCAGCGCCATCGGGGCCACCGGTTTGGCCAGATAGTGGGCGTTGCCGAAGTGCTGGAGGACCTGGGCGATCGTGGCGCTGCCGTGGGAGGTCAGGATCAGCACCTTCAAATTCCGGAGGTGTTCGTCTTCGCGGCAGAAGCGCAGCACGCTGAGCCCGGGGCACCCGGGCATGAGCAGGTCCAGGACGAGGAGGTCCGGCGGCTGTTCATGCAGCTGATTCAGGACGGAAATCAGGCAGTTCGGTTCAACCTCCACCAGTTCGTGTCCCAGGTGCTTGAGACTGGCCGAAGCGAACTTTCTTGCCGAGGGGTTGTCGTCGATGATGATGATCCGCTTCATGGCCATTATCTCCCGTACGGATCCTGGATGCGGTGCTGTTTGATGAACCGGGCGTAGAGCAGGTCCAGCTCCATCAGATGGCGGTTCATCCACTCCATCATGAAGGTGCCCAGGTCGGGGTTTCCTGGCCCGTCCGAGGCCACTTCGAAAGGTTCAAGAAAAGCATCCGCTTCCAACAGGAGGAGCGCATGGGCCGCCCGATGTTCCGCCAGTCCGGCGAAGCCAACGCTTTCCATCAGGTTCTCCTCGTCGGCAAAATGAACATGGGCGAGCTCCCTCAGCCGGGTGATCACGGGACCAAGTTCCTCCTGGCGCCAGGGGGCCGAGATCAGGGCATCCATGCGGGCGATGGCTTCCTGCATGGCCCTGTGCTGGGCATCGATCCTGGCGATCCCCGTGTCCAGATGATCCTTCCATACGAAGACCGTCATGGAACCCCCCTCAAGTTGCATCATCTGCATACGGACTCAGAAGGTGATCATAAGGCAGTGGCCGTCCGGATGGCAAAGGTGACCCTCAGGATCCGCCCCGAACCGCATTGGGACCCGGCCGAACGGTCACGTTGTTCCCCGGACTGCGACGTTCCGGGGCCTTCAGTCGGCTGGCGCCTCCAGCAGGCAGGCGATCGCCCCCGACCAGAGCAGCCCCGCTGAGCCGAAGTGCAGGCGCATGGCCTTTTTCAGCTGCCCTTCCTGGTCGGCGGTCAAGGTCAGCCCGGCCTGGGCCAGTTCCGAAGCCGAGGGGCCCCGGAAGCTGCCGTGGCCGCCGCTGAACGGGGCCAGGAGCTTGCGCCGCCCTGGCCAGGCGCGGTACACCCGCCGGGCCACTTCGGGGTCGCAGACCTGATCGAACCGGCCCTGGACGACCACCAGGGGGACCCGCCGCAGGGCCCCGGGGAACCGGAGGCGCAGCCGCCAGGCACCGCGCTCGCCCCGGGCCATCATCTCCGACTCGATGTAGGCGAAGCGGACCGCCTCGCTGGTTTCGGCCGTCATGTCCACCGGGTGGCCCGGCGTCCTGGGGATGGGCAGGGCGGCGGCCGCGCGCGGGGGGGTGCCTTCGCCGGCCTGGAGGCCCTCCGCGCGGGCATAGGCCTGGGCGAAGGCGGGTCCCCCTTCGCCCTTGGCGATGGCCGCATGGATCGCACGGGCGGCCGGGCCGCCCCGGGTCACGAGGCGGAAGGGCGCGGCCACCTCGGGCGTCCAGGCCCGGGCGCCGCCTTCGTCCAGGTAGCGGTGGACTTCCCGGGGCGTATTGGCCCAGACGCCGCCGACGGCGACGCCCTTGGCCCACTCCGGATGACGCTGGGCGAACAGCAGGGCCATCGTGGAACCCCAGCTGTAGCCCGCGACCACGACCGGCCCGGTGATGCCCCGCTGGCGGAGGAAGGTCACCGCATCCTCCACGGCGTCCTCAGGCCGCCAGCCTGGGACCCAGGCGGATGCCCCGGTGCCGGGCAGGTCGATCTCCAGGTGGCGGAAAGCGCCCGGATCCTTGAACAGCTGCGCGTCCCGTCCGGGCTCGGCGGGGCTGCCGGGACCGCCCGCCCAGAACAGGACCACCGGCGCCTCCGGAGGGCCCACGTCCCAGCCCCGCACCGGTTGGCCCCGGCGTCCGGTGAACGTGGACGCGCAGGCCGGGTCGACCTGTCCGGGCCTGGGCGCGACGCTCAGCACGAGCTGGTCGTGGCGGGCCCAGAGCGTCTGGAGGGAGGGCTGGGCCTGGAGCCCCAGGCAGGCGGCCAGGACGAGGGAGGCCCGCAGGAACAGGTTCATGGCGGCGGCTAGTATCCCAGGTTGTGGACATCCATGACGGCCCGGCCCGAAGGGTCCACCATGTTCTTGAAGGCGGCGTCCCATTCCAGGGCGATGGGCGTGCTGCAGGCCACGCTGCGCTCGTGGGGGACGCAGCCCACGGCGGCGGCGGAGGGGAAGTGCTCCTCGAAGAGCCGGCGGTAGTAGTAGGCCTCCCGGGTCTCGGGGGTCTTTTCCGGGAACCGCGTGTGGGCGGCGGCCAGGTCGGCCTCGGAGACCTCCCGTTCGGCCGTGGCCTTCAGGGCGTTGATCCAGGCGTAGCCCACGCCGTCCGAGAACTGCTCCTTCTGCCGCCAGAGGATCTCGTCGGGGATGTAGCCGTCGAAGGCGTCGCGCAGGACGTACTTCTCGATGGGCTTGCGGTGGGTGGGATTCCAGGGGAGCTTCATGGCCGGGTCCATCATCATGGCCACATCCAGGAATTCCCGGTCCAGGAAGGGCACCCGGGCCTCCACGCTCCAGGCCGCCGCGGACTTGTTGGCCCGCAGGCAGTCGTAGCGGTAGAGCTTCTGCAGCTTGCGGACGGTCTCCTCGTGCAGTTCCTTGCCGTTGGGGGCCTTGTGGAAGTACAGGTAGCCGCCGAAGATCTCGTCGGCGCCCTCGCCGGACAGGATCATCTTGATGCCCATGGCGCGGATCTTCCGCATCATGAGATACATCGGGGTGGCGGCCCGGATGGTGGTGATGTCGAAGGTCTCCAGGTGGTAGATGACGTCCGACAGGGCGTCCAGGCCTTCCTGGATGGTGAAGTGGATTTCGTGGTGGATGGCGCCGAT